>Ga0209048_10001242_pt1 | contig 26360 bp, 23 predicted proteins | sample FrelakmetCRP12CR_FD_187146 | JGI IMG/M metagenome (GOLD analysis project Ga0209048, IMG submission 187146) | Freshwater lake sediment microbial communities from the University of Notre Dame, USA, for methane emissions studies - CRP12 CR (SPAdes)... | ecosystem: Environmental > Aquatic >... | reverse complement strand
CCGGAGGCTTCAAGGCTACCGCCAAAGAATGAAACCTGAGTACCAGTGACTACGTTGAATCCACTAACGCCGCCACCTTGGTTCAAACCATAGACGACGCCCCCGTCGCCGAGAACAATGGACCCGGAAGCAGAGAGGGGTCCACCCCAGAACGACTTCTGCACACCGGTAACGACGTCGTAGCCAATAACGCCCCCACCTCCGTTCAGGCCGTAGACAGCCTGACTTGCCTGTACCAATGCTGACAGCGAGAACATTGCAATTGCCGACATCAGCAACGCCACGAGTCGCAAGTGAAATGCGCGAAGCTGCATATGCACTCCCTGAACGCCCGGAATGGGACAACCGCTGGCTTGAGCCTGATCGCAATAGCCACACCCACATTGCGCCAGCGCAACGCAAACGCGAGTCGTACCGAAACGAAGGGTGAGATGACCCGTCGCCTAGGCCTGCACTCGCGAACGCGAACGTACCCCGGCGTTGAGACACTTCACCCGGAGCCCGGCCACTGCGCCGGGTTTGTCGTTTCTGGAGGGCCAGATTCGGGAAATCGTCTTACATCCGCCGTTACATCACTGCGAGCGGACATGAAAAAGCCCGGGGGTGCCGGGCTTTGATTTGCATCGTAAGTCCTTGATTGCGTTGGTTTTGTTATATGGTGGCTGGGGCGGAATCGAACCACCGACACGCGGATCTTCAGTCAGTGACTTCGCGTCGTCGGTGCAGAGGCGACGCGCATCACAACCGCCGCAATGACGGCACCGAGCGAGATGCCGATGGCGTCGCCAAGCAGGTCGCCCCACTCGGAGGAGCGTCCCGGCACGAAGTGCTGCACGACTTCAATCGAGCCGCCATAGGCAAGGAGCCCACAAAGCAAGAGCAGGCGCGTGCGACGGGAAGCCGGATAGCTCAGGCACGCAGCAAAAGCGAGCGCCGTGAACGCCAACATGTGGTTCAGCTTGTCCCAGCCGAAATCGATGACCTTGGGCGGTGTGGGTGTCAGCGCGAGGTAGCTCACCGCGACGACGAGCAGCACAGCGAGGACTCGCCATGGCCGCGCAGCGGCTGCGATAACGCGGGCTAGATGCTGAACGGGATTCATTGTCTGGACCACTGGCTACGCTGGGTTTGCCCTTCTTGGCGGGCCGGATTCGTGTACCGCGGGCGGTACAGCGCAGGTATGAGCCCCAGAGACAACAAAGCCCAGTCGGTGAAACTGGGCTAAGTCATTGATTTATATGGGGTGGCTGATGGGACTCGAACCCACGACGACAGGAATCACAATCCTGGACTCTACCAACTGAGCTACAGCCACCACAGAGGCGTCGAGTATACCGGCAGGGCAGATCGTGCGACCGGCCGCGGCGCTCGTCACGCGCGGCTACTTGAATGCGGCCGAGGCGCTCTTGTCGGGTCCGCTGTCGCCGAACGCCGCCGCCTTGACATCGACCTTGAAGCGTGTCTTCAGCGCGCTGTAATACGCCATTGCCTCGGCGTCACCCCACGCCTGTGCGTACTGCGCCGACAGTTGCCTCGGATCGCCCGCCGCCGGGTCGCGGCCGAGCACCTTGTCGATCCTGGCAACTGCGTATCCCTGTGTACCGAGATCGACGCCGACGAAGGCCGGCAAGCTGGCGGCGTCGGCACGCAGCACGGCGTCGATCAACTGTGGCGGAAGGTCGTGCCGTTGCGCCCGTGAAACGACCTGCGGCGGCTCGCTGATCGGGCTTTGCGGCGCCTTCTTCAGGCTGTCCAGGCGGGCTTCGCCGTCCTTGCGCGCCTGAGCCGTCGCCATTTCGGCAACGACGGCCGCCTGCACCTTGGCCTTCACGTCGGCATAAGGCATCAGGTGCGCCGGCGAGTAGCTCACGATTCGCCCCGCGACGAGTTGATTGGGCGCGGTCTCGATCGCTTCGGTGTTGCGCTTGTTGCGCAATGCATCGTTGCCGAACAACTGGTCGAGGAACTTGGGTGAGGCCAACGGTCCCGTGGCGCCCGCGGCAGGTGCGCGCTGAACGCCCGACTGACTGCGAACCTCGAGCTTGAGCTTGTCGGCTACCGGCTTCAGGCTGTCCGGTTGCTCGTAGACGGTGTTCGTGAATTCCACGGCGGCCTCGGTGAAGCGCCGTTGTGCCACCTGCCCCTTGACTTCTGCTTCGATCTCGCCGCGCACGCTGTCGAAGCCGCGCTTCTCTCCGCCGCGCATTGCCGTCAGCTGGATGATGTGATAGCCGAAGTCGGATTCGACCACCGGGCTGATCTCGCCAGGCTTCAGCGCGAACGCGGCGTCCTCGAACGGCTTGACCATCGCACCGCGGCCGAAGAAGTCGAGATCGCCGCCACGCTCGGCCGAACCCGGGTCGTCGGAGTTCTTCTTCGCGACTTCGGCGAAGGCCGCCGGGTTCTTCTTCAGCTCGGCCAGCAAGGCTTCAGCCCTGGCCTTCGCCTTGGCTCGATCGGCTGCCGGTGCGTCCTTCTCGGCCTTGATCAGGATGTGCCTGGCGCGGCGCTCCTCGGGCGCCGTGTAACGCGCCGCGTTCTCTTCGTAGTACTTGCGCAGCTCGTCGTCCGACACCGAAACGCCCTTCTTCAGGGCGTCCAGATCGAGCACGACGTATTCGATGGCGGCCTGCTCGGGCGCCATGAACTGTGCCGCATGGGCGGGGTCCTTGTAGTACTTGTCGAGCTCGGCGTCGCTGGCGTTGATCTTGGCGGCGTAGTCCTTCGCATTGAAGCGAAGCACCTGGATCTCGCGCTGCTGCAGCAGCGCATCCATCGCGGCGGACGTGGCGCTGGCCGGCGCCAGCACGGTCCCGGCCACGCCGAGCATGACCTGGCGCCGGGCGATGTCCTGCGCCAGGCGCGCCGCGAACATTTCGGACGACATGCCCTGCTGCGCGAGCGCGTCCTTGTTGACGCTGCCGTCGGCATTGCGGAGAAATGCGAACTGCGGGTCGGCGACGAACAGGCGCCGCAGGCGGTCGTCCGTCGTGGCGAGGTTGAGCTGGTCCGATGCGGCAAGCGTCACGCGCTCGCGAATCAGCTCGTCCAGCGTGCGCTGCTTCATCTCCGGGCTGTCGAACAGCTTGGCGTCGATGTTGGGCATCTGCCGGCGAACCCGTTCGATCTGGTCGCGATGCGCGGCGTCGAGTTCGGCCCGGGTGATGGCTTGTCCTGCCACTTTGGCGACCGTCGCATTGCCGCCCTCGCCGAAGCGGCTGTATCCCTGGATGCCGAAGAAGACGAAGGACGGCAGGATGAGCAGCACGAGCGCAAACTGCATCAAGCGCATGTGCTTGCGAAAGAAATCAAACATCGGGAGCCTCGAACGCGGAAATGGCCTGGAGTGACTCGACGCGGCGCGGCCGCCTCACGACACGCCAGATGCAACAAAGGCGAACCGAGGTTCGCCTTCGAGTGGCCGTTGGTATCGGGTCGATTCTACCCGCGGCGCCCCGGCCGCCCCTGCGCGCTTCGGTGGTGGGTGCTGACGGGTTCGAACCGCCGACCTACGCCTTGTAAGGGCGCCGCTCTACCGGCTGAGCTAAGCACCCGCGAACGCGATGCCGGGTGTCAGTTCAACGCATCCTTGAGCGCCTTGCCCGGTCGGAACTTGGGTACCTTGGCTGACTTGATCTTGATCGCCGCGCCGGTGCGCGGGTTGCGCCCCGTGCGCGCCGCCCGTTTGCTCACGGTGAAAGTCCCGAAACCGACCAGCGACACGCTGTTGTTCTTCTTCAGGGTGGACTTCACGCCACCGATCAGCGCTTCGAGTGCACGCCCGGCGGCGGCCTTGGAGATGTCGGCCTGTCGGGCGATATGGTCAATCAGTTCGGACTTGTTCACGAATCGTCCCTCTCTCGAAAGTGTTTGATAGGCAATCTGCGATGGGGTATCCGGTGCAGCTCGCAGCACGGGGTGGAGCGCAATTCATTACAGCCGCCAGCCCTCTCCCTGTCAAGCGCGGACGCAAATTCTATGTCGAATCTTCACCGCAGACTTCGAGGGTCGTCATGATTTTCGCCTTTGGCGGCTACGCCGCCTGCCCTCCACCCTCAGATCGCCCGCGCGATCGCGGTGCCCAGGCTGCGCGTGTCTGCCGAGCCGCCCAAGTCGGGGGTGCGCGGCGCATCGTCACCCGCCGCGAGCACGCGCTCGATGGCGCCGACAATGCGATCGTGCGCCTCGCGGTGGCCGAGGAAGTCGAGCATCAGTGCGCCCGACCAGATTTGCCCGATCGGATTCGCGATGCCCCGACCCGCAATGTCGGGCGCCGAACCGTGAACCGGCTCGAACAGCGACGGGTGCTGGCGGGTCGGATTGATGTTGGCCGACGGCGCAATGCCGATGGTGCCGGTGCAGGCCGGGCCGAGATCGCTCAGGATGTCGCCGAACAGGTTGCTCGCGACGACGACGTCGAACACCTCCGGCCGCTGCACGAAGTGCGCCGTCAGGATATCGATGTGGAAACGGTCGACGGTCACGCCCGGATAGGCCTTCGCCATCGCGTCGACGCGTTCATCCCAGTACGGCATCGTGATCGAGATGCCGTTGCTCTTCGTCGCCGAGGTCAGCTTGCGCCGTGGGCGCGACTGCGCCAACTCGAACGCGAACTTCAACACCCGGTCGACACCGACGCGCGACATCACGGTTTCCTGCACCACGATCTCGCGCTCGCTGCCTTCGTACATGCGTCCACCGATGCTCGAGTACTCGCCCTCGGTGTTCTCGCGCACGATCAGCATGTCGATCTCACCTGCCTGACGCGGCGTTCCGTCGTGTCGCACCAGCGGCGAGCGGATACCTCGCATTAGACGCGCCGGGCGCAGGTTGACGTACTGGTCGAACTCGCGCCGGAACCTGAGCAGCGAACCCCAAAGGGACACGTGATCGGCAATCTTCTCGGGCCAGCCGACCGCGCCGAAGTAGATCGCATCGTGGCCGCCGATGCGCTCCTTCCAGTCGTCGGGCAACATCTGGCCATGACGTTCGAAGTAGTCCCAGCTCGAGAAGTCGAAGTGGTCGAACGCCAGCGGGATGGCGCAGCGCGTCGCCGCGGCCTCCAGCACGCGCAGGCCTTCTGGCATCACTTCCTTGCCGATGCCGTCGCCGGCGATCACCGCGATGCGATGGGGGGTCATGGTCTGCCTCGGAGCGGGTTGAGCATCAGCGCATTGTGGCGCTGCGCGCCGATGCGGTCACCAGCGCGACACCGGCCGCGGTGAGCACGAGGCCGAACAGCATCGTCGGTGTGAACAGCTCGTCGAACAGCACCCAGGCAAGCAGCGCGGTGCATGGCGGCACGAGGTACATCAGGCTGGAAACTTCGGTCGCCGCCCCGCGCTGGATCAGCAGATAGAGCAGCGAGCTGCCACCGAGCGTCAGGCCGAGCACCGACCACGCGATCGCCATGATCAGTTGCGGATGCAGCACCATCGAGCCGCTTTCCAGCAGCGCCAGCGGCAGCGTCACGGCCAGCGCGGCAAGTTGCTGCAGCAGGCTTGCGGTGCGCACGTCGCAGGGACGAACGAACCGCTTCTGGTACAGCGTGCCGGCGGTGATGCTCAACAGGGCGAGCATCGCCAGCGCGAAGTTCCCGCCCGTCAACTCGCCACCGCCCAGCTTGGGCGAGAGCACCAGCACGACCCCGCCAAGACCGAGTGCGAGCCCGGTCCATTGCCGCCCGGAAACGGCTCCGACCGAGCCGGGCGCGCTGCCGTGCGCAGGATGCCGGGTCAGCCACAGCGCGGTCAGCACGGGCTGCAACCCGACCAGCAGCGCCACCGTACCGGCGCCGATTCCGGCCTTCACCGCACTCCACACGCCTCCCAGGTAGCCTGCCTGCATCAGCACGCCGACAACGGCGAGATGCATGGCCTGCCTTCGGTCGCGCGGCCAGGACGGTCGCGCCCAGGCAATCCAGCAGGCAAAACAGAGCATCGACAAGGCATAGCGCAGACTCAGGAAGCGCAGTGGAGGCGCATAGGCCATGCCGTAGCGCGCGACGATGAACCCCGTGCTCCAGATGAGCACGAACAACCAGGGCATCGCGCGCAGCAGCGCGCGGGGTGTGGACGCCATTGGTCTCAGCGCGCCTTGGCCCGAATCTCGGGCAGCGCCTTCTGCAGGTAGTAGACCATCGACCAGATGGTCAGGACCGCCGCCAGGTAGATCAGCAGCGTGCCCCAGAGATGCGTGTCGATGACGCCGAACAGACGTCCGTCGTAGAGCAGGAACGGAATGGCGACCATCTGCACCACGGTCTTGAGCTTGCCCAACATGTGCACGGCGACGCTGCGCGAGGCGCCGATCTGGGCCATCCATTCGCGAAGGGCCGAAATCGCGATCTCGCGCCCGATGATCACGAAGGCCACCAGCGCGTGAACGCGATCGAGGTGCACCAGCACGAGCAGCGCGGCGCAGACGAGGAACTTGTCGGCCACCGGATCGAGAAATGCGCCGAACGACGACGTCAGGTTGAGCCGTCGCGCCAGATAGCCATCGGCCCAGTCGGTGAGCGCGACGACGACGAACAACACGGTGGCCGAAACGTTCTGCAGCGCCGGTTCGAGCTGCAGATAGAACACGCCGACGATCAGCGGTATGGCGACGATACGGGCCCAGGTCAGTAGCGTCGGGAGGTTGAAGAACATGTGCGGATTGTGCCGAACTTCCCCGACGGCACGCTGACGCATCATGGTTCGAGCATGCGCGGCTTGAAGCGCCGATCGTCGTCGATCTCGAGCACCGCTCCGGCGCTGGTGCGAAGGCCCTCAGTGAAGCGCACGATAGATCTCCTCGGCGAGTTCGCGCGAAATGCCGTCCACGCTCAGCAGGTCCTGCACGCTCGCACTCCCGACGCCACGCACGCCGCCGAAGCGCTGCAGCAGCCGGGCGCGCTTCTTCGGACCGATTCCCGCTATGTCCTCGAGCCTGCTGCCGCCGGTGCGCACGCTGGCGCGGCGCGCCCGCATGCCGGTGATGGCGAAGCGGTGCGCCTCGTCCCGGATCTGCGCCACCAGCATCAGGGCCGCCGAATCGGCGCCCAGGGCGACCTTGTTGCGCCCGTCGGCGAAGACAAGCTCCTCGAGCCCGACCTTGCGTCCTTCGCCCTTCTCGACCCCGACGATCAGCGACACGTCCAGGCCAAGTTCTTCGAACACCTCGCGCGCGATCGCCACCTGGCCCCGGCCGCCGTCGACCAGCACCAGGTCGGGCAGTCGCGCGCCTCCGGGCGCCGCGTCCTCGCTCGCCTGCTCCTGCGACGCGAGTCTGCCGTAGCGTCGCATCAGCACCTGCCGCATCGCCGCATAGTCGTCGCCCCCGGTGATCCCTTCGATGTTGTAGCGCCGGTACTGGGCGCTCTGCATCTTGTGTCCTTCGAACACCACGCACGAAGCCTGGGTCGACTCGCCTGCCGTGTGGCTGATGTCGAAGCACTCGATGCGCAATCGACTCGGATCGTCCCGTGCCAGGTCGAGTGCCTCGGCCAATGCGCGCGTGCGCGCCTGCTGCGAGCCCTCCTCGGCGAGGAGCCGTGCCAGCGCGAGCTCCGCGCCATGAACGGCCATGGCCAGCCAGCTCCGCCGATGCTCACGCGGCTGATGAAGCGCCGTCACCTTGAATCCGCAGGCCTTCGACAGAGCATCGATCAGCCCCTTCTCCACCGCATCGCTGAGCACCAGCAGCGGCGGCGGCGGCATGTCGACGTAGTGTTGCGCGATGAAGGCCTGCAGCACGTGGACTTCGGGCGTGGGTCCGGCGGCGCCCCCGGCGACCTCCAGCGCGGTCAGCACGGCTGCCTCGTCGACGTGCGTCGGAAAGTACGCTCGGTCGCCCAGGTGGCGCCCGCCGCGAACCATCGCCAGGTTGACGCAGGCGCGGCCGCCCTGCACCTTCACGGCAAGGATGTCGGCGTCCTTGTCGAAGGCACCGCCCGAGCTGGCCTCGACCGACTGCTGGTGCAGCACCTGCGACAGCGCCCCAATCTGGTCGCGAATCTCGGCAGCCTGCTCGAACTCGAGCACCTCGGCATGCGCCGTCATGCGCGCCTGCAGCCCCTCCATCACTTCGTGCGTCTCGCCGCGCAGGAAGCGCTCGGCATCGGCCACGTCCTGCGCATAGTCGGCGTGCGAGATCAGGCTCACGCAGGGCGCCGAGCAGCGCTTGATTTGGTACAGCAGGCACGGCCGGCTGCGATTCGAGAACACCGTGTCCTCACAGGTCCGCAGCCGGAACACCTTCTGCAGCAGATGGATCGACTCCTTCACCGCCCATGTGCTCGGATAGGGGCCGAAATAGTGGTGCCGGCGGTCGACCGCGCCGCGGTAGTAGACGACGCGTGAAAAGGCTGCGCCGGAAACCGCGCCAGAGGCCAGCGCGGCACTGTCTGCCGCGGTGATTTTCAGGTAGGGGTAGCTCTTGTCGTCACGGAACAGGATGTTGTAGTGCGGGGTGAGCGCCTTGATCAGGTTGTTCTCGAGAAGCAGCGCCTCCGCCTCGGAGCGCACCACCGTCGTCTCCATGCGCACGATCCGCTCGATCATGTTGCCGATGCGCGTGCCTGCATGGTTCTTCTGAAAGTAGCTGGACACGCGCTTCTTCAGGTCGCGCGCCTTGCCGACGTAGAGCACCGCACCCTGCGCGTCGAAGTAGCGATAGACGCCGGGCCGCTGGGGCAGCGCGGCGACCTCGGCGAGCAGTCGCGCGCGCGCCGCGTCGGGCGCTGCCGGTGCCTCGGCGGAAACGTCGTGTTCGCTCATCGAGCGCGATTGTGCCGCGACCGCCGCTGCCGATAATGGCCCCATGGGAGCGCGGCGAACCTGGGACGTGTTCTGTTGCGTGATCGACAACCACGGCGATATCGGCGTCGCCTGGCGGCTGTCTGCCGATCTTGCCGAGCGCGGCGAGCACGTGCGGCTCTGGGTCGACGATGCGTCAGCGCTTGCATGGATGGCACCACGGGGCCAGGCCGGTGTGAGTCTCGTCGAATGGACCGACCCGGCACCCGATCTCGAGCCGGGAGACGTCGTCGTCGAGGCTTTCGGCTGCGATCCGCCGCCGCGCTTCGTGCTGCGCATGGCCGAGCGCGAATCGCCGCCCGCCTGGATCAACCTCGAGTACCTGAGCGCCGAGGCCTACGTGGAGCGCAGCCATGGCCTGCCCTCACCGGTCAATGTGCAGGGCCGAATGCTGACCAAGCGATTCTTCTACCCCGGCTTCACCGAGGGCAGCGCAGGCCTGCTGCGTGAACCGGCGCTCATGGCGGCACGCCGAACCTTCGATCGCGAGGGCTGGCTGCGCGAACTCGGTCTGGGCGTGCCGCCCGGCGAGCGACTGATCAGCCTGTTCTGCTACGACAACCCGGCGCTGGCCGGCCTGCTCGATGTGCTCGGCGACGCGCCGACGCTGCTGCTCGCGACGCCGGGCGCCGCGGCGACGCAGACCTGTGCGCTCCTCGGGCCGACACTGCGCCGAGGAGGCCTGCGCGCCCGGCTGCTGCCCTATCTGCCGCAGTCCGGCTACGACCGGCTGCTGTGGGCATGCGATATCAACTTCGTGCGCGGCGAAGATTCGTTCGTCCGCGCGCAGTGGGCCGGCAAGCCGTTCGTGTGGCAGATCTACCCGCAGCAGGGCGGTGCGCATGGCGTCAAGCTGCATGCCTTCCTGGACCGCCTGCTCGCCGACGCCGACGACGCGCTGGCCGGGCCGCTGCGCGCTGTCTGGCTGGGCTGGAACGCACTGGCGCCGCTGCCGGCAACGCTGCCGCCGCCCGGACCCTGGCGCAGCCTGTGCGAAGGCTGGCGCGACAGGCTGCTCCTGCAGCCCGACCTGACCACGCAACTGCTTCGGTTCGTCGCGAAAACGCGTTAAAATTCAATACTTTGCGTAGCCCCGGAGGACCCGGCGCACGCGCCAACGCACTGGCTGCATGAACGCCGGCGACGGATGCACGACCCCGGGAACACCGGCCATCGCCGGATGTCCCGGTGGCGGCCAGGTCGCCATGGCGACGCAGCAAGGCAACGAAACCACATGGAATCCCTATGAAAGTCGCTCAGGAAATTCGCGCCGGCAACGTCATCATGCACGGCAAGGACCCGATGGTCGTGCTCAAGACCGAGTACAGCCGCGGCGGTCGCAATTCGGCCACCGTGCGCATGAAGCTGAAGAGCCTGCTCAGCAATTCGGGCACCGAAGTCGTGTTCAAGGCCGACGACAAGATGGACCAGATCGTCCTCGACAAGAAGGACTGCACCTACACCTACTTCGCCGACCCGATGTACGTGTTCATGGACGCCGAGTACAACCAGTTCGAGGTCGAGGCCGAGAACATGGGCGACGCGATCCAGTACCTCGACGACAACATGACGGTCGAAGTGGTGTTCTACGACGGCAAGGCCATCTCGGTCGAACTGCCGACCACCGTGGTGCGCGAAGTCACGACCGAGCCGGCCGTGAAAGGCGATACCTCGGGCAAGGTGCTGAAGCCGGCCACGATCGCCACCGGCTTCGAGATCGCGGTGCCACTGTTCGTCGAGAGCGGCGACAAGGTCGAGATCGACACCCGCACGCACGAATACCGCAAGCGCGTGTAAGGGCGCAGGCCGCGGACGCCAGGCGGTCGCCGCGGCAACCATGAACCCGCCCCGGCGTTCGCTTCGCGCACAGCCGGGACTCCATGGCAACGGGCCTGTCCGGCCCGGCATCCGAACGCACGCATGAAGACGGCACCCGTCGTTGCGGCGACGATAGCCTTCGACGCTCAGGGCATCGCCTTCTCCAGCCTCTACAACGATCGCTATCACCCTCGCGCGGGGGCGCTCGAGCAGGCCGCACACGTCTTCCTGCAGGGCAATGGCCTGCCGAACCGCTGGCACGGGCGCGAGCGCTTCGTCGTGCTCGAAACGGGCTTCGGGCTCGGCAACAACTTTCTCGCCACCTGGAACGCCTGGCGCAGCGATCCCCGGCGCGGCGAGCGGCTGCACTTCATCTCGATCGAGAAACACCCGCTGTCGCGGGCAGACCTGGCGCGCGTCCACGCCGACTCGCGCTTGCCGGCGCTTGCCGGCGCGCTGCTGCAAGCCTGGCCCCCGCTCACACCCAACCTGCACCGGCTGGACTTCGACGACGCTCGCGTGCAGTTGACGCTTGCGCTCGGCGACGTGTCCGACTGGCTGCCCGAGATCGTGGCGTCCGTCGACGCGTTCTATCTCGACGGCTTCGCGCCCGATCGCAATCCGGCCATGTGGCAACCCCGGGTGTTCAAGGCGCTCGCTCGCCTGGCCGCGCCGGGCGCGACCGCGGCCACCTGGAGCGTCGCGCGGACGGTGCGCTCGGGCCTCACGACGGCCGGCTTCGAGGTGCGCAGCGCGCCGGGCAGCGCAGACAAGCGCGAGATCACGCTGGCCCGCTTTGCGCCGCGCTTCGTGCCGCGCCGCGCGCCGACACGGCTGGCCTCGGCGGCCTGCGCCGAGCGCCATGCGGTGGTCATCGGCGCCGGGCTGGCCGGCTGCGCCGCCGCCTGGGCGCTCGCCGACCAAGGCTGGCGCAGCACGCTGTTCGAGCGACTGCCCGCGATTGCCGGCGCCGCATCGGGCAATCGCGCCGGCATCTTCCACGGCATCGTCAATCCACAGGACGGCACCCACGCACGTTTCAACCGCGCCGCCGCACTGCAGGCGCAAGGCGCGGTAGGCGTCGCGATCGAACACTATGGCGCGCCGGGACAGCTCTGCGGCGTGCTGCGGCTCGAGCAATCCACCCCGCTGGAGGCGATGCAGGCCACGCTAGCCACGCTCGGCCTGCCGCCCGACTACGTGCTGGCCTTCTCCGCGGATGACGCCAGCCGCGCGAGCGGCCTGCCCCTGCCGACTGCAGCCTGGTTCTTCGCTGGCGGCGGATGGGTGCAGCCGCCAGCGCTGGCGGCCAGCTTCCTGCAGCGCAGCGGCGGCAGCGCGATCGTCCGCAGTGGACTCCAGGTGTCGGCAATGCGCCGCTCAGGCGAGCGCTGGCAACTGCTCGATGCAGCCTCCCGCGTGCTCGACGAGGCCGTCGTCGTCGTGTTGGCCAACTCTTTCGAGGCGGCTGGCCTGCTCGGGGGGCGGGACTGGCCGCTGCACCTCGTTCGCGGCCAGACGAGCGAGTTCCCGGCAGCGACGTCGGGACTTCGCCTGCCCTTGCTGCCCGTCGCGGGCAACGGTTACGTACTGCCGGCGCTGCCGGGTGGCATCGCGCTGTGCGGTGCCACGGCCCAGCGCGACGACCTCGATGGCGCGCCGAGGCTCGAGGATCACCGCCACAACCTAGCCCAGCTCGGGCGACTGACCGGCAGTGCGCCGGAGATCGATCCCTCGGCGCTCGCTGGCCGGGTCGGCTGGCGATGCGTTGCCGACGACCGCCTGCCGCTGATCGGTGGCGTCCCCGCCCCGCAGCGACTGCAGGAACCCGGCATTCGCCTTGACCAGCCCCGCTTCGTGCCGCGCACGCCCGGCTTGTTCGTGTTCAGCGCGCTCGCCTCGCGCGGCATCAGCTGGGCCGCGCTCGGCGCGCAAAGCCTCGCGTCGCTGATCAGCGGTGCACCGTGCCCACTCGAGGCCAGCCTGCTCGACGCGGTGGATGCGGGGCGCTTTGTGTCGCGCGCGGCCTGCCGCGCAGCGCCGCGTTAGCCTGGCGTCTTGCCCAGCGGTTGCGCAGTATCCGGCGCGGCGACTTCACCGCTCGGCTCGTCTGAAGGCGCGCCCTCGGGTCTTTGCGTGCCCGCCTTGCGCTGCGCCAGCTTTTCTTCCTTCTTCTGCTTCTTCAGCCGCTCGCGCTGGCGCTTTTCAAACGAATAGTTGGGTTTTGCCATGGGCCTGGGATCCTTGGTTGTCGTGGAGAGGCGAACCCCGCGAGGTTACGCTGTTTTCGGCGCAGCTCGCGCGCGGGCGATCCGGCGCATCAGAAGCTGAGCGTGCGTACGCCGTCGGGCGTGCCGAGCAGGCACACGCTGGCGCGGTTGCGCGCGAACACCCCGATCGTCACCACCCCCGGCCATTGACTGAGCTCGCGTTCGATCGCTGGCGGATCGGCGATCGCCATGCCATGCACGTCGAGGATGACGCAGCCGTTGTCGGTCAGGAAGCCCTCGCGCAGCAGCGGCTCGCCGCCGAGCGCGCGCAGGCGCCGCGCGACGAGCGAGTGCGCCATCGGAATCACCTCGACCGGCAGCGGAAACCGGCCCAGTGTCGGCACGAGTTTCGACTCGTCGGCGATGCAGATGAAGCGCTCGGCCAGGTCGGCGACGATCTTCTCGCGCGTCAGCGCACCGCCGCCGCCCTTGATCATGTAACCGCGGTGATCGATCTCGTCCGCACCGTCGATGTAGACCGCGAGCGACTCGACCTCGTTGGCGTCGAGGACGGCGAGGCCGCGCTCGCGCAGCCGCCGCGTCGTCTGCTCGGAGCTCGACACCACGGCCGCGACGCGGCTGCGCATGTTCGCCAGCGACTCGATGAAGAAATTCACCGTCGAACCGGTGCCCACGCCGATCACGCTGCCGGGCTGCACGTAGGCCGTGGCAGCCTGGCCGACTGCAGCCTTCAGTTCGTCTTGCGTCATGTCGGTCCCGGTGTGCCTGCGCTGCGCTGATTATCGGTCGCAGCCGCGCGCTCCCGGGAACGACGAGGCGTTTGCGACAATCGGCGACGATCCTCCGCACACCTGTTCATGCCCCTCCTGCCCTATCCGTTCGCGCGAAGCTTCCTCTTCAGCCTCGACCCGGAACTCGCGCATGAACTCACGCTCGGCTCCATCGCCCGACTGCAGAACACGCCGGCACGTTGCGCCTGGAGCCAGGCGACATTCGACGACCCGCTGACCCTAGCCGGCCTGCGGTTCCCGAACCGGGTCGGCCTGGCGGCAGGCCTCGACAAGAACGGGCGCTGCATCGAGGGCCTGGGAGCCATGGGCTTCGGATTCATCGAGGTCGGTACCGTCACGCCCAGGGCGCAGCCCGGCAACCCCAAACCGCGAATGTTTCGCCTGCCGCAGGCCGAAGCATTGATCAACCGCCTGGGCTTCAACAACGAGGGCCTGGCCGCGTTCATCGGTCACGTCGCGCGCGCGACGGGTTTTCGCCAGCGTGGCGGCATCCTCGGCCTGAACATCGGCAAGAACGCCGCCACGCCGATCGAAAAGGCGGTCGACGACTACCTCGCCTGCCTCGACGGCGTCTACCCGCATGCCGACTACGTGGCCGTCAACATTTCGAGTCCGAACACGAAGTACCTGCGCACGCTGCAGAGCGACACGTCGCTCGACGCGCTGCTTGCGACGTTGCAGTCGCGCCGCCTCGCGCTCGCCGGCACGCATGCTCGCAACGTGCCGCTCTTCGTGAAGATCGCACCCGACCTCGACGAGGCGCAAGTCTTCTCGATCGCGCGGACGCTTCAGCGCAACGGCATCGACGGCGTGATCGCGACGAATACCACGCTGGCGCGGGACGCCGTGAAAGGCCTGCCGCATGCCGAGGAAGCCGGCGGCCTGAGCGGCAGGCCGGTGTTCGCCGCGAGCAATCGCGTGATCGGCCAGCTGCGCGCGGCGCTCGGCACGCGCTACCCGATCATCGGCGTCGGTGGCGTGATGAGCGCAGCGGACGCGAAGGCCAAGATCGCCGCCGGCGCCGACCTGGTGCAGATCTATACCGGGCTCATCTACCGCGGGCCCGCGCTAGTGACCGAGGCGGCACGGGCATTGAAAGGTCTGCGCCGCAGTTGAACTACTGCAGCGTCACGCCGGTCTTGGCCTGCAGTTCCTCGCGGGTCACGCCCGGTGCCATCTCGACGACCTTCAGCCCGTGCGGCGTGACGTCGAGCACCGCGAGGTCGGTGATGATCCGGTCGACCACGCCGACGCCGGTCAGCGGCAGGGTGCAGTGCGGCAGGATCTTCATGTCGATGCTGCCGTCCTTCTTCTTGGCGACGTGCTCCATCAGCACGACGACGCTCTTCACGCCGCCGACCAGGTCCATCGCGCCGCCCATACCCTTGACCATCTTGCCGGGGATCATCCAGTTGGCGAGGTCGCCCTTCTCGCTGACCTGCATCGCGCCGAGGATGCTGAGGTTGACCTTGCCACCACGGATCATCGCGAAGCTGTCGTGCGAGCCGAAGATGCTCGAACCCGGGATCGTCGTCACCGTCTGCTTGCCGGCATTGATGAGGTCTGCGTCGACCTCGTCTTCGGTCGGGAACGGGCCGATGCCGAGCATGCCGTTCTCGCTCTGCAGCCAGACCTCGATGTCCGGGCTGACGAAGTTGGCCACCAGCGTCGGCAGACCGATGCCGAGGTTGACGTAGAAGCCGTCCTGCAATTCCTTCGCGGCGCGCGCCGCCATTTCGCTGTGCGTCCAGGCCATGATGGGGTTCCTTCGGAAGAATGGACAGCGGGTGCCGTGCGGCGCCCTGTTCGGATGCGTCCGGCTAGACGCCGGCGCGCTCGGTGATGGTTCGCTTCTCGATGCGCTTCTCGGGGTGTGCATTGAGCACGATGCGCTGCACGTAGATGCCGGGCAGGTGCACGGCGTCTGGGTCGAAGTGGCCGGTCTCGACGATCTCCTCGACCTCGACCACCGTGGTGCGCCCGGCCATGGCCACCGCCGGGTTGAAATTGCGCGCGGTGCGGCGGAACACGAGGTTGCCGCTCTTGTCCGCCTTCCACGCCTTGACGAGAGAGAGCTCGGGCGTGAGCGAACGTTCCATCACATAGGTGTGGCCGTCGAACTCGCGCAGTTCCTTGCCCTCGGCGACCATCGTGCCGACGCCGGTCCGCGTGAAGAACGCCGGGATGCCGGCGCCGCCCGCGCGCAGCTTCTCGGCCAGCGTTCCCTGCGGCGTGAACTCGAGCTCGAGTTCGCCTGCCAGATACTGGCGCTCGAACTCCTTGTTCTCGCCGACGTAGCTCGAGATCATCTTGCGGATCTGCCGCGTCTCCAGCAACTGGCCGAGGCCGAAGCCGTCGACCCCGGCATTGTTCGAGATCACCGTCAGGTCCTTCACGCCGGAGGCGCACAGCGCCGCGATCAGCGCCTCGGGAATGCCGCACAGGCCGAAGCCACCGACGGCCAGCAACTGGCCATCCCGCACCAGACCCTTCAGGGCTGCGGCCGCGCTCGGATACACCTTCTTCATCCTCGATCTCCTGGCTGTCCTGTTCGATGGCGAAGCGTACAACCTAATGCATTACGTAGTCGTTACGTAGAATTGCCTAAGGACTGCTGAGGAATGATCGTGGCCGGCTTCGGGAGTCTTCAGATCGCGCTCGACTACCGCACCGCCTTCGACCTCGCACCGGTCGGCCTGGTGCTGTCACGCAATCGCTTGATGCTGGACTGCAACCGGCAGGTACTCGAAATGTTCGGCGCCGCGCGCGACGCGCTGGTCGGCCAGAGCTTCGAGCTGCTCTACCCGACACACGCCGAGTTCGAGCGCACCGGCGCGCGCATCGTGGCCAGTCTCGACGCGAGCGGGTGGTACACCGACGAGCGCGTGATGCGCCGAGTCGGTGCAACGGCCGGGGGCGTTCCCGGCGAGTTGTTCTGGTGCCGCGTCAGCGGGCGCGGGCTCGACCCGCTGCACCCGCACGCCGAAGGCATCTGGAGCTTCGAAGACCTGTCGTCGCGGCGCCAGCTCCGCGTCGAGCTGACGCCCCGTGAACGCGAGATCGCCGCGCTGCTGATCGACGGCCTGACGAGCAAGCTGATCGGCCGACGCCTCTCGATCAGCCCGCGCACGGTCGACGTCTACCGGGCCCGGTTGATGCGCAAGTACGCCGCGGCGACAACGCCGGAGCTCGTCAACCGCTTGCTCTCGGGTTGACCGGTGGCGCGCCACAATGAAGGCATGAACACAGTCGCCGCACCCGATCCGGCCCGCATCCAATGCCTGCTCGCGGTCCTCGAACACGGCCTGCTCGAGCGCGGCGCGGCAGTTCGCCTGTGCCTGCTCGCAGCGCTGGCGGGCGAGCATGTGCTGCTGATCGGCCCGCCCGGCACGGCCAAGAGCGAGCTCGCGCGGCGCCTGCATCGCGCGTTCGACGACGCGCCGTACTTCGAGCGGCTGCTGACCCGCTTTTCGACGCCGGAGGAGTTGTTCGGCCCGTTGTCGCTGAAGGCGCTGGAGGACGACCGTTACGAACGCCTCACCGCTGGCTACCTGCCCACCGCCGGCATTGCCTTCCTCGACGAGGTATTCAAGGCCAACTCAGCGATCCTGAACGCGTTGCTCACGCTGCTCAACGAACGCGAATTCGACAACGGTACCGGGCGCACCCGCACGCCGCTGATCAGCGTGATCGGTGCGACGAACGAAGTGCCGGCCGACGATGCGCTGATGGCCTTCTACGACCGCTTCCTGCTGCGCGTGCCGGTGGCCGCGGTGAGCGATGCGTCGTTCGCTGCATTGCTGACGCTGCCTGACGACGCTGCCGGCAGTGCGCAGACCATCAACCGCGGCGAGTTGCAGGCGCTGCAGGACGCACGCGATGGCGTGGTGCTGTCGCAGGAGGTACTGCAACACCTGCAGTCCCTGCGCGCGCTCGCGGCGGCCAACGGCATCACCGTCTCCGACCGCCGCTGGCGGCAGCTCGTCGGCCTGCTGCGCACCGCGGCACTCAGCGAAGGACGTACCGTCGTCGATGCCTGGGACCTGTGGCTGGCGCCCTATGCGCTGGCCGCCGATCCGGCCCAGGTGGCACCACTGCGTCAATGGTTCGTCGAGCAGGTCGCGCAGGCCGCGCCGCAGGAAGCGCCCTGGCTCACCCGTGCCGTCGAGGCGTTCGAGAGGCAGCTCGAGATCGAGCAGAGCGCCGAGAACGAGCCCGACGACGGCGGCGCCGGCAAGATCGCCCTGGCGCGCAGCATCGGCGGCGCGCCCGAAGGCGGCATGCTGCGCATGGTGACCGCTTCGCTCGAGGAGCACCTGCGCAAGCGATACAGCTCGGTCCATCTTGCGGCCCGTCTGGCGCAGGTGGACGAGGTGCTGGCACGCGCGCAGCTGCACCTGGCGCCGCTGCGGGCGCAGGCCGAGGCCACGCGCCGCGCCGTCACCGGCAGGCTCTGGCTGCCGCCGCTGCTTGCCGACGAGATGTGCCGCGCGCAAGCGCAGACGCTCGCGATCGTCGAAACGCTCGTCGGCCGCCTCCACGCAGCGCGCCAGGGCTTTGCCGAGCTGCCGCTCGATGCGCAGTTGGCCGACGACGCGCCGCAGGCGGTGAAGCTGTCCGCCTGACCGCGGCCGCCATGCGCGATCTAGACGCGCCCTACGATCGCCTGCGGCATCTGCCGCGCGAGCTCTGGCTGCCCGGACTCGTCGCCTCTGCTGGCGACTGCGCCCAGCGCCTGCACGACCTCCGGCTCTGGCTCGCCGCATTGCAAGCCGGCGAGCTGCCGCCCGCCGAGCTGGACTTCGTCGACCCACTCGCAGTGCCCCCGTTGCGCTCGGTGGTCGGCGACCTCGGCCTGCCGAAGCTCTGCCTCGACAGCGCTGCCCTCGCGCTGCAGGTGCTGCGCACGCTGCTCTGGCACCTCGATAGCATCAACGACCATCTGCCGCGCCTGACCCGCGAAGACGCCATCGCCCAGGTGGTCGCCGAGTTCCGCGCCGAGTGGACATTCGAGAAGGCCGGCTGGGAAGACATGCTCGCGCTGTTGCAAGGCCTCGGAGACCTGCCCAACATGCGCCAGGACGAGCTGCGCGGCCATCTGAACTCGCGCGAGTTCCGCGAGGCGCAGCGCATCAGCGCATTACTGCCCCATCTGCAGCCGCTGGCGGAGCTGATCCGCCGCCTCGGTCGCGCCCAGGCCAGCCCCGAGCTCCCGATGGCGCTCCAGGCGCAGCCGCGGCCGCACGCCGCGCAGGCGCTACCGACGATGCTGCGCGAAACCCGTCTGCCCGATGCGCCGGGCGAACTCAAGGGCATCCGCCATTCCGACCGCATCGAACGCATGCTCGGGAGCGAGGCGCAGCAGATTCGCCACCCGGTGCTGCACAAGCTGTGGCGCGCCCGGCTCGCCGAGAGCCGCTTGCTCACCTACGAGAGCGAGGCGGTGCTGATCGAGCCGGTGCCCGACCCTTGCGCCCGCCACCGGCCGCGGGCTGCCCAGCTCGCCGCGCAGCCGCTGGCACGCGGGCCGATGCTGGTCTGCGTCGACACCTCGGGCTCGATGCGCGGCGCGCCGGAGAACGTGGCCAAGGCGGTCGTGCTCGAAGTGCTGCGCGTCGCACATCGCGAGCAGCGTGCCTGCCGGCTGATCGCCTTCGGCGGACCGGGGGAAGTCATCGAGCGCGATCTCGAGCTCGGCCGCAAGGGCTTGCGCCACCTAATGGACTTCATCGGCCAGAGCTTCGACGGCGGGACCGACCTGCAGGCCCCACTGGAACGAGTCGTCGATCTCGTGCAAGGCGAGCGCTGGCGCAGCGCCGACCTGCTGCTCGTCAGCGACGGCGAGTTCGGCTGCACCGAGGCAATGCTGCGCCAACTCGACGACGCAAAGGCTGCGCTCGGGCTTCGCGTGCAGGGCGTGCTGCTCGGTGACCGCGAAACGATCGGCCTGCTCGAGACCTGCGACGACATCTACTGGCTGCGCGACTGGCGCCGCTTCGACGGCCCGACGCCACAGCGCGAAGGCTTCGTGCCGGTGCACACGCCGAGCCTAACGGCACTGTACTTCCCGAACGCGCTGAGCCCGCGGGCGGCGCGCACGGCGGGGCGCAAGGGGGCGCCGTGAGAGGCGGCACGGAGCCAGTTGCAGCGGACATGCCCGTCGGGTCGATCTACGTGTCGTAGCCCCGCCCCGCGTCGCGTCGCCATAGCTGCGGCGTGTGGCCCGACCAGCGCGTGAACGCGCGTATGAAGGCACTCGCTTCGGAGTAGCCAAGCAGGTGGGCCACGTCGGCCAGTTTCATCGATGTCGCGCCCAGCAATTGCCGCGCCATGCCATGGAGCACATCGTCGCGCACCGCCCTGAAGGTCGTGCCCTCGGCCAGAAGGCGTCGGTTGAGAGTCCTAGTGTTCATGCCGAGAATCGTCGCGAGACGCGCCGCACTGCGCCGCCCCTGCGCGATCGTGCCGTGGACCAGTCGGCGTACCTCGCCGACGAAGCCCACATCCGGTTGCTGGGCGCGCAGTTCCGATGCCTGCTTTTCCAGGTACGCGTGAAGCAGCTTGTTGGCAGCGGGGCCGGGATGACCGAGCCAACTCGACGGAAAGACCAGTGCGCATCGATCCGCACCGAATCGGACCGGCGCACGGAAGAAGTTCTTCCAGGGTGCCGTCTCGGTGGGGCGCCGTCGGGGGAGCAGCACTTCGGTCGGAATCCAGCCCTCGCCGCACAGGCTGCGCATGATGTTGAATGCCATCGCCATCGCGAGGTCCTGGAGCTGTCCCGGTTCATCGACGCCAGGCTCGACGACGGCGAAGCCGATGAGGCTTGCGCCGCCACTCCGCTGGAGCGTGAGTCTGCCGCCGCGGTCGTGCAGTTCGAAGTGCCGGACCATGTCTTCCAGCGCGGAGCCCACGCTGGTCGAGCTCATCAGCAGAAAGCCCGGCAGGCCGAGCGCGGCCGGTCCTGCGTTCTGGCCCAGCAGCAGACCGAAGTGCTCGAATCCGGTCACCTCCGCGCAGTGGGCGAGCAGCCGACTGCCGGTGACGTACGGGATCGGCATGTCGGGATCGTCGAAATACGCCTCCTCAAAGCCGGTATCGGCAAGCACCGCCGACGGCTCGAGGCCGAGTTCCCTGATCACTTGCGGAAGATTGGCGGCAGCGCCGAGACGGGACGTTGCCCCCAGCCCTGCAAGAGCGGAGCCGCGCCTGAGTGACTCCCGGCGGCGAATCTGTCCTTCATCAAACATATCCACGATTCCCTCGCTCTGTCGCGAAGTATCTATTCACTGTCGCAGTTCGGCAATGCGTCGATGCACTCGGCGCCGCACACTCGCCGCTGGCAGTTTGGAACGATCGGCTCGAGGCGGGAGCCTGGATGTCAGGCCGCACGAGCGTGATCGCCTCTGACTTCATGTGGAAGGAATGCCGAGTGAAACTCTATCGAATGGCGAGCCTGGCCACTGTCGTCATGGTCTTGGCGAATCCGGTCTTCGCACAGAGCGCACCGTCGCTGGGCGCGGTGGAGGCCGTGCGCATCGCCGTCGACGCTTACATCTACGGCTATCCGCTCATCACCTTCGACACTGCGCGCAAGCAGCAGACCAACGTCGCCGTCCCCGACGCCGAGCACGCGCCGATGGGCCAGGTCATCAAGATGCGCAGCTACCCGGCGGTGGACAACCACTGCTGCGCCGCGCCGAACGCCGACACGCTGTACACCGAGGTCTGGCTCGACGTCTCGAAAGAGCCGTGGGTTGTCGGCCTTCCCGAAATTGGCAGCCGCTACTACATCATGCCGTTCCTCGATGGCTGGTCCGAGGTCATCAAGGTCGCGAGCCCGGCGACGACGGGGAGCAAGGCGCAGACCTACGCCGTCACCGGCCCGGGCTGGAAGGGCACGTTGCCGCAGGGCGTCGTGCAGGTGAAGTCGACCACCGGCATGGTCTGGCTGCTCGGTCGCATCTACAGCTCGGGAACGCCGGAGGACTATCAGGCTGTGCACGAGGTGCAAGACAAGATCACCGTCGTTCCGCTGTCTGCTTACGGCAAGCCATACACGCCGCCCGCGGGCGCAGTCGACCCGGCCTTCGACATGAAGACCGCCGTGCGCAAGCAGGTCGACGCCCTCGATGCCGAGACCTACTTCAAGCGCCTTGCCGAGCTGATGAAGACGAACCCGCCGACGCCGCAGGACGCGGCGATCGTCGCACAGATGGCGCGCATCGACCTGGCTCCCGGCAAGGCCTTCGACATCGGCAAGCTTGACTTCATCGACCGCGAGTCGTTCAAGGCAGTGCCCAAGCTCGCCCTGGTCGAGATGGGGCTGCACCTGAAGAAGCAGAAGACGACAAACGGCTGGCTCTACTTCACCAAGGGCGTCGGCAACTTCGGCACCGACTACCTGACGCGCGGCATGGCCAACCTGCTCGGCCCGGGCTGGAACCGGCCGCAGGACGCCGTCTATCCGCTCTCGCAGAAGGACGCCGCCGGCGACGCCTACGACGGCGCGAAGAACAAGTACGTCGTGCACTTCGCCAAGGGCCAGTTGCCGCCCGCCGAGGCGTTCTGGTCGCTGACCTTGTACGACAGCGATTTCTTCTTCGTGCCCAACGCGATCAATCGCTACGAGCTGGCCTCGCGCGACAAGCTCGTCGCCAACGCCGACGGGTCGATCGACATGTTCCTGCAGGCCGAATCGCCGGGCAAGGACAAGGAAGCCAACTGGCTGCCCGCGCCCAAGGGCAAGTTCCAGCTCGTGATGCGACTGTATGCGCCTAAGAAGACACCGCCGTCGATTCTCGACGGCTCGTGGACGCCGCCACCCGTGAAGAAGCTGCCTTGACGACACGCGCTCGGCAAGGCACGCGCAGACTCGAACGTCGCGGGAGATGGAGATGAGACGTGAGGGCATGACGCGAGTCGCACTCTGCGCGGTACTCGCAGCAATGGCATGGAGCGCACCCGCGTGGGCCGAGTTGACCAAGGAGGAGCTTGCCAAACTGGCGCAGAACCCGGTCGGCAACTTGATCAGCGTGCCGTTCCAGGACAACGTCAACCTCAACACCGGCCCGCTCAAGGGCACGCAGAACATCCTCAACATCCAGCCGGTGATTCCGGTTTCGGTGAACGAGGAGTGGAACATCATCACGCGCACCATCGTTCCGGTGATCTGGAACCCGGCGTTCAGCACCGACGGCGAGCGCATCAACGGCGTCGGCGACATCCAGTTCAGCGCGTTTCTGTCGCCGGCCAAGCCCGGCGCGTGGATCTGGGGCGCGGGCCTGATCGCGCAGTTGCCGACCAACAGCAACCCCGCGCTGGGCAACAAGAACTGGGGTCTCGGCCCGACGGCCGTGGTGCTGCACCTCGAACATGGCGACCCGTGGGTCTATGGAGTGCTGGCCAACAACATCTGGTCGCTGACCAGCAACAACCAGGGCGGCTCGTACAACAACGGCCTGATCCAGCCTTTCGTCAACTACAACTTCGAAAGCGGCTTCTACGTGACCAGCGCGCCGCTCTGGACCGTCAACTGGAAGGCCGAAAGCGGCCAGCAGTGGACGCTGCCGCTGGGCGGCGGCGTCGGCAAGATCTTCCACCTGGGCAAGCTGCCGGTGAACACGCAGCTCTCGGCGTACTACAACGTCGTGCGGCCGGACTACGGCCCGAATTGGCAGATCCGCGCGCAGGTGCAGTTCATGTTCCCGAAGTAGGCGGACGCGACCATGACCTGTGACACCGACAACACGATCAGGACGGCGCGGGCGCCATCGCTGTTGCGGCGCTTCACCTTCGCCCTTGCCGGCGTGGCGATGCTCGCATCGGTCGCAGGCTGCGGCCTGGTGCAGCAAGGCAAGGCGTGGTTCTATGGTGTGCAGGCCTACGTCTACGGCTTTCCGCTGATCGTGATGGACCTGACCAAGGATCAGGGCACGGCGGTCGCAACGGCGGGCGAATTCACCGCGCCGGTGAACCAGTTCTCGGTGATGACCCACTACCCCGACGCGTCGTTCCGGGCCGTTCCGCGCACGGGCCTGGACACGCTGTTCGCCGTCGCGTGGGCCGACCTCGACAAGGAGCCGCTTGTTCTGTCGGTGCCCGACACGGACGATCGCTACTACGTGATCGCGCTGTTCGACATGTGGAGCAACGTGTTCGCATCGATCGGCAAACGCACCACCGGCACCGCGGCACAGAGCTTCCTGATCGCCGGGCCGCGCTGGCAGGGCACGCCGCCGGCCGACGTGGGTCAGGTCTTTCGTTCGCCGACGCGCTTCGTCTGGGTCAACGGACAGATGCGGGCTGATGGGGCCAAGGATTACGACACGGTCAACGCGCTGCAGAAGCAATACAAGCTGACGCCGCTCTCGGCGTGGGGCCAGCCGTTCGCGCCGCCGGCCGAAGTGCCGGTGGCCGCGGGTGTGGACACGAAGACGCCGCCCACGGTGCAAATGCAGAAGATGGACGCCGCCGCCTTCTTCGGCCGGCTCGCGCGGCTGATGAAGGACAACCCGCCGGCCGCGGCCGACGCGCCCATGGTCGAGAGGCTCAAGGCGATCGGCATCACGCCCGGCCAGGACTTCGACATCGCGAAGATAGACCCCGACACCGCGAAAGGCCTGCAGCGCGCGATGGGCGCTTTCGACCTGCTGCAAAAGGGCGTGAAGAAGCTCAAGACCGAGAACGGCTGGATCGTGATTCCGAAGGACTTCGCCAACTACGGCACCGACTACGAAACGCGCGCGGGCATAGCGCTGATCGGCCTGGGCGGCATCCAGCCGGTGGACATCACTTATCCGACCGCGTTCGACGACGGCGACGGCAAGCCGCTGGACGCGGCGAACCGCTACCTGCTGCACTTCGACAAGGGGCGGACGCCGCCCGCGAACGTCAGTTGGTCGATCTCGATGTACGACCCGCAGGGCTACTACGTTCCCAACAAGATCAACCGCTACAACCTCGCAGCCTGGATGCCGCTGAAGGACAACCCCGACGGCTCGCTCGACATCTACATCCAGTCCGCATCGCCGGGCGCGGACAAGGAGGCGAACTGGCTGCCGGCACCGGCCAGCGGAGCGTTCAACCTCACGATCCGCGGGTTCTGGCCGAAGGAAGCGATGCTCGACGGCAGCTACACGGTGCCGCCGGTGAGGAAGGTGCCATGACTTCGTCGCAAGCAGTTTCGGGCTTACCCACCGACCGGTATTTCGCGATGGCTTCAGGCGTGGAGAAAGAAATGAGCGTCGTCGACAAGCCGCTTCGCATTCATGCCGCGCTCGCGGCGTTCCTGCTCTGCCTGGGAATGGCCGTGAGCAGCACAGCACGTGCTGCGGACAATCCCGCAAGCCCCGATGTGGACGCGATGGCGGTCGAAGCCTACATCTATGCCTATCCCCTCGTGACCGTCGAACTCACGCGTCGCCGCCTGACCAATGTCGTGGCGCCGCTGGGGACGATGGCGCCGATGGGTCAGTTCGCCAGGCTGCGCACGTATCCGAACGCTTCGTACAGGGACGTGACGGCGCCGAATGCGGACACGCTCTACACCTATGCCTACCTGGACCTTTCGAAGGAGCCCTGGGTCGTCAGCCTTCCCGACCTGAAGGGCCGGTTTGCGGTGTTCTCGATCTTCGATGGCTGGACGACCGTCTTCGCTGATCCCGGCAAGCGGACCACCGGAACCGGCGCACAGACCTTCGCCATCACCGGTCCAGGTTGGAAAGGGTCGTTGCCCGCGGGCATGAAGGAATACAAGTCCGCCACGCAGGTCGTGCTGTTCAACGGCAAGATCTACTGCACAGGCACTGCCGAGGATTACACGCAGGTTCACGTGCTGCAGGACAAGGTGACCGCTGTCCCTCTGTCCTCGTACGGCAAGCCGTACACGCCGACTGCGGGCAAGGTCGATCCGACTTTCGACATGAAGACGCTGGTGCGCGACCAGGTCAACGGCATGGACGGCGCCGCTTACTTCAAGCTGTTCGCCGACCTGCTCAAGACCAATCCACCTTACCCTGAAGATGCCGCGATGGTCGCCAAGCTGGTCAAGCTGGGCATCGTGCCGGGGAGCGACTTCGACACCGCCAAGGTCGATCCGGCCGTCGCCCAGGCGCTGGCCAAGGCGGCCAAGACCGCGCTACCGAGGATTGCCGGTTGGGAAAGGCAGGGTGTCGCAGCCGGCGATTGGCGTCTCGAGAACGGTTGGGTCACGACCACCAAGACGGGCCCCTATGGCACGGATTACGTCCAGCGGGCGCTGATCGCGATGATCGGCCTGTACGCGAACCTCTCACAGGACTCGATCTACCCCGTTTCCAACGGGCCCGAGGTCGGGCAGCAATACGGTGGTGCGAACCGCTACGTGATGCACTTCAACAAAGGCCAGATGCCTCCGGTCAACGGCTTCTGGTCGCTCACGATGTACAACGCACAGTACTTCTTCGTCGACAACCCGCTCAACCGCTACAACGTCAGTTCGCGCAGCAAGTTCAAGACGAACGCCGACGGTTCGGTGGACGTGTACATACAGCGTGACTCGCCCGGCAAGGACAAGGAAGCGAACTGGCTCCCGGCGCCTGCCGAACAGTTCATCCTGATCATGCGCATGTATTGGCCAATGGAATCGGTGCTCGACGGCAGCTACAAGCTGCCCCCGGTCCGCAAGATGCAGTGATGCGCCGTCGGGAGCTGCACGTCTACTTCAACACACGACGAAA
>Ga0209048_10001241_pt1 | contig 26367 bp, 17 predicted proteins | sample FrelakmetCRP12CR_FD_187146 | JGI IMG/M metagenome (GOLD analysis project Ga0209048, IMG submission 187146) | Freshwater lake sediment microbial communities from the University of Notre Dame, USA, for methane emissions studies - CRP12 CR (SPAdes)... | ecosystem: Environmental > Aquatic >... | reverse complement strand
ATACCGGATCATAGCCCTTGCTCCGGATCACCTCCGCGACCACATGCGGTGGGCGCTCGTCCGCGACTTCAAACTGGGCTTCTGCCTCGCTGCTCTGGGTGTAGCCTCCAGGCTCGGTGCGCGAGCCGGCACTCATGGATGTCACCCCGAGCGGGATCATGTGATCGCGGAAATTAGGCGACTCCCGCGTCGAGAGCACCAGACCGGCGTCAGGCAAGAACAGTCGCAAAGCCGTCAACAACTGTACGAAGTTGAGATCAGAAACCGGATCGGGCGGTTCATAGGCTCCCGCTGCCGGTCGAAGCCTCGGGAAGGAGATGGCGATGTGCGATTTCCAGAAGGTGCGCAGGAGGCAGCGGGCATGGAGCCCCAGGAAAAAGCCTTCAGTTCGCCAGTTGCACAGTCCCAGAAGGGCGCCGAGGCCAATCCGTCGAAATCCTGCCTCACCACCTCTTTCCGGCGTTCCCAGTCGCCATGAGAAATCGCGTTTTTTCCCGCCAGGATGAAAGTCCTTGTAGCGGTCCTCATTGTAAGTCTCCTGAAAAACCGTGAGGCCGTCGACGCCATTGTCGATAAGTTCTCTGTATGCATTGGTATCCAGGGGAAAGATCTCGATGGAAATAGAAGCGAACAAGGAGCGCAGCTCTTCCAGGACGGTGCGCAAATAGTCCATGGAGACGATCTGGGGTGAGTCTCCGGAAACCAGAAGGATGTGGCGAAATCCCATATTACGTATGTGTTTGGCTTCAGCCGCAGCTTGCTCTGCCGTGAGCGTCAGGCGCGGAACCTGATTGTGCACGTTGAACCCACAGTAGACACAGCAATTGTTGCAGATGTTTGAAAGGTAAAGAGGAGCGAAAAGACTGATCACTCTGCCGAAGCGCTGTTCGGTAAGCCGATGCGCGCGCTGGGCCATTGCTTCAAGGAAGGGTTCCGCCGCCGGTGAAAGCAGACTCACAAAATCTTCGAGCTGCATCGTTTGAGCATTGATGGCCCTTTCTACGTCGCTTGCGGTACGCTTCTCAATTTGGTTTTCGATCTCACCCCAAGGGTATCTTCTAAGTTCCTTGTAAAATTCCATGGTGCTACTCATCTCAAAAAACCCGTAAGGGGGCTGGAAGCCTCGGCCATGCGCTGAGGGCGGCCAAGACCAGCCAAAAACGCTTCACGACCAGCTTCAACGCCCTTTTTGAAAGCTTGAGCCATAGCTTCGGGATCTCCTGCGACGGCAATGGCGGTATTGACCAAAACAGCGTCAGCACCCATTTCCATCGCCTCAGCGGCGTGGGAAGGAGCGCCTAAGCCCGCATCTACCACCACCGGAACATTGGCCTTTTCGATGATGATCTCGATCGAATCCCGAGTTCGTAAACCTTGCTTGGAGCCGATGGGAGATCCCAGCGGCATCACGGCGGCCGTGCCCACTTCCTCCAGTCGTTTGGCAAGCACAGGGTCGGCTGGAATGTAAGGGAGCACCACAAATCCCTCTTTGACCAGGATCTCGGCCGCTTTCAGGGTCTCCACAGCGTCTGGTAGCAAATGGTGGGGATCTGGAGTCACCTCCAGCTTCACCCAGGGTTCGCATCCCGCAGCACGGGCTATGCGGGCAAGCCTGATTGCTTCATTGGCATCGCGTGCTCCGGAAGTATTAGGAAGCAGGAGATACTTGGTCGGGTCAATGACGCTCAAAATGCTATCCTGAGGATTCTCCAATTCCACACGGCGCAACGCAACGGTCACAATCTCCGTTCCCGAAGCCGCCAAAGCCTTCTCCAAGAACTGGGGGGAAGCAAATTTGCCGGTTCCCATCAACAGTCGGGATCGAAAGGTGCGGCCTGCTATAATCAATCGATCATTCATGGGACACTTACCTCCCTGCAAAACGACGTGGCGGCTTAGCCTGCACGCTCGATGTCTCGCACTCGCTCGAACAAAAAAAGCCGTTTCCAGCATGTTGGAAACGGCCATCAGTAGCGAACTTCGAATCACTCTCAGCTCGCAACCGTTTCCCTACGCTGGTATTGTCCAGATCAGGTATGAAGGGTGTTTTCTCAGCCCAGAAACCTGAGCACCCCTAACGGCTGCCTTTAGTGAAATTATATTACCATACCAAACTGTAATGTCAAAGACCGGATTGAAGCTTTGCCGGAAACAAATGGATCGGAGCTTCGCCGAAATCCGAGTCCAATTGGAACACACCATCGCCTTAGATGAAACAAAACGGAAACGCCTCAGTTTTGACTCCCCTAGTACAGCTCCACAAAAGATCGTATCCGAATTCCATGCGTAGGGTGGGTCAGGTGCGTCTTTTTGCGCCGCAACCTACCGACATCTCATGTTCGGTTGCCCGGTTGCCAACCCAACCATCATTCTTTTGAGTGTCACTCAATCACTCAATAACGGTTCTTCCAGGCACAGAACTGGTCTAAAGTTAGTTCTCCATCCCTACTCGTATTTGCTGAAGTGAAAGCTGCGTAGCCAAGACCTGCAGGGCCCAGACTCCTATAGGCGATCAAAGGTGATCCGATTTCCTGAGGCCGTACTTTTTGATTTTGTTATGCAGGGTTGTCCGATTGACTTCCAGAATCTTTGATGCTTTGGAAATATTCCACTGGCAGAATCGCAAAATCTGTTCGATGTGCTGCTTTTCCATCTCCTGCAAAGACATAGGAATTTCCTGCCCGCTCAACCGGCAGAGGAAGCCAAAATCCTCCTGTTTTATAACCTCATCTTTCGCTAGCACCACGGCTCGTTCGATGGCATTTTGGAGTTCCCGCACGTTGCCTGGCCAGTCGTAAGTCTGAAGAAGAACGAGTGCATTTTCACGAATCCCCGTAACCGGTTTGTTGGTTTCCTGTCGAAACCTCTCCAAGAAATGATGAGCCAAGAGCGGGATATCTTCCCGCCGCTCGCGCAGAGGGGGCACATTAATCTCGATTACATTAAGGCGAAAGTATAGATCCTGCCGAAAGCTTCCCCGTTCCATCTCTTTGGTCAGGGTTCGGTGAGTAGCTGAGATCAGGCGAAAATCCACTGATATCTCCCGGCTTCCGCCGACTTTCTGAAACTTCTTTTCTTCCAAAACGCGTAATAAATCGACCTGCATCTTGGGAGGGATCTCGGCGATTTCGTCAAGAAACAGCGTGCCTCCTCTGGCCATTTCCAAACGCCCTTTCCTGGCACGCGTCGCCCCCGTAAAAGAACCTATTTCATGGCCAAAAAGTTCACTCTCGAGCAGCGTCTCGGTAAAGCTGCCACAATTGATTGGAATGAAGGGCCCATAACGGCGATTGCTTTTGGCATGAATGGCCTTTGCCACCAATTCCTTCCCGGTACCGGTTTCCCCTTGAAGCAAAACGGGTGATTCCACGGTGCTTACTTCCTCGATCATGCTGAACAATCGCTGCATGGGAGGAGAGGAGCCAAGCAGGTCCTGACAGCGTAGTCGCGTATCAATCTGGTCTCGCAAAAGGACATTTTCGTCTATCAACCGTTTTTGGTGGAGCATTTTCTCCACTATCAGGGTCAACTCTTCGGGTTCAAAAGGTTTCATGAGGTAATCGCCGGCGCCGCTCTTCATGGCCTCCACGGCCGTTTCCACCGAACCGTAGGCCGTGATCATCACTACCAGACACTGGGGATGATGAGCCTTGATATGTTTGAGCACTTCCAATCCTGACAGGTCGGGCATTTTGATATCGAGGAAGATCAAATCGTAGTGGTCTCCCCCTATCATCTGTAGAGCCCGATGGCCGCTTTCAGCAGCATCAACTTCATGACCAGCCTTTTTAATCCAACCAACAATCGATTCGCGAATAATCAGCTCATCATCCACCACCAGAATTCTGATCCGACTTGCCATTGTTTTTGCCTTTACCTCAGGATTTTACATTGCTTTTGATGTTATTCTTAAAGGATATGGATGCTTTCAATGCTTCGTGATAACCTGCCCCATATCTTGCACGGGGAAACGTATGATAAAGCTGGCTCCTTTGTCGTCCTCGTTATTCACATAGATGGAACCTCCGTGCTCCTTTACGATCCCGTAAACAACGGATAAACCCAGCCCAACTCCTTTGTCCTGGCTCTTGGTAGAGAAGAACGGTTCAAAAATCTGCGATAGTATCTCATCGGGAATGCCTACTCCCTCGTCCTTAACTTCAAACCGCACCTGGTTCTCATGAGCATCCCATCGAGTTGTCACGGTGAGGTTACCGCCTGCAGGCATAGCTTCTATGGCGTTGAAAATGAGATTCAGGAGACACTGCTGGATCTGGCCCGGATCCCCCAACAACTGCGGTAATTCATCTGCAAGATCCAGGCACCAACGGATCTGCTGCAATTCTATTTTATGTTTGCACAGATAAAAGACATTTTCGATCAGATCGTTAAGATGAAAAGCATGGTGCTCGACCTTCTGCTGTCTGGAGAAGGAGAGCAGGTTACTCACTATGGAACTGCACCGAGCCGATTCGGTACTTATCAGATTCAGGTAGTACTTGAATTGCTCCTTGCTTGTCTGTTTCAGTTTACCTGTTTCCAGTTCCTCGTGCATCAGGCGCGCCAGTGAATTGATGCCGGCTAGAGGATTATTGATCTCATGAACTGCACTCGCTACCAGCCTCCCCAATGCGATCATTTTATCCTCGTGTACGAGGCGCGCTATGTCTTTTTTGAGGGAGAGCGTTTTCTCCTCAACTCTTTTCCCAAGCTCATCAGTGATATCGTGGTGGATTTCCAGGATCAGCTCAATGTTACCTCCCCGATCTCTCAAAGGAACTGCGGAAACCTCACAGTATTGGATCTGCTGATTGCGATCCAGGTGCTCATGAATGGCATGGACTACTTCTCCCTTGTCCAGACTCTCTTTCACAGGACATTCAAAGCATTCTCCTTTGCAGGGATGGGTGGACTGATGACTGATCTCATGGCAGAACTTGCCGATAACACTGTCTTTGGTAATCCCCATAGAGTCGAGAAACGCCTGGTTGGCATCCGCGATCTTGAAATCCGGTTGAATGATCAGCACCCTGTCCCGAATGCTCAAAAACAGGCTATCGACAATGCTCTCAATGAGCTCCACGTGTCGCTCTCTACAAAGGTATTCCTCGCGATCCCGGAGGAGATCCCCGAAGAGGCGGGAGATCGTGGCTTCAAGGACTCTCACTTTGGCCGGATGACGCTCGATGAACTCATCGAGGAGTTTCTCCTGTCCGGAGAGTTCAATAACCAGATCCAGATCTTCTATCTGATAGAAATCCCGGTAGTCGCTGGTAGTAAAGATCCCGCGTTGTTGTGCCAGTACAATTCCCACCGCTCGGTCGTTAGGATCCGCTACGGCAACAATCTGCGCTCTAAGGCGCGGGAACCGCCTGGCATCGAGCATCTCCAAAAAGGCTCGGCAGCGCGTCCCCCCACCGATGATGGCAATCTTCATTGGGCGTTCTATGGGTTCTTTCCCCAACTGAGGTCTCCTCGACAAAATCATTCAGTGGTTGCCCCACTTTGACCATACCTCTTTAGACCATACCATCGGTAGTGTCTAATTATTAAACATGGTGACCAAAATTTCCACACCGATGCAATCTCCTGGTGAATATGCCTCAAAGACCCCGTTTGCTCCGAGAGGTGTTTAAAAAATCGACAGGAAGTGTCGAACTATTATTTCGTTGAATCTTTAGACCCTCCGTAAGTGGGCTTTCCTGCTGACGAGTGAGATCTATCCGGGCTATTTGGCATCCCCTTTGCTATACTCAGCTCTGGACTGAGGGGAGAGCCTTTTGTTAAGATTGAAGGACACAATCGACCACTATGACTACTCTGGAAAAAGAAGACCGACCGAAAAGAACCAACGCGAAATATACGTGGGCCTTCACTATCAATGAAGACCAGTGTGTGTGGATGAGGGCAAGGGTGGTGAACTTTAAGTTGTGCAACAACACCTACGACTGTGCCGATTGCGCTTTCGATAAGGCGATGAGTGAGGCATGGAAACCGGCGCGAGACCTTGGGGGCACATAAATATATTTGATTCAGAGTGCCATGGGATTCAAGCTTGAGAATATCAACGGGATCGAAATGTATCGATGATTGAATGAGGTTCGATCATGTCAAAGAGAATCGGCTTTTACATCTGCCATTGCGGCACCAATATTGCTGGTAAGGTCCGCACTGATGATGTCGCTGCGTTTGCTCGGACGCTGAGGAATGTGGTGGTGGCAAGGGACTATAAGTTCATGTGCTCCGACCCAGGGCAGGAGATGATTCAGAAGGATATACGGGAACTGGGTCTGAATCGCGTGGTCGTTGCCTCCTGTTCCCCGAGGCTCCACGAAAAGACCTTCCAGGGTGCCTGTCAACGGGCGGGCCTTAATCCTTACTACTTTCAAATGGCCTGCGTTCGGGAACACTGTTCCTGGGTGACCGAGGAGCCTGACGAAGCGACTTTCAAAGCAAAGACTTTGGCGGCGGCTGCAATCAACCGCGTCAATTTTCACCAGAGCCTGGTCAGGCGGGAAGTGAGTGTCCACCCTGACGTGATGGTAGTCGGCGCCGGGATCGCCGGGATTCAAGCGGCGCTGGATATTGCCAAATCAGGTCATCAGGTCTACCTCGTCGAAAAAGAACCTTCCATTGGCGGCCATATGGTCCAATTCGATAAAACCTTCCCGACTCTGGACTGCGCTGCCTGCATCTCGACACCTAAAACCGTGGCCGTTAGCCAGAGTCCGAATATCCACATGCTCTCGTACAGCGAAGTGACGGAAGTGAATGGTTTTGTTGGAAATTACAGCGTCAAAGTGCATCGCAAGCCCCGCTATATCCATGAAGACCGCTGCACCGGGTGTGGACTTTGCGCCGAGGTCTGTCCGGTCTCAACACCCAGCCAATTTGATGAGTATCTCAGCAGTCGCACGGCCGTTTACCGGCATTTCCCGCAGGCTGTCCCCATTACCTTTTGCATCGATAAACTGGACCGCTCTCCCTGCACCAATGCATGTCCCAATCAGGTCAATGCCCATGGTTATGTGGCTCTGATCGCACAGGGAAAGTACATCGAGGCGCTCCAAGTCATCATGCGCAACCTTCCACTGCCGGGCGTAATCGGCAGGATCTGCCCGCACCCCTGTGAGAGTGCCTGCCGCCGGGGCGAGGTGGATAGCCCCTTATCCATCTGCGCTCTGAAACGCTTTGTGGCCGATCGGGTGGATCTCGAAGAGTTGCCGATTCCGGAAATCACAAAGCGAGACGAAAAGGTTGCCATTATTGGTTCCGGCCCTGCGGGTTTGACCGCGGCTTACTTCCTGGCTCTGGATGGCTATCAGGTTACTATTCTTGAAGCGCTTCCCGTGGCGGGTGGCATGCTAAGGGTGGGCATTCCAGACTATCGGCTGCCGCCGGAAGTCTTGGACAAGGAGATCCGGGCGATCACCCGACTGGGTGTGGACATCGAGTTCAACACCGCTCTGGGAAAGGATTTCACTATCGATGAGCTGTTCGCTCAAGGATACAAGGCTGTTTATGTGGGCATTGGTGCGCACCGGAGCCAGAAGCTGAATGTCGCTGGCGAGGATGCCGAAGGAGTGATGCACGGGATGGAATTTCTGCGCCGGGCCAACCTGGGTGAACTCCCCGGTATTCCGGGGAGGGTGATCATCGTCGGTGGTGGTGACGTGGCCATTGACGCCGCACGAGTAGCTGCGAGACTGGGTGCCTCAAAGGTAAGCATTTTCTACCGCCGCACCCGCCGGGAAATGCCGGCTCGGGAAAACGAAGTTGAGGATGCTCTGGCTGAGGGCGTCGAAATCCAGTATCTCACCGCGCCATCCCAGGTGCTCACCATGGATGGCAAGGCGGCCGGCATGCGGTGTATCCGGATGGAACTGGGAGAACCGGATGCTTCAGGAAGGAGGCGTCCGGTACCGGTAGCCGGGAGTGAGTTTGAGGTTGAGGCGGATTTGATCATTCCCGCCATCGGGCAAGCGCCGGATTCTCTTTTCCTGGCTGAGCGCGAAGGCTTGTCTTTGAGCCGCAAGGGAACCGTTGAGACCGATCCCGTCACCTTTGCCACTAACCGGGAAGGAGTCTTTGCCGGCGGCGATGCCCAGAGCGGACCCTGGATCGCTATCAGTGCCGTGGCTCAGGGGAGAGAAGCCGCCATGTCGATTTCCAGGTTCCTCAAGGGTGAGGAACTGGGAGCCGGTCGCGAACCCGCCACAGTGCCGCAGGAGCATTTTTCTCCCATACCCGACGATCTTCAGGTCCAACCTCGGGCTGAGATGGCGACCCTCTCTATGAACCAAAGACAAACTGGTTTTGAAGAAGTGGAGTTGGGACTCACCGAGGAGCAAGCCCGAGCGGAAGCTCAAAAATGTCTCAACTGCATGGTTTGCTCGGAATGCCTGGAATGTGTCAAGGCCTGTGAACGCAATGCCGTGGATCACAGTATGGCTGCCGAAGAACTGGAGGTTAAGGTAGGAACAATCATCCTTGCCACCGGTTTTGACGTCATGGACCCCACGCCGCTGAAGCAATATGGATATGGACGCTTTAAGGAAGTCTATACCGGCCTCGAATTCGAACGCTTAAACAATGCCGTTGGCCCAACAGGCGGACAGATCCTGATGAAGGATGGGAATAAACCTGGCAGCGTTGCAATCGTTCATTGCGTGGGCAGTCGCGACGTCAACCATCACGAATACTGTTCGCGTGTCTGCTGCATGTATGCTCTGAAATACGGCCACCTCATCAAAGAGAAGGTCGGGCACGATACCAGAGTTTACAATTTCTACATCGATATGCGCTGTTTCGGGAAGGGTTACGAGGAATTCTACCGAAGGCTGCAGGAAGAGGGGATAACCTTTATCCGTGGAAGACCCGCAGAAATCAGCGACGAGCCGGCTGGACCCCAAGAGCAGGGCAAGCTCATGGTAATTGCTGAAGACACCTTGCTTGGGAGGCGCATGCGCGTTCCGGTGGATATGGTCGTGCTGTGCACGGCCATGCAACAGCGAAAGGATACATCGGAAGTGGCCAGGGTCTTTGGAATCAGCCAGGGAGGGGACGGCTTTTTTCTGGAAGAACACCCCAAGCTTGGTCCCATGACTACGGCTACCGACGGCATCTTTTTGGCCGGTGCCTGTCAAGGACCAAAAGACATTCCCGATACGGTATCTCATGCCTCCGGTGCGGCGGCTCAAGCCCTTGCCCTGGCTACACTGGGAAAGGTGGAGATCTCTCCCACCACGTCCTGGATCGACCCGGATGTGTGCGCGGGTTGCCAGACTTGTATCAAGCTGTGTGCCTACTCGGCCATCGAATTTGATGCGCGCCGGGGAGTTTCGGTGGTAAACGAGGCAGTTTGCAAGGGTTGCGGAAGCTGTTCCGGTTTTTGCCCCAGTGGTGCGGCACGCATCAAACATTTCACGGCCAAGCAGGTCTTCGCAGAAATTGAAGGCATGCTGGATGCTATCTGAAGCGGAGGAGTATATGGAAGGCTATGAACCCACAATCATTGCATTCGTCTGCAATTGGTGCACTTATACCGCGGCCGATCTGGCAGGGACCTCCAGGTTGATTCAGCCGTTCAATGTGCGGATGATCCGGATGATGTGCACTGGGATGGTGGACCCCAAGTACGTGATCAAGGCTTTGTTGGAGGGGGCGGATGCGGTGCTCATTAGCGGCTGTCATCCGGGAGACTGTCATTACATCAACGGCAATCTCAAAGCTCGCCGGCGAATTAAGCTCTTGAAGGAAATCCTGCCGAGATTTGGTTTTCATGAGGGCAGGCTGAAGATGACCTGGATTGGCGCCAGTGAGGGCATCGATTTTGCCAGAACGATCAAGGAGCTGGTGGTCGAGGTGAAGGCTTTGGGCCCCAATGAAACCCGCAAACAGATGGTACTGTGATTGCGGCTGCGTGCTTCTCGTACCAGCAGAATTCTGGAACAGGTTGGAGAAAAGCCATGAGCAAGGTAGTGAAAATCGAGGTGAGTGACCGGAATCCGATCGCCTCATTAAGAACGTTCTTTAGAGCGGTGCTTCAGTCAGGAGACTATGCCGGTTTGCTGGTGGCACAGCATCTTACTATGAGAAGCACAGTCATGCCCACCCTGGTGACCGATCCGGATAAACTTGACGGAATTGATCCGTTGGCGCCTGTGTTCCCGATCAACGCCGCGAAAGTGGTATCAAAACTCTCGCGCAAGCCCATCGGCGGCCGTATTGCCGTGGTCCTGCGACCTTGCGAGATCAGAGCCTTCATCGAACTGGTGAAGCTGAAACAGGGGAGTGTGGAGGAGATTCTGCTGATTGGGATCGATTGTCTTGGTGCGTACGGCAATGTCGACTATGCGCGGTTTGCCGGGGCGAAAGGGCAAGAATCCACTCTCAGGTTTTACCAGAACATTGCCGAGGGCAAAGGCACGGCATTCGAGGACTTCGATCTATCGCCGGCATGTAAAGCATGTGAACATCCCCTCCCCGAGAATGCGGATCTACTCATCGGCCTGCTCGGAGGTGATTTGATGAGTTTTCTGAGTGCCGAAGCTAAATCTCCAGCCGGTGAAGCGCTCCTGGACAAGCTGGGATTGCCGGCAATCGAGCAGCCCGAGAAGCGCAAGAACGCCATCGGAGAGCTAATGGCGGAGCGCACAGCCTATCGAGATTCAATGTTTCTTGAGACCAGTGAAGCGACAAAAGATCTCACCAAACTCATGAGCTATCTCGCCGGCTGCGTCAATTGTTACAACTGCCGGGTCGCCTGCCCCGTATGTTACTGCAAGGAGTGCGTCTTTGTCACCGATGTTTTTGACCACGAACCATCACAGTATCTGAGTTGGGCCAAGCGTAAAGGCATTCTGAAGATGCCGACGGATACGGTGTTCTACCATTTGACCAGGTTGGCTCACATGAGCACGGCATGCATTGGCTGTGGTCAGTGTTCCAACGCTTGTCCCAACAATGTTCCCGTCATGGAACTCTTCCGTACGATTGCCAACTATACCCAGCGAGCTTTTGACTACGAGGCTGGCCGCAGCCTTGAAGATGAGCCCCCTTTGTCGGCATTCCGTGAGAAGGAATTCTCCGAAGTCACGGGAGGGAAGGATTAGGAAGGGTTGCAGCTATGGATAAGAAAATTGGCTCAGCTTTAATCGTGGGAGCCGGAATCGGCGGTATCCGGTCCGCTCTGGATTTGGCAGAACTGGGTTATCGGGTGACCCTTATCGATAAGGCGCCCAATCTGGGTGGAACCCTGAGGCAGCTCGACTATCAGTTCCCGAGCGATCACTGTGGTATGTGCAAGATGCTGCCACTGGTGGAGCGGGATGCTGCCTCCCAGTACTGCCTGCGGAAGGGCCTATTTCACGATAATATTGAAATCATGCTGGCAACGGAACTGGTCGGCCTTGAAGGAGAACCCGGCAAATTCCGAGCCACCTTACGCTATCAACCGAATAAAGTCGACCCCGAGCGCTGCATTGGGTGTGGAGAGTGTTCCCGGGTTTGCCCCGTGACAGTCCCCGACGAGTTCAACGCCGGCCTCACCATGCGTAAAGCGGTATATCTTCCGGTACCCCATTCTATTCCGAACAATTATGTCCTGGACCCCGCTGCCTGCACCCGTTGCGGCGAGTGCGAAAAGGTGTGTCCTACCGAAGCCATCAATCTGCAGTTGGCCGCGCGCCGTGGATTCCGCGTGCTGGTTGTGGATGACGAACTGGTGGTCCGTGGTTCCCTCAAGGAATGGCTTGAAGATGAAGGCTACAGTGTGGACACGGCCGAATCGGGAGCCGAAGCTTTGGATAACCTCGCCAGGCAGCCGTACAACCTGATGCTTCTGGACGTAAAGATGCCGGGCATGGATGGTGTCGAGGTCATCAGGCGCGGTAAGGAAATGATTCCCGAGCTCCCGGTGGTGATGATGACCGCCTATGCGACCGTGGAAACCGCCGTCGAGGCGATGAAAATCGGGGCCTTGGATTACCTGATGAAGCCTTTCGACATCGAGGCCCTGATTTCAATGGTGGCTAGACTCTACGAGAATAGTCAGCAGCCTCCGGTGCGCGAGATGGAAGTGGGGGCGGTGATCTTGGCGGCCGGCTTCGGGTCGTTCGATCCAAAGACCGGAAGAAACACCTATGGCTATGGTGAACTCCCCAATGTTGTCACCAGCATCGAATTTGAGCGGCTGGTCAGCGGCACGGGCCCAACCGGAGGAAAAGTCGTGCGGCCGAGCGACGGCAAGGAGGTTCGCAAGGTGGCATGGCTGCAATGTGTGGGATCGAGAGACCTCCAGGTCGATGCCGACTATTGTTCTTCAATTTGCTGTATGTTTTCCATCAAAGAAGCTCTCTTGCTAAAGGAACGCGGCGGCGACTCCGTCGATGCGACCATCTTTTACATGGACATGCGGACCTTCGGAAAAGATTTCCAACGCTACCGTGACCGCGCCGAAAAAGAATTCGGGGTCCGGTTTGTGAGGAGCCGGGTGCATACGGTTGAACCGGAAGGTCCTGAAGGGGATCTAAGGCTGTGCTTCACAGACTTAACCGGCGCCACGCAGGATGAGGTTTTTGATCTGGTCGTGCTGGCTACCGGCCAGAAGCCACCTGCCGGGATTAATGCCCTGGCCGAGTTGACAGGAATCGAACTCAATCAGTGGGGATTCTGTAAAGTCAAAGACTTTTCGGCGAGCCTTACTGCTTCTGACGGTGTGCTGGTGAGTGGATCATTTTCCGGTCTGAGAGACATCTCCGAATCGGTCATTCAGGCAAGTTCCGCATCGCTTGCCGCATCCGCTCTGATACATTCCAAAGGGGGTGGCCTGGTAAGCGTAAAAGGCCAGCAAAGCCTCTTTCGCGACGTCTCTAGAGAACTCCCGCAAGTGGCGATTGCGCTCTGCGGTTGCGGGGACACCATCATGGCGGATGCCGATGTGCAAGCTTTGACAGCCGACTTGGAGCGTTCGGCCTCAGGAAGCCAGGTCTGCCACATTGATCGGCTCTGCACTCGGGAAGGCTGGGCTGAACTTCAGGAAAGGCTTAAAGGCGGTCGGTCAAACCGAGTATTGATTGGGGCCTGTCTTCCGTACCTCTATGCGAAGAAACTGCGAGAACTGGGGGAAGAGATTGAACTTCATCCGTCGCTCATAGACGTCATCGATATTCGTACACCGGCCTTTCCCGGACACAAGCTGGAGCCATCGCAGTTGAAGCGGGAAATACAGACTGCCTTGAATATGGGCCTGGCTAAACTCAGGGGGATGGATGCCTCCCTTCCGTCGTCAACGGAAATTGTTCAAAAGGCCCTGGTGGTGGGTGGGGGTATTGCGGGCATGACGGCTGCGCTTGCCATTGCCGACCATGGCTATGAAGTGAGCCTCGTGGAACGGAATGCGGAACTCGGGGGAAACATGCGGAACCTTTACCGGACCCTCGAAGGCCCATCGCCTCAGCAGCTTCTGGAAAAGACCGTCTCCAGGGTCACCAAGCATCCGCACATCCATGTCCATGAGAACACCCGAATCATTCATTCGCAGGGCCAGGTGGGACATTTTCATACGACCATCGAAAAAGAGGATGGCACGGGCGAGCTGTTGGATCATGGTGTGACCATATTGGCTACCGGCGCCCGGGAAGCCAAAACGGAATCACATTCTTACGGCAAAAGCGATGCCATCATGACCCAGCACGAACTGGAGGAAAGACTTCATAAGGGTGCCCTAAACCCGGATAATCTGAATGCGGTGGTCATGATCCAGTGTGTCGACTCAAGAATCGAAAGCCGTAATTACTGCAGCCGGATCTGCTGTGTCTCGGCTTTAAAGAATGCCCTCTATTTGAAGGAAAAGAACCCGGATGTCGATGTCACCATCTTCTACCGGGACATTATGACCTATGGGTTCCTTGAGGCTTATTACACTCAGGCCAGGAAATCGGGCGTGATCTTCAGTCAATACGAGGTGGATGAAAAGCCCCGGGTAGCAGTGGAGAACGGCCGGATTTCAGTGGCCGCCCGAGATCACATCCTTGGTCGCGAACTCATACTGGAAACTGATCTCCTAATCCTGAGCACGGGTATGGTTCCAGATGGGCAGGAACACCTCGCTGATCTATTCGGGGTAGGGCTAAACCAGGATGGCTTCTTCCATGAAGCAGAGTTCAAATGGCGACCGGTAGACTTTGTCAAGGAGGGAGTCTATGCCTGTGGCATTGCCCATTCCCCACGCTCCCTTACCGAATCTATCGCCATGGCTGAAGCTGCAGCGCAGCGGGCTTTGGTCTTTCTCAATCGGGGGAAAGTCATCGGCGGCACTGTCGCTGCCGAAGTCCGTCACACACTATGTTCTCTTTGCGAACGGTGCATACCAGCCTGTCCTTATGGGGCCCGCTATTACGATGAAGAAGAGGAGCGAATCACGGTGAACGAGCTCATGTGTCAGGGCTGTGGATCGTGTGCTGCCGTTTGCCCAAACAGCGCATCGGTACTGCGCGGGTTTAAAGATCAACAGATGTTTGCGGTGCTGGATGCCGCCCTGGAGGAGATCTTCTGAGAAAAGTAGAGGAGACTGACAACCATGAGTTCCCATAAATCTGACACATCCCTAGCGGCTTCCGCACCCGTTGCAGTGGATTCGATGCTGGCAATCTGGGAAAAAGTGAGTGCCTGTATGCAGTGCGGCACCTGCACCGGTTCCTGCCCTAACGCCCATGCCATGGACGTTACCCCCAGGCAATTGTGGCGAATGGTGCTGCTGGGACTCAAAGAGGAAATATTCAACAGCAAGACGTTCTGGCTCTGCTCAAGCTGTTATTATTGCACCCTGCGGTGCCCTCGGGGGCTGCCGTTAACCGAGACCATCGGCGCCTTGAAGCGAGCGGCTGTGGCCGAAGGAATATTCAGTGACAAGAAGAGTCCGGCTTTCTACCGAACTTTTCTTGACACGGTTCGCCGTTATGGGCGGGTAAGAGAAATGGAAATGATGACGCGCTATTTTGTCTCTCTTAAGAACCCGATCACCCCGTTTGGCTTTACGTCTCTTGGAATCAAGTTAATGGTCAAGGGAAAGCTTTCGCCCCAGATGCCAAGCTTTTTTGGTAAAAGAAAACTGGACGCAATGTATAAAAAAGTGCAAGAAGTGGAGGCACGTTCATGAAATATTTTTACTACCCCGGTTGTTCGCTGGAAGGCACAGCGATCGAATACGATGCTTCAACGAGAGCCGTTATGCGGAGTCTTGGCGTGGAGCTGATCGAGGTAGAAGACTGGACGTGTTGCGGAGCCAGCGCCGGGGACGTGGCAAGTTACCTCCTGACCATGGTCCTTCCCGCACGCAACCTGGCCCTGGCACAGCGAACCGGGGTTGACGCCGACCTTTTGGTCCCTTGCAGCTCCTGTTACTTGAATCTGCGAAAGGTCGAAGACCACGTCAAACAGAATGACAAGCTGCTGAGAGATATCAATCAAGTGCTGGCTGAGGAGCAACTGGCATATAAGAGCGGCATCAGAATCCGCCATCTCATGGATGTGATGGCGAACGATATTGGCCCTGAGAAGCTCAGGGAACAGACGAAACACAAGCTTTCCGGAATACGTGTTGCACCCTACTATGGTTGTCAGGCACTCCGCCCTTACGCAACATTTGACGACCCGGAGAGGCCCAAATCCATGGAACCGTTGATCGAAGCGCTCGGAGCAGAAGTTCACCACTGGTCGATGGGTCCCAAGTGCTGTGGCGCCGGGCTGATGACAACCAAAAAATATGTCGCCTTAGAGTCGGTCGGACAAATTTTGAAGGCTGCCAGGGGGGCCGATTGCATCGTAACCATTTGCCCTATGTGTCAGATGAATCTCGATAGCTATCAACGTAAGGTATCCAAAAACGCCGGCGAGGATTTGACCATCTCCATTCTCTATCTCCCCCAGCTCATTGGATTGGCGCTGGGACTTTCCGAAGAAGAACTGAAAGTGAAATCGAACTTTGTCTTCACCCGTCCTCTGCAAGAAAAACTGAGAGCGATGTCGTGTGCACTCTCAGCAGCATCTTGAGCCTAATGCCCAACAGGGATAGCCCACTGTTCGACCATAAAACCCCAAAAAGGAAGGTCAAGAGGGTGGGTTGAGCCTGTTGTAAAAGTCCGAACATAATCAGAATTTAAGTGATGAGTAATGTTGAAAAGATTCACCAATATTTGTCATAGCCTTATCTCAAGGCTTATATTTCTGGTGGGATTGATCTTGCTGGTGAGTATATCTACGTGGGCTTATTTCAATATCGAGTACCAGCAAAAAAATGCTATCAACGGCATTATTGAAGAGGTGGACCGTCTTGGCAATACCATCAAACTTGGCACTCACTATGCCATGATGCTCAATTCAAGGGATGATATTAATGAAATCATCAAGAATATCGGCCGCCAGGAGGGAATTGAAAACGTTCGCATTTATAACAAAGAAGGACAGATAAAGTACTCCAATAAACCTGGAGAAGTCGATCGGGTAACAAGTATTAAGGCGGAGGCCTGTGATGTCTGTCACCGGACAGATCCACCCATGGAAGAGGTCGACATCCATTCACGAACGCGTATTTTTGACACCTCGGAAGGTTACCGCCTGATCGCTATCATCAGCCCCATCTACAGTGAACCCGGATGCTCACCAGGCCCTTGCCACGTCCATCCTCAGGATAAAAGGGTGCTGGGCGCCCTGGACGTGGTGGTGTCCCTCGAGAAAACGGATAAAGGAGTCCTCGCCTATAAAACGAGGATTATTGTCCTGGCAGTTATCAGTTTTCTGGCGACTTCCGCGATGATCGGCACTTTTCTCATGATTTTCGTAAATCGCCCCATAAAGAAATTGATCTCTTGGACGACTCTCATCGCTCACGGGCAATTTCATAGTGGAATGGAAGCGGAAAGGGATGACGTAATTGGTCAGCTGGCCATAGCTATTGATCAAATGGGTAACCAGATCAATGAAAAGCAGGCAGAGCTGACCAGACAAAGGGAGGAATATCAGGAACTTTTTGAGTTAGTGCCATGTTATATTACGTTGCAAGATAGAAACCTAAGGCTCCTTCGATATAACCGAGAATATATCAAAAAATTCAATCCCCATCCAGGCGATTATTGCTATAAGGCCTACAAAGGTCGTTCAGAAAGGTGCGAACAATGTCCGGTGATTCTGACATTTGAGGATGGCAAGTCTCATGCCAGCGAGGAGATGGGAGTCACCAAAGATGGTATCAGGTCTTACTGGATTGTCCAAACTTCGCCCATAAGAGATGCTGACGGAAACATAGTCGCAGTTATGGAGACGAGTTTGGATACTACCCAGATGAAGCGTTTGGAAGAGAAGATCAGAAAGTCTGAGGAGAAATATCGTGTGATCTTCAATAACATACCTACCGCAGTATTTGTTATTGACATACAGGATTTTACCATACTCGACTGCAATGATGGCGTTAAAATCGGCTATGGTTACGACAAGGAGGAAGTACTGGGAGATTCATTCTTAAACCTCTTTGAGCCAACTGAACATGAGCATTATTCCAGGCAGATCCCCACTGCAGCGGCTTTGACCCAGGTGAGGCAGTTAACTAAAGGCGGTAAAACCATCTACACCAACATGCGTATTTCACCTTCGGAATACCTCGGCAAGAAGGCATTGTTGATCACATCAGCTGATGTAACCAAGAGACTCATGGCCGAACAGCAGCTCATTCAAGCGAGCAAGATGGCTACCCTGGGAGAGATGGCTACCGGGATAGCCCATGAATTGAATCAGCCACTCTCAGTTATCAAGACGGCAAGCAGCTTCTTGATCAAGAAAGTGAAGAAAGAAGAAAAGATCCAAGAAACAATCCTCCGAACGATGGCTGAAGAAATTGACAGTCATGTGGATCGCGCTTCCAAGATCATCAATCATCTCCGAGAATTTGGTCGGAAATCAGAAGTCAAGAAGGAAAAGGTCCCTGTGAATGAAGCACTGGAGAAGGCGGTTGACATTTTCAGCCAACAATTGAAGCTCAGGGAAATCGAAGTCGTCAAGGACCTGCAACCAAACCTCCCTCCCGTCCTGGCCAATTCCAATCGCCTTGAGCAAGTGTTCATCAACCTGCTCATCAATGCAAGGGATGCCATTGAAGAGAAGTTGGAAAAAACTGGAGACAGGAGCGCGAGCAAGAAAATCTTTCTGAAGACAAGAACTCAACTCGGGAATGTCATCATTGAGATTGGAGACACGGGCATGGGAATTCCGCCTTCGGTACTCGACAAGATTTTCGAGCCCTTTTTTACCACCAAGAAAGTGGGCAGGGGCACAGGGCTTGGCCTTGCCATCAGCTATGGCATTGTGCAGGATTACGAAGGCACGATCCGCGTTGAAACAGTGGAGAATGAGGGCTCGAAATTCATTGTCCAAATTCCCACACCAGGTGAGGCATGATGGCTGAAACAATTCTGCTCGTTGATGATGAAGAGGGAATTCGCAAGGTCCTCGGAATATCGTTGCAGGATGCCGGGTATGAAGTGCTAACGGCGGCAAGCGGCGAGGAGGCCTTGAACGTGTTTAGGACTCAAAAGCCCTCGCTCGTTCTGACCGACATTAAGATGCCGGGTATGGACGGGATTGAGCTGCTTCGGAAGATTAAGAAAGAAAGTGCCGATACCGAAGTCATTATGCTCACGGGGCATGGCGATCTCGATTTAGCCATAAAGAGTTTGCAGTGTGAGGCCGCGGATTTCGTTACCAAGCCCATTAGTGATGAAGCCCTGGAAATCGCCTTGAAAAGAGCGCACGACCGCATGTGGATGAGGAGGAGACTCCGTGAATACACCGAAAGCCTCGAAGCACTGGTCCATGAGAAGACTCAGCAACTTGTGCAATCGGAAAGGTTGGCTGCCATTGGTCAGACGATAACAACACTAGCCCATGCCATCAAGAACATTATCGGCGGGCTCAGTGGCGGCATGTTTGTCCTTGAAAAGGGAATGGAACTCAGCAACGAGGAGTATCGCGCACAGGGGTGGGACATGCTCAAGGGGAATGTCGCCAAAATCAAGAACCTCTCCCTGGGTTTGCTGAACTATGCCAAAGATAGAGAACCCGACTTCGAACTGTGTGATCCCAATAGACCGGTGCGTGAGGTCTTTAATCTCATGCTTCCTCGTGCTGAAGATGCTGGTGTGAAATTAAAGATGGAACTGGCTGAGGATTTGAATTATACTCTATTAGATCCAGAGGGTATTCACTCGTGCTTGTTGAACCTGGTGACTAATGCTATTGACGCGTGCGCGGATTTCGAGTGCGTGAACCGGACCCTCGAGGTTGTGATTCGCTCTTTAAGTGTTGATGGGTGGACAGTGGAATACCAGGTCGAGGATAACGGCTGTGGTATGGATGCTGAAACCAGGAAACAGGTATTCAATAACTTTTTCAGTACCAAAGGTAGTAAAGGTACGGGGCTTGGTCTGATGATCACAAGGAAGGTTATCACCGAACATGGTGGCGCTATCGAACTCACCTCTGAAAAGGGAAAGGGATCAATATTCGCCATCAGGCTACCCAAAAAGTATGACATCGCGGCATCCAAGATCGACTAGTTTGGATCCGGGGAGGAAGGGCGGAGTCTGTCGCGGGAGCTTATAGAAACCAAGATCTTTTACTTAAAATGGAAGGGGAAAGAGTATGTTGGACTACAAAAACATCCTATTTTGCACTGATTTTTCCGAGGACGCCCATATTGCCTTTGCGCACGCTCTCAACCTGGCGAAGAAGTACGGAGCCAGATTGCACATCCTGCATGTACCCCACTCCCCTTCCCGGTATCGCAGGGACGTTGTCGATGAGCATGTTACTCAAGATAAGTCCCAGGCGGGGGAGGCGTTTTTCGATAAGGAGATAGAACAGCAAGCGGAAAAGTCTTTGCGGGAAATCTACGTGAAACGGCTTGGCGACTTTAAGGATTACCTGTTTGTCATCCGTTGCGGCGCCCCTGATATTGAGATTTTGCGCTATGCCAGGCAGAATGACGTAGATGTCATTGTTATGGGAGCACTAGGAAAATCGGAGCTGGACCGGATCGATCATGGGAGCACGGTGCATAACGTTTCCAAATACGCCCACTGTCATGTTATGGCCATAAGAAACCCTGCCAAGCAATTTACTTTACCGGACAAAATGTATTAATCAGAGTGGCGCTTTGCTCTTTTTGAGAATTCTAGGAGGTATGAGACGATGGCCAAGAGAGTCCTTGTTGTGGATGACGAGCAGGACGTAAGAGTGTTCATGAAGACTTTGCTGGAGACGAACGGTTATAAACCCGTTGTTGCTGAAGACGGCAAACAGGGCCTGGAAATGGCACGCGCCAAAAAACCTGCCTTGATCATTCTAGACATCATGATGCCTAAGGAAAGCGGGATCTTTATGTATCGTGAATTGAAAAAGGACCCCGAATTGAAAGAGGTACCCGTGATTATGGTTTCAGCTCTCTCGAAGAAGACTTTTTTTCATTCTCAGCAAGTCCTTGATGAATATGAAGGTGGACAAATTGTGGAACCCACCGCTTATATCGAGAAGCCGCCTGAAGCTGAGGAACTTCTTGAGGTCATCAGGAGAATTCTGCCTTAGCGAGATGGATTGTCTCGTGGAAATGCAGAAGCCGAGGAGGCGCCAGGAAAAGGCTGGTAGGTATTAATCTGCCAGCCTTGCTTAATATCAGCGGGGTGCTGTTTCCCTCCCTCCAACCCCGGTTGGTAGCTTGATGGTGAAAGTTGTGCCTTTCTCTGGCTGGCTTTGAACGAAAATGGTCCCCTTGTGACGGTCGATGATGCCATAAACCGTCGAAAGCCCAAGCCCCAAGCCCTTCCCTTCTTTCTTGGTGGTAAAAAAAGGATCGAAAATATACAGCAGGTCTTCCTTGGGAATCCCGCAACCGGTGTCCTGGACGCGGATGACTACCAGTTCATGAGGGCGATCCGGGACACACTCTAAGGTGAGAACGCCCCCCTCGGGCATTGCGTCCAAGGCGTTAAATATGAGATTGATGAGGCACTGCTGGAGTTGATTGAAATCGCCGTGGACCTTCGGACTTTCGGCTGGGAGACGGGTTTGGATACGAATGTTCTGCAGCGAGAGCTTATGAGCACTCAGGGTGAGGCATTTGGTGATGAGATCGTTGACGCTGAGCTCGCTAAATTCGAGTTGTGACTTTCGGGAAAAAGCGAGCAGGTTCGAAACAATCTCTGAACAGCGACTCACTTCTCCTTCCATAAGCGACAGGTATCCCTGGAATTTCTGAGTGGATTCCGGATTCAAAGCTCCCCTGCCCATGATCTTGAGCATGAGACGAACATAATTCAGAATCCCGGAAAGGGGGTTGTTGATTTCATGAACTACGCTGGCAGCCAATCTTCCCAGGGATATCATTTTATCCTGGTGCAGCATTCGGGCCTGGTCGGCAAACCGCTGGGTCAGTTTTCTGATGCTGGTCAGGTCGCGAAAAAAGCCTACCACACCTACATTTTGGCTCTCCTCAAAGAGCACCACTGCTGAAACTTGAGCCGGCACCTTCTCGCCTGTTTTGCCGATAAGGGTGGTTTCATAAAGGAAAAGTCGGTCCTTCCCACCGAATTCCTCGGAAGCCAGTGTCTTTGAGAATTTCTCAGCCTCCCCGGGAGCAAAGAGCTGGCTCAAAAACATCTCTCCCACGACCTCTCCCCTGGAGTAGCCCAGCATTTCTACCATCCTCCGGTTGTAGATGATGGTTTTTCCCTCGCGATCGCAAGCCACAATGCCATCGATGGAGCTTTCGATCAGCATCTGCTGGAATTGGAAGGTCTTGGCCAGTTCCTCTGCAGTACTGAGCCACCTTTCTTCGATCAGGGCGGTGTAATCGCTCAATTCCTTGCGGGTGGTGTAGCGCTCCTTGGCGCGCTTGAGGGCTACTGTGAGGGCGTCGTCGTTTATGGGTTTGGTGACGAAGTCTGAAGCATCCAGTTGCAGTGCCTTAATGGCCAGTTCCAGGTCACTGAAGGCGGTGGCAACGATAACCTCTTTATCGGGGTCCGCCGCCTTGATCCTCCTCAGAACCTCGATACCATCCATGCCCGGCATGCGGATGTCCGTGATCACGATCTGAGGAGATTCGGCCTGGCAAAGCAGTAGACCGGTTTCCCCATCCGGCGCGGTCACCACCTCGTAGCCGGAATCTGCCAGGGTGATGGCCATGATCTTCCGGATACCCGGGTCGTCATCAATCAGGAGAATCTTCCAGGTCTTTTCCATAGTCCAAGCAGAACCTCTCTAATGCACCGGGGACAGAGGAAGAGCACTACAATTTAATCTGATGATCCTCTTGCATAACTGTTCAGAACTCCATGCTCAAGACCTGCCCGCTAAGTTCAAAAACGACCATTTTGGCATCTAGAAGCTGTTCTGGATTGGCAAGTAGTGGATTCTACATGATTTTTATCATTGTGACGACACGCCTATGCTCTTCAAATCCCTTCATATTGCTTCACGCTGCTATCACCTGTATGGTGCTTCCGATGAGCCGCAACGAAAGTGCCAACTTCCCGATTTTATAGAATCAAACTAGATTTTTGAGGGGTCATTGTCAAGGCAAATAGACCAGTCCTTTCTGTCGGCTGCCATTTCTTGGATGGAAGAGAGTATTGCCAGACAATAAACTGCATGGTAGAAATAAGGCCGCTTGAAAAAGAGTGCGGTAAGTCCAAGCCAGGCTCTAAAATGATCTCGATAGGACGCCCATAGATTTGGCCCAGTTATCTGGAAGAGAAAAGAACGAAAGGGCAACGGCTCAGATCTCTTTTGAAGAGAACCGATTGGTCCAACAGCTCGCAGGGGAGCAGAACAGCCATCTCAAGATCATCGAAAAGCAGCTGGATCTGCGGGTTCATCTTCGGGGAAACGAGTTCACCATTTCCGGGGATGATCCCCACGTGGAACTCGCTGAACGCCTGCTGAAAGAGCTTGCCGAGCTGATTCAAAAGGGATATCCCGTCTATGATAGTGATGTTGTTTACGCCATACGAATTCTCAGCGAGAATCTTAATCGCAATCTGAAGGATATTTTTCTCGATCACATTTTTATTGCGTCCAACAAGCGGACGATTTCCCCCAAGAGTGTCAGGCAGAAGGAATACATCGAGGCCATTCGCCACTATGATGTTGTGTTTGGAATTGGCCCGGCAGGGACCGGCAAGACCTACCTTGCAATGGCTATGGCCGTTGCCGCCATGACCAAGGAACTGGTGCGCCGCATCGTGTTGGTACGCCCGGCCGTGGAAGCAGGTGAAAAGCTCGGGTTCCTGCCGGGAGACCTGGCTGAAAAAGTCAATCCTTACCTTCGCCCTCTCTACGACGCCCTTCACGACATGATGGATTACGACAGGGCTGCCAGTCTGCTCCAGCGCGGAGCCATCGAAGTTGCTCCTCTGGCCTTCATGCGCGGGCGAACGCTCAATGATTCATTCGTGATTCTGGATGAAGCCCAGAACACGACGAGCGAGCAGATGAAGATGTTCCTTACCCGGCTCGGACTGGGATCAAAAACCGTTATTACGGGTGACATCACGCAGATTGATCTTCCGGAGAACAAGACTTCGGGCCTTGTGGAAGCAATCCAGCTGCTCAAAGGGATTCGCGATATTCATTTTGTATATTTCAGCAATCGTGATGTAGTAAGGCACCGGATCGTGCAGGAAATCATCCTGGCTTACGAACGGGCCGAAGAGCGCAGGTTTCCTCCCGCCAACTCGTTTAGAGAGAAATAGCGCACATGGATAAGGAGAAGCGAGAACCAGAAAAACCAAAGAACAAAGCAAAAACAGCGCACGGCAGGCACCTCATGCCGGAATTCCTTCGCAAGACCTCCGTGCAGAAGGTTCTCATCCTTGCCGGGTTCAGTCTCGTCGTTTCCCTCCTTCTCACGCCCTCCTTTGTAGGTGAAACCCCTTTCTATCAACTGGGTGACATCGCTACTCAAAACATCAAGGCGAAACGTGATTTCCTCATTGAAGACCGGGAAGCCATCGCCAAGAAGCGTGAAGAGGCAGGAAGGCAGGCTCCTATTGTTTACGATCTGGACGAAACCATTTTGACGCGCATTCAAGACAGGTTGGAAGCCGCCTTTCAAGCGATGCAAAAGGAAGTGGATGGCTACCAATACGCCCTTGAGAATCAAGAAGGGCAGAAGGCATCGCCCTCTTATTCGGGTTCTGAGCAGGCTCCAGCGGTTGATGTGGTTGATGCAGCCGTGAAGCTTTCTCAGAAGACAAAGGAGTTCGAAGGACTTTTGGGGTTTCAGGTATCGGAGCAAGTGTTCTCTATCCTGGTGGAAAAACGTTTCGACAAGCGTATTCGGAAGCGCATCACACAACTGCTGAAAGCGATCTTCGAACAGGGGGTCGTTTCCACCAAATCAAAGCTCCTGCAAGCCCAGGGAGAGCGGGTCCTGATCCGTAAGGCCGGTTTACACGGCGGGCAACTGTCTGCGCCCTCTCAGCCGTTTCAGGATCTGGAGGAAGCTCGCAAGTTGATCAAAATTCAGGTCTTTGAGGCCGAGGGAGATGCCGGTGAAATCATCGCCATCGTCTTTTTGGCTTCTCAATTTTTGCAACCCAACCTGCTTTTCAACCTGGAGGAAACCGAACAGCAGAGAGAACAAGCTTATGCCTCGGTCAAGCCCGTTTATCTTCAGGTCATGAGAAATGAAATGCTGGTTCGCGAGGGGCAGCGTATTGGACAGGAGGAGTTGCTGAGGCTGCGAGGCCAGGAGCAGCGGAAGTCATATGGACATCGCTTCCTGGTCTTCATCACAATGCTGCTATTCAGCGGTCTCTGCATCTGGGTGTTTGTTTATGTTGTCACCGAGCATTTTCCTTCTTACCGAATGGAAAGCAAGGACTTTCTATTTCTGGGAATAATACTTGTTTTCATGCTCTCCATCGGCAGCTTTACCCTGTGTGTTGCAGACAGCGTCGGGGACGCTTCTGTCAGCTTGTCCGGCAAGACCCTTATCTATGCCATCCCCATAAGTGCCGGGGCGATGATCGCATGCATCTTTTTCGGGGTTAATGTGGCTCTGATCTTCTCTTTGCTCCTCAGCCTTTTTGCCGGAATGCTATTCGGAAAGGACCTTGGCCTCTTTCTCTACTTCCTGATCGGTTCTTTTGTTGCCGCTCATGGAGTCTGCCCATGCCGGAACCGCATCATCCCCATTAAAGCGGGTTTGCTGGTCGGCTGCAGTAATGTCGCGCTGATCGTTTTGGGCGCCTTGCTGCAAGATCAGTGGGCGTTTTTTCAGGTGGTAACCAATGTTTTCTTCGGGTTTTTCGGTGGCATCCTGGCAGGAATTGTGGTTACCGGCTTCACTCCCCTGGCTGAAATGGTTTTCGGATATACGACCGATATCAAACTTCTCGAACTGGTCACCATGGATCAACCCTTGCTCCAGGAACTGATGGTGCAGGCTCCGGGGACCTATCACCACAGCGTCATTGTAGGCAACATGGTGGAAACGGCGGCCAAGTCCATCGGCGCCAATTCATTACTGGCCAAGGTCGCCGCCTATTATCATGATATCGGCAAAATCAAGAAACCGGTTTATTTCATCGAAAACCAACTAGATAGTGAAAATCGCCATGAGAAGCTTGCCCCTTCAATGAGCAGTCTGATTCTCATCTCCCATGTCAAAGAGGGGATCGAGCTGGCGCGGCAACACCGCCTGGGCAAACCCATCACTGACATCATCAGCCAACACCATGGAACGAGTCTCATATCCTTTTTTTATAATAAAGCTCAGGAAGCTCGCCAGAGGGTTCGCACCTCGAAGGGCGCCGAATTGCCTCCCATCGATATTGACGATTATCGCTATCCAGGCCCCAGACCCCAAACGAAAGAAGCAGGCTTGGTGATGTTGGCGGATGTCGTCGAGGCGGCATGCCGTTCCCTCAATGACCCAACGCCCGCAAGAATCCAGGGGATGGTGAATCGACTGATCAATAATGTTTTCAGCGATGGTCAATTGGGGCAGTGTGAGCTCACCCTGAAAGATCTCCACCACATCGCCAAACATTTCAATCAGATCCTGGCCACGGTGCATCACCGGCGCATCGAATATCCGTCCGCCGTCTCAAATGGAAAGGGAAGAACAGATGTCGGTGATTCGGCTCAGCGTGAACCAAGATCAGATCGAGATAAACCCTCGGCGAGTCAAGAAGGCGGCCGAGGCGATCTTAAGAGGCTTGGGATTCACTGATACGGAGCTCAGCATTGTCATTGTGAATGATGAGGAGATGGCGCGCCTTAACATGCAGTATCGCCATGTGGACACGACCA
>Ga0209048_10001240_pt1 | contig 26368 bp, 12 predicted proteins | sample FrelakmetCRP12CR_FD_187146 | JGI IMG/M metagenome (GOLD analysis project Ga0209048, IMG submission 187146) | Freshwater lake sediment microbial communities from the University of Notre Dame, USA, for methane emissions studies - CRP12 CR (SPAdes)... | ecosystem: Environmental > Aquatic >... | reverse complement strand
CTTCGTCGGCCAGTACGTCGAGATCCCCGAGAACGTGGTCTACACGGTCGAATACTCGATCCACTCGGCGGCGCTCGCCGTCGCGACGCTGCTCGGCGCGCCGCACCGCGTGCCGGCGGCATACCGGGGGCTCGAACATCCGAATGCGTTGATCGGGGCGATCAAGCGCGTCCTGGAGTGACGCTCGGGGTGATCGGCCCAGCGTGTTCGCCCCGTGCCGATGGCCTCGGCCAGGAGGTAGCAGAAGGTCACGCGGCGCTTGCGCGCGGTCGCCTTCGTCTTCTGTGCGGCTGCGTTGATGCCGCCTGGCATCTCAAGTCCTGGCGGCCGCTTTGGGGATTTCCCGATAGCGGACAGCGGTACGAGTGGATCCATTCAGGCTTCAGCGCTCCGACCGTCTCCGCAGGCACGTCCGGCAAGATTGGCGCTGCTCGTACTTGGACTGTTCCGTAAGGAGGCTTCATGCGCCGGTCTTTGGTCAAGTTCATTGCGCTCACCGCGCTGATGGCTCTCGTCGCGTGTGGAGAGCAGAAGCCGCCTGCTCCGCCGGCTGCTGACGCGGCGAAGGCGCAGGCTGAATCCGAGGCCAAGGCAAGGGCTGCCGCCGAGGTAGCAGCCAAGGAGGAGGAAGCGCTGAGGGCGGGTGTCGAGGCCGTCGTCTACGGGCTACCGCTCGTGATCATGGACATCACGAAGGACAAGACGACCAACGTGCCGAAACCAGAGACCTTCGCGGCGCCGGTCAACCAGTTCGTCAACGTGCGCGCGTTCCCCGATGCCTCCTTCAAGGATGTCCTGCGCGCCAACGTGGACACGCTCTACTCGTCCGCGTGGCTCGATCTTTCCAAGGAGCCGATGGTGCTCACGGTGCCCGATACCAAGGGCCGGTACTAACTGGTGCCGATGCTGGATGCCTGGACCAACGTCTTCGCATCCCCTGGGAAACGCACGACCGGAACGAAGGCAGGGCACTTCGCCATCACCGGCCCGGGATGGTCGGGCACGCTACCCAAGGGTGTCGCCGAGATCAAGTCGCCGACCAGCATGGTGTGGCTCCTCGGGCGCACACAGACCAACGGCCCGAAGGACTATCCGGCGGTTCATGCGATTGAGGACGGCTACAAGCTCGTGCCGCTGTCCGCGTTCGGCAAACCACATACACCGCCGGAAGGCAAGGTCGATCCCAACGTCGACATGAAGAACCCGCCGGTTCAGCAACTCCAGAAGATGAGTGCGGAGGCATTCTTCAACCGAATGGCGTCGCTTCTGAAGTCGAACCCGCCGCCCGCATCGGAGGCGCCGGTTCTCGACAAGCTGAAAGCCATTGGAATCGTTCCGGGCGAGAAGTTCGATCCCGCCCAGCTCGATCCTGCGGTGGCAAAGGGGCTGGAGAAGTCGGTGAGCGTCGCGATGGAGAAGCTGCAGGGTGCCGCGAAGGAGACCGGCGCGCCGGTGAACGGCTGGCGCGTGCCACCAATGGTGCTGGGCAACTATGGCAGCGAATACGGGGTGCGAGCGGTCGTCGCGCTGGTCGGTCTCGGTGCGAATCTGCCCCAGGACGCGGTGTACCCATCCGCCTACGTCGATGGCGACGGCAAGCCACTGAACGGTGCGAACCGGTACGTCATCCACTTCGACAAGGGCGCGATGCCGCCGGTCAACGCTTTCTGGTCGGTCACGATGTACGACGCCGACTCGTTCTTCGTGGCCAACCGGATCAACCGCTACGCCATCAGCAGTTGGATGCCACTGAAGAAGAACCCCGATGGGTCGGTCGACATCTACGTCCGGCGCGAGTCACCGGGCACGGACAAGGAGTCGAACTGGCTTCCGGCGGCAGAGAATGACTTCAATATGACGCTGCGGATGTACTGGCCGACCGAAAAGGCGCCGTCCATCCTCGACGGCACATGGAAGCCTCCGGCGGTCAAGCAGGTGCCATAGCCAGCCCGGCGCATCGAGCCCATTTGCGAGAGGCGCGGGGTGGTGATCCACGGCCGCGCAGCGCCGGAGCTGGGTGCACCGGGTCACGCCACCGGATCGATTGGCGTGACCAGGCCGCAGCGTGCCTCGATCACTTCGGCAGCATCCATGCACAGGTCTTCGCGGAAGCGCTGGCCGGTGAGCAGCACACCGATCGGTAGCCCTGTCGCGTTGTCGCGGCCTGCCGGCACGCAGGCCGAAGGCAGGCCGAGCAGGTTGGCCGGAACCACCGGGCGCAGCATCTCGATGGTGGCCGCCGCCCCTTCGGGAGTTGCAGCATCAAAGCCCTGCTCGAAGGGCAACTGTGTCCACGTCGGCGTAAGCACCAGAGGGTGCTCTGCCATGAACTGCGACCAGGCGCGACCGATACCGTCGCGCAGCGCCAGCAGTTGCGACATCTCGGCGACGCTGGCCAGCGGCGGCACGGCGCTGTTGGCCGCAGCCAGGAAGGCCTTGCCGCCTTCGCCCATCAGCGGCATCAATTGATCCATCACCGACGCGAAGTCGCCGAGCAGGAAGCGCGCCCACGCCGCCACCGCCTCCTCGTAGCGCGGCGGGCACGCTTCGACCACGTCGTAGCCCGCGTTGGCGAGCGCATCGGCGGCGCCGCGAACCACGCCCGAGACAATGGTGTCACAGCTGCCGCCCGGAGGCGCCGCAACCACCGCGACACGGATCGGCTTGCCGACCGCGGGCCCGACCAGCGGCGCGGTGATCGACCACGGGTCACGTGGGTGCGCACCCATCAGCACCTGCAGGCCCAGGCGCACGTCGGCCACCCGGCGCGCCATCGGGCCGTTCACGTTCATCATCTGCACCGCCAGCAGATGGTCCTCTGTCGGCACGAAGCCGGCGTCGGGAACACGCCCTGCCGAGGGCCGGATCGACGCGATGCCGCAGGCGTTGGCCGGGTTGCGCAGCGAGCCCCCGATATCGTTACCCAAGCCGATCGGGCTCATGCCGGTGGCCAGCGCCACCGCCTCGCCGCCGCTCGAACCGCCCGCCGTGCGCCGTGCGTTCCAGGGATTGCGCGTGATGCCGTGCAGCGAGCTGTCGGTGCTGACGCGCAGCGCCATGTCCGGCAGGTTGGTGCGCGCTATCGGGATCGCGCCGGCCTCGCGCATGCGCTGCACCACTGGCGCGTCCAGTGGCACCACGGCAGCTGCCAGCGCCGGCACGCCCCAAGTCGTGGGCAGACCGGCCATGTCGATGTTTTCCTTGACGGTGCACGGCACGCCGTGCAATGGCCCCAGATGGTCGCCTCGCGCCACGGCCTGGTCGGCCCGTGCGGCGCCGGCGCGCGCCTCGTCGGCCAGCACGCGAACGATCGCGTTGACCTTGGGGTTGACCACCTCGATGCGCGCCAGATGCGCCTCCACAACCTCGGCAGACGTGACTTGCCTACCGGCGATCATCCGTGCCAGTTCACCAGCTTCTCTTTGCCACAGAGACGTCGTCATAGATTCCCCCTCAAGTAGATTGCCGACACCACCCCATGACTCATGCACCAACGCCACCCGAAGACCGATGCAGTCTAGCGCGAGGCAAGTGCGCCGAAGGCCTGCCTTGACGCCGGCCGACAAGATGCTCGTGGTACTGCGCTCCCGCAGTCGAATGACAGCTTGCTGGCAGTGAAATTTGGATGCCGCATGTCTGCAAGGGGTCGGACGGGTGAAGTCAACGAACCCTTTGGGATGCCGCGTTGCAACTTTCATCGAGGATCTATTCGGTTGTGCGACTCATCACCGGTCGCTCGACGCCGTTGAACGCGCCACGATAGGGTCGCTGCGATCGCGGGCGACCGGTCAGGAGAAGCCGAATCGGCGTACTCGTCGAGGTGGCCGCGCAACACCCGCGGTAAAGCGATCCTTCGATTTCGGCTCATGGCCAATGAAGGTGCGATCGGGATCAGCCCGTCGAACGCCAGCAACCCGGCCCTGGCCGGTCGATTACTGATTCAGGCCAGCCGGCAGCCCTGACCCCTTCCTGACACTCGAAGTAGTGGTTTGCCGACCGCGGAGCTACCGCTTGGGATTTGAACGCGGGGCTGCGAACTGAGGCCATGCCCTCGGAACGTGCCTTGACGCAACGAACAAGAAGCCGTTAACCACGAGCGCGGAGGGAATCCCTCTCACCGTCGCGCGGGCTCAATAAGGAGAACATTCGCGATCGCCCAACGCCGCTTCGAACGCGCGCACGACGCCCGGCCGCGGTGTCCCACTTCGGCAGATTCGGCGGCTGAGAGACATCGCGCGAAGGGGGCCTTCGATGAGGGGATCGCGAGCGCCGGACCAGAATTCTTCCGCCCGCTGTCTGATCAGGTTGCGCGATGCCACCAACGGGGCATCCCTGCCGCCACACCCCGCCGCCGAGAGGCAGAAGAGGGGCTATCTGCGGCGGTGCGAGCGGTGGCCGGGATGGCGCCAGCGGCGAAGCAGCATGCGCAGGCGCCCGAACGTCCAATGGTCGTTCACCACGAAGTTCGCGACGCTCGCGATCACGATCGCGAGCACGTTGGCCAGAAGGTAGTGCATGGAGGCGGCGAACACCTGCGTCAGCGCAAATTGCAGCGCGATTCCGAGCCAGCATGCGATCGCGTACTGGCCGAATTGCACGAGGATCGGCGTGGGCACATGCTCGCGCCGGTCCAGCCAGGTCCACGCGCGGTTCAGCAGGAAGTTGTTGATCGTGGCGAAGAAGATTGCGACCGCTAGGGAGACGTTGAGCCGCAGCGAAGGCGCAGCGATCATCCGGAACATGAATTCCTGCGCGAGGTAGAGCACCGCCACGTTGACGACCGTCCCTGACGCGCCGACGATGCCGAACTTGACGAAGCGGTGGCGCACAAGGCGGCCGACGACTGGCAGGTGGCGGAGCCTCTCGAGGAGCATCATGCCGTGCACTTCGCGGCTTCCAGGCGGCCGCGAGTCACGACGATGCGCGCCTCGGCGAGGACGCGTTCAGGAGCGATGCGTTTGAGGCACTGGTTGTCGCCGTCGCAAGGGGAATTGCGGTGGTTGTACGCGGTGAGACATGGGGAGCAAGGCAGCGCGAGATAGAGGCAACTCGCATGGTCTCCGAGCGGACCGTAGAGCTGCGGTGTCTCGGGGCCGAACAACGCCACCGTGGGCACCGCGGTAAGCGACGAGAACTGTGTCGGTCCGCCGTCGTTGGTGACGAGCAGCGCTGCCCGGCCGAGCAGCGCGACCAACTCGCGCACCGACTCGGTGTAGCCCGTGAGGTCGAGGCAATCCGGACTCGCGACTGCTTCCGCGAGCGAGCGCGCAAGCGGCTTGTCAGCGGGCAGCCCGATGATCGCAACGAGGTATCCTTCCTCGAGGAGCGCCGACGCGAGGGCACGCCAGTGCTCGACAGGCCATGCGCGAATCGGCAGGATCCCGCCGCTCGGATAGACGAGCGCAATCCGCCGCCCTGAAAGCCGCGGAAAATCGCCGTCGAGCCGTGAGTTGAACGCATCGACCTCACCGGCCGCGTACACGGGGACCGGCACCGCAATGGACGCTTCGTCCGTGCTCTCCTTGTCGAGCGGATGCGTCTTCGACTCGAGCGCGCGGGCAAGCGTCAGGAGTTGCAGCGACAGATGACGATAGGGGTTGTAGAGCACCGGCCGGTTGATGAACGATCCGCGGTAGAGCCCCTCCTGGGTGTGGCGATGGAAGCCGGCGCGCAGGGGGGCGCCCGACGCCCACGAAAGCAGGCTGCTGATTCGCGCGAAGAGCTCGCAGTCGAGCACCGCGTCGGGGCGCAGCCGACGCAGCGTGCGGATGGCGCCGAGCAGCGTCCGCACGAACCCGAGGAGCGAGCGGTCGTCGACCGCAATTACGTTCCCGGGGGGCACCGTCGCGATCAGGTCCAGCACTTCCCGGTTCTTCCCGAACACCATCACGTGCACCGAAGCGTCGGGGTAGCGCGCGCGAAGCAGGGCGAACATCGGCTGGGCGAGCACGAGACTGCCCATCTCGGAGAGCAGGATGACGACGATCCGCTGCGGCGAGGGCGGCGCTGCGCGCCGGGGGAGAACGCGCTCGACGAGCGAGGCGAGCGCGCACAGCGGCACGCCGACGAGTCGATCGACCGCGCGCTGGAAGTCGATGTTCATGGCGATGGTGGAGGCGGGCGGTAGCCGTAGACGACCCGCGCGTAATAGGTGCCGACGGGCACTCCGTCCTTGTGCGCCGTCAGCGTCTGGACCGGACCCAGGCGCGTCGCAGCCGCGGCCACGCGCGGATCCTCGACCTCGTTGCGCCGGCGCGCCACCACGATCAGGTCGCGCCCCGCAAATGCCGCGCGCGGGAACCAGTACTCGTACATCAGCGCGTTCTCGTCGTAGAACAGGTGCCGGCTCGCCGTGTCGACCGCGCCATCGCCGCGCGGGTCGTAGAAGGCCATTTCGTCGGCGGTGTTGTGCTTGTCGAGGCCCACGACCGCGGGTCGGCGCCCCGTCTGGCGCAGGACCTCGTCCTCGATACCCTGCACCTGGGCTCGCAGGTCCTGCCACCCCATTTCCAGATAGTGGTGATGCGCGCGGACGCCCGCGACCCCCCAGACCGGGTAGTAGAAGAGGCCGTACGCATAGAACAACATGAGCGCATGCACCAGCGGCAACCAGCTGCGCGCGAGCACGCGGTCGAGCGGGCGGCCGCCGTCCCGAGGCAGGTTCATCGTCGCGGCAAGAAGCGGCAGGACGGCGAGCCAGATCGGACCCGTCCAGTGGAACTTGGTCTCGGCCCGGATGCTCGCCGCCGCGAGCACCGCAAGCGGTACCAGCGTGAAGAGCAGGACGAACCGGCGCCGCCGTTCCGCCAGCGCTGCGGCGTCGCTCGAATGCTGCGCCGCGAGCGGCTCTATCGCGCTCGCTGCACCCTCGTCCTTCCGCAGCCGCCAAAGCGCCAGCACGCCGACCGGCGTCAGCAGCACGAACACGAATCCCACGAACTGGTGCAGGCTGAATTGCGATTGCTGACCCGCGAGCCGCCGCGACCCCTGGAACGCGAACGACGCCCAGTCGTTGCGGACGTTCCACACGATCACGGGCGCGAACAGCGCCAACGCCACGAGGGCGCCACCCCAAACCCAGGGCGAGAGCAGCACACGGCGCGAGCGCGCATCGACGGCGACGAATGCGAGGGCGGCGAGAGGCACCAGCACCATCGTGTACTTGGAGAGCATGCCGATGCCGACGGCGGCGCCGGCCCCGAGCCACGCCGTCGGCTTGCCGCCCAGCAGCGAGCGCTGCAGAAAGAACAATGCGGCCGCCCAGGCGGCGGCGAGCGGCGCATCCGGCGTGATCAGGACGCCGCACAAGAAGAAGAAGGGTAGCGTCGCCGCCAGAAGAGCGGCCGCAAGCGCATTGCGCGGACCCGCCATGTCGCGCGCGAAGGCGACGACGAACGCGAGCATCACGGCCCACGCGAGCACCGCGGGCAGACGCACGACGAATTCTCCACCGCCGAGCGCGAGCGACGCGGCGATCATCCATGCGATGAGCGGCGGATGGTCGAGGTAGCCGATGTCGAGATGCTGCGAATAGTTCCAGTAGTACGCCTCCTGCGGCGCGAGCTCGAGTTGCCCGAGGTAGACGAGGCGCAGCACGAGCAAGTAGGCGATCGCGAGAAGCGTTGCGGCGCCCGCATTTGTCGCTGCCTCACCTTTCCCGACCGCGGCAAGCCCGAGACGCAGCGTCAGCGCACCCGCAAGGGCTGCGGGCACGATGGCGGCAAGCGGCGGGAAGTGACCGGACAGCAGTGAGAGCACGCCCGCGCGCAGCGGAAAGACCAGCGCGACGACCAGGAGCAGCGTCGCCCTCGGGTGCGGCAGGGCAACACTGCGCGAGGCGACCGCCGCCGCGACCATCGCGGCGGCGAAAGCGCCGGCCTGGGCGAATTCGAGGCGCACCGCGGCGGCGTGCAGGAGCGAGAACGCAACGACGTCCACCATGGCGGCCGCGACCGCCGCGATCCACCACTGGCGTGCGAGGGCCGGGTCCTCGCGGGTAAGCGCGGCGAGCGACATCATGCCGATCGGCGCGGCGGAACCGTCTGAGATGGCGCTCGGCAAAGGGACATGCGCTCGGGGCGAATGGAGGGACCCTGACGGTGGAGGGAAACTGAGACCAGGCCATAACCCGCATGAACGCTTGCTGTGCGCGCATGGCGCCGTGGTTTGTTCCCCCGGTCTTGCCTCGCTACTTCCTCTCAGGCGCGCTCCATGATGCCATAGCCCAGGGGGACAGCACGCGCTCCGCCGACCAAGAACGCCAGAAGCAGCGCCACGATCCGCCTGTCGTCGTGGCCCTACATTCGCTTGACCGCTCTGATGGGTGCAGCCACTCCGGTATGAGAGACAGAAGTGCGCTTTCCATGGACGCGGCGGGGAAGAACGGATTCAGGACGGCAGCGATAGCGCGCTGCATAGCGGCATGTGATAAGAGGACTGAGGCTCTGCAGAGCAGCCGGTGATGGTCGGTTCCTTGTGGCCGACACTGGGGCTACGCGGATTGAACGCGAAGAGCTGCTTACGCTGCAAAGGCGATACCCGGCTGACACGCGCTGAGCGACGCTTCAGGGTCGACGGAGCGCCACTTCGATCGCTTGAGCAGCGGACATTCGATCAGCTCTTGATGCCGGCGGGCATCAAAGGTCCCTGGGCGACCGCTTTCGCGATTTCATCACTGCGCACGGACTTCGGGTTGCGTCTGCTGTGCCTTTTGACCGGTCGAAGTCCACGGGACAGACGAGTTCCAATGCTTCGAGTGCACCACGCTACCCCGCTCTGCCTGGTGCGACAGCGAACACCTCCACCGGCGCCGCCTTGCCCTTGAACGGCACGGCGCCCAGCGCGTCCACCGCGAAGCGTTCGCCCAGCGCCGAGCGCGTCGCGTCGTCGATCAGGATTGCGCGCTGCGCCACCTTGGTGTGCGCTTCGAGCCGCGCCGCCAGGTTCACCGTGTCGCCGATGCAGGTGTAGGTGGCGCGCGTCTGCGTGCCGGTGTAGCCGGCCACCATCTCCCCGGTGGCGATGCCGATACCGATCGCGATGGCCGGCTTGCCCTCGGCCGAGCGCTCGGCGTTCAGCAGTTCGATCATCTCGATCATCTCCAGCGCCGCGCGCACGGCAGCCGCGCAGTGGTCCGCCAGCGCCAGCGGCGCGCCGAAGATCGCCATCAGGCCGTCGCCGATCATCTGGTTGACGACGCCGCCGTGGCCGCTGATGGCGTCGAACATCAGCGTGTAGTAGGTGTTGAGCAGTTCGATCGTCTCCTCGGGCGGTTGCGATTCGACGAGCGCGGTGAAGCCGCGGATGTCGGAGAACATCACCGAACCCTGCACCCGCCGCCCGCCGAGCGTGAAGCCGGACTGCTGCAGGTCCTGCGCGACCTCCGAGGTCGCGAAGCGCCGCACCATTTCCTTCTGCTGGTCGCGCAGGCGCTTCTTCTCCAGGCTGGCGCCGATGCGCGCCTTCAGCAGCACCGGGTTGACCGGCTTGGGCAGGTAGTCTTCGGCACCGAGCTCGATGCAACGCACCACGTTGGCAACGCCTTCGAGCGACGAGGTGACGATCACGGGCAGGTCGCGCAGTTGACGGTCGGCCTTGAGCTGTTCGAGGACCTGGAAGCCGTCCATCTCGGGCATCTCGATGTCCAGCAGCAACAGGTCGTACGCATCGCGGCGAAGCATCTCCAGCGCCACCCGGCCGTTCTCGGCCAGCGTCGCGCGATGCCCCTGCAGTTCGAGGCTGCGCGCGAGCAGCAGGCGGTTGACCTTGTTGTCGTCGACGACGAGCAGGCGGGCGCCGGGCTGAGTCGGCGCCGGGCCGCCCCAAGCTGGCTCAGATCTCCCTCGGGGGGGCGACGCCGCAGGCGTCTTGGGGGTCAATTCAGCCATGGCGAAGGGCCTTCAGCTCGGCGGCAGCCTGTGTGTAGGCGGCATCGAGCGCATCGATCGCCGCCACGTCGCGCGCCGGTTCGGCGTCCAGCCCCTTCAACTCCAGCTCGCGCGCCAACGCGCCGAGCGCCGAGGCGCCGAAGGTATGGCTGTTCGACTTGAGCGAATGCGCCGCACGGCGGAAGCGGTCGGCGTCGGCTGCGGCGCGCGCGCTGCGCAGTTCGCCAATCAGCGCGGGCGCGTCTTCGAGGAAGGTGTCGACCAGTTCTGCCACGAACTCGATTCCTGCCGCCTCCTGCAGTTCGGTGAAAGTGGCGCGGTCGATCGCCGGTGCATCCATCTCAGCCCCCCTTGCGTGCGGGCACGCGGTTCAAGGCCTCGACCAGGGCATCCACCCGGATCGGCTTGGTCACATAGTCGTCCATACCGGCGGCGAGACACTCTTCGCGGTCGCCCTGCATGGCGTTGGCCGTCATCGCGACGATGCGCGGGCGGTGGTTCGGCTTCCACTTCGCGGTGATGCGGCGGCTGGCCTCCAGCCCGTCCATCTCTGGCATCTGTACGTCCATCAGCACCACGTCGTAGGTCTGGCGCGCGACGCACTCGATGGCCTCGGCGCCGTTGCTCGCCAGGTCGGCGCGGTAGCCCATCTGCTGCAGCAGGCGCAGCGCGAGCTTCTGGTTCACGACGTTGTCCTCGGCGAGCAGGATGCGCAGCGGGTGACGCTGGGCCAGCGTGACGTCGATCTTGGGCTTGCTGACCGTCGGCGCGGCGCGCGCCGCCGCGTCGGCGTCGCTGCCGAGCAGCGTGACGAGGGTGTCGAAGAGCTGGCTCTGGTGCAGCGGCTTGGCCAGAGTCGCGGCGAAGAGCGCGCCGCCTGGCCCGTCGGCCGCCTCGCGCCGGCCGAGCGACGTGAAGAGCACCAGCGGCAGCGCATGGCCGGCCTCGCGGATGCGCGCGGCGAGTGTCGCGCCCTCCATGCCCGGCATGTGCATGTCGAGGATCGCGAGGTCGAAGCGCTCGCCCGCCAGCATCGGCAACGCCTGCGCCGGGTCGGCCGTGTCGCGGGCGACCAGGCCCCACTTGGCGGCCTGCAGCGCAAGGATTCGCCGATTGGTCGCGTTGTCGTCCACGACCAGCATGCGCTTGCCCTTGAGCGCCGGTTGCTCACCGGTGATGCTGCGCCGCGACGTCGGCGCCGCCGAGGCGATGGGCGCACGGATCGTGAAGCGGAAGGTCGAGCCCTTGCCGGGCCCGTCGCTTTCGGCCCACATGCTGCCGCCCATCAGCTCGGCCAGCCGCTTGCTGATCGCGAGGCCGAGGCCCGTGCCGCCGTACTTGCGGGTGGTGGATGAGTCGGCCTGGCTGAAGCTCTGGAACAGCCGTCCCATGCCTTCGGCCGAGAGGCCGATGCCGGTGTCGCGCACCGCGAAGGTGATCTCCACCTGGCCGTCGGGCGTCGGCGCGCCGGCGTTCACGGTCAGTACCACTTCGCCTTCGGGGGTGAACTTCACCGCGTTGGCCAGCAGGTTCAGCAGCACCTGGCGCAGCCGCGTCACGTCGCCGGTCACGGCTGCCGGCACCTCGTTCTCGAGCAGGTAGGCCAGGTCCAGGCGCTTCTCCGCCGCGCGCGGGGCGACGAGGTCGAGCGCCGACTCCACGCAGTCACGCAGGTCGAACGGCTGGTGCTCGATGTCCATCCGCCCGGCCTCGATCTTCGAGAAGTCAAGGATGTCGTTGATGATCGTCAGCAGTGCGTCGCCACTGTCGCGGATCGTGCTCGCGAAGTCGCGCTGCTCGTCGTTCAGCGGCGTATCCAGCAGCAGCCCGCTCATGCCGATCACGGCGTTCATCGGCGTGCGGATCTCATGGCTCATCGTGGCCAGGAATGCACTCTTGGCCTCGTTGGCGGTCTCGGCCGCGGCGCGGGCCTCCTGCGCCTCCTTGAACAGGCGCGCGTTCTGGATCGCGATCACCGCCTGGTCAGCGAAGGTCTTCAGCAGGCCGATTTCCTGGTCCGAGAAGCCGGTAGCGGGCTGGCGCGCGACGATGATCCCGCCGATGCCGCGACCCTCCCACATCATCGGCGCCACCGCCTGCGAATAGGTGCCGATGCCGACCTGCTCGGCCACGATGCGCAGGCCCGCAGGCACGTCGGCATCGGCGAGCACGTCGCGGTAGTGCAGGACGCGCCGCTGCCCGATCGCGGTTTCGATGCCGCCCCCGGCCAGGGGCCGCGGGAAGCTGCGCTGCAGCGCCTCGCGCGCCGGACCGTGCGCCGCCGCGAGGTGGAGCTGGGCGTTGGCGTCGACGATGAAGATATCGGTTTCAGTGGTAGTGAAGAGGCGACGGCAGCTGTCGACGATTTTGTCGAACACCGGCTGCGTGTCGGCGACCGAGGCGCCGATCACCTGCAGCACGTCGGCGGTCGCGGTCTGCTGCTCGAGCGCCTCCTTGGTCTCGTTGAACAGGCGCACGTTCTCGATCGCGATCACCGCCTGGCTGGCGAAGGTCTCGAGCAGGGCGACGATGCGATCGGGAAATTCGCCCGGTTCCTCGCGCGTGACGCTGATGAGACCGATGGCTGCGCCGTTATGCATCATCGGCACACCGAGCATGCTGCGGTAGCCGCGACGATGCGCCGGCTCGCGCCACTCGTCGCTCAGCCCGGGCTCGGTCTCGACATCGACGACGATCTGCGGCCGGCCGCTGCGCACCGGCTCCAGCAGGTAGGTCGTCGTGACAGGCAGCGCGCCGAACTCGCGCAGCGCCGCCTCGCCGGCGCCGTCGGTGGTGGTGGTGAATGCGGCCAGGTGCGCTTGCCCGTCCTGCACGCGCCACGCCGTGGCCGAGAAGCCGCCGACGAGCTGGCGCGCGCTGCGCACGATGGCGTCGAGCACCGGCTGCACGTCGCCGGGCGAGCCGGCGATCACCTGCAGGATCTCGGCCGTCGCCGTCTGTCGCTCGAGCGCCTCGTTCGTGTCCTTGAACATGCGCGCGTTCTGGATCGCGATCACCGCCTGGTCGGCGAAGGTCTTGAGCAGCGCGATCTCCTTGTCGCTGAAGGGCTGCGGCGGAAAGCGCGTCACGTGGATCGTGCCGATGCCCTCGCCCTGCCACAGCATCGGCGCGATCAGCATCGAGAAGTTGCCGACGTCGCGTCCCATCTGGCGCATCGCTTCGGGCACCCCCGGTCCGTTGACCATGTCCGGGTAGTGCACGACCTTGCGCTTGCGGATCGGGTAGCTCTGATAGGCCTGGGCCAGCGGCCGCGGGTAGCCGCGGTCGAGAAACCGGCGTGCGTCCTCGGCGGTCATGTCCCGCTGTTGTGGCGTCACCGCAATGGCCTCGTGGCGCACCATGCCATCGTCGCCGACGAGCGAGATGATGGCCGAGGCGCTGCCGAACAGCCGCTGGCAGCTCTGCACGATGGCCTCGAACACCGGCGCACTGTCCGACACCGAGTTGCTGATCACGCTCAGCACCTCGGCCGAGGCCTTCTGCTGCTCCAGCGCCTCCTTGGTCTCGTTGAGCAGGCGAACGTTCTCGATCGCGATCACCGCCTGGTCGGCGAAGGTCTGCAGCAGGTCGATCTGGCGCTGCGGGGTCTGGCCGGCATCGGGCCAGGCGACGTGGATCGTGCCCACCGGCAAGCCGTCTCGCAGCATCGGTGCGGCGACCATGCGCCGCCAACCGCCGGTGCGCGCCAGCGGCGCCAGCGCATAGGTCCGTTCGTCCTGGGTGTCCTCGACCGCGATCGTCTGCCGCTGCAGGATGACGCGCCCTGCCAGCGAGTGTTCATCGACCGGCAGCGGGTACACCCCGGCCGCCTGCGCAATCGCTTCCGGGGACCAGTTGCGCGTCGCCGCCACGTGGATCAGTCGCCCGTCGGTGCGCATGATGGCCATGTTCCTCGGCTGGAACAGGCGCATGCCGCAGTCCATGATGACCTCGAACACCGGTGCGACGTCGGTGGGCGACTCGCTGATCACGCGCAGCACCTCGCTGATCGCGGTCTGGTACTCGAGGGATTCGGTCAGCTCGGTGGTGCGTTCCTCGACCCTGTGCAGCGCCTCCTTGGTCTCGTTGAACAGGCGCACGTTCTCCATCGCGATCGCGGCCTGGTCGGCGAACGAGGTGACGAGCTCGATCTCCTTGTCGCTGTAGGGCTGCACCTCGGCGCGGCCGAGCGTCAGCACGCCGCTGGCCTGGCCTTCGCGCAGGATCGGCACCGCCAGAATCGTGCGGAAGGCGCCCACCTGCTGCACGTCGCCGCGCCCGTACTTCTGGGCGTCCGCCGCATCCTCGACCTGCACGGCGTGGCCGGCGGCAAGCGCCCGCGACGTCACCGAATCCTGGTCGTGCACCGACAGCGGGTTCGCGCTCAGGTGCTCGAACAGGCCCGGCGTGCCGCCGACGCGGGCGAGCGGGCGGAACACCTCGCCCTCGACCTTGAACATCACGCCGAACCAGGCGCGGCACAGGCGCGCGGCGGTGCCGATCAGCGTGTCGAGCACTGCGTCGAGGTCGAAGGTCGAGCGGCTGATGGCCTTGAGCACGTTGGCCGTGGCGGTCTGCCGCGCGAGCGCTTCCTGCGTCTCGTTGAACAGCCGCGCGTTCTCGATCGCGATCACGGCCTGGTCGCGGAACGACTCGGCCACGGCGATCTCTTGCGCGCTGAACGGGCACGGCCGAGCCACGCCGTACACCAGCAGGCCGATGCACTCGTCGCCCCGCAGCATTGGCAGGTACAGCGACGAGCGAACGCCCAGGTGGTCGTGAATGAACTGCTCATGTGGCGGCAGTTCGATGGCCGACCAGTCCGGCAGGTGCAGCATCGTCTTTGCGACGATGGCCCGCGACGGGAAGTTGGCCGCCGGATCCACGGGCTGGTTCGCCAGCCCCATGTCGAGGATCGGCCCCTCGCGCGTGGCGCCGGACATCGGCGAATACGTGCGGCCGTCGCTGCTCATGATGATCGTGAAGTCGCACACCAGCAGACGCACGGCGGCTTCGACGATGGCATCGAACACCGGCTTCACGTCGGTGGGCGAGCGGCTGATCACGCGCAGGATGTCGGCGCTGGCCGTCTGCTGGGCCAGCGCCTCCTGCGTCTCGTTGAACAGCCGTGCGTTCTGGATCGCGATCACGGCCTGGTCGGCGAAGGTCTTGAGCAGCGCGATTTCGCGGTCCGTGAACGGCGCGACCTCGCTCCTGCCCAGGAAGATCGAGCCGATGCCGAGCTCATCCCAGATCAGCGGCGCGAAGACGACGGTTCGGCCGCCCATGAGCTGGGCACCACGCCTGACGGTCGCCGGAACGTCTGCGGCTGCCTGCGCATCGGGAAAGTGCAACGCGTCGCGCAGCCGGATGGCCAGCGCGGTGCCGCTATCGCTGTTGAGCGGAACGGGATACATGGACCGGAACTCGACCTCGCGCGGACCGCGGTAGGCCCCCAGGTCGATCAGGCCGTCGGGCCGCACCAGATTGATGCCGATGAACGCCGGCTTGAACAGGCGCTGGCAGCTCTCGGTGATCCGGTCGAAGACCGGCTGGGCGTCGGCCACTGACCGGCTGATCACCTGCAGCACTTCGGCCGTTGCCGTCTGCTGCTCCAGCGCAGCCTGCGTCTCGTCGAACAGCCGCGCGTTGTGCAGCGCCACGCCCATCGCCGCGGCGACGGTGACGAGCAGGCTGATCGTCGCGTCGTCGAAGGCGTCCTCGCGGTCCAGGCTGACGAGGCGGATCGCGCCTTGCAGCCGGTCGCCCGCCATCACGGGCACGAACACGCTCGAGCGGCTGGGCTGCGTGCCGGGCGCGGTGCGCAGGCCGTGGGCCGCGGTGTCCTGCGCGTTCCTCAGCACCAGCGGTCGCCCCGTGCGCATGGCCGCCAGGATCTTGTCGCCGGGGCCGAGCTGGACCGGCGGGATGGCGATGCGCCGTCCGCGCTCGACGACGTACAGAACGTGAATCCGGCTTGCCGCCTCATCGAGCCAGTTGATCGCGATGTCGTTGCTCGCGAACAGCGCGCGCAGCCGCTCGCCCACCACGTCGACGATGGCCTGGAAGTCGAGCTTGGCCGCGACGCCCTGCTGGATGTCGTTGACCAGCGCGAGCTCGGCGGCGCGCTGCTCGGCGCGCGACTGCGCGGCGCGCGCGTCGGCGGTGCGCGCCGAGACCTGCTGCTCGAGCCCGGCCGCGAAGCGCAGGTTGGCCAGCGCCACGCCGGCCTGGCTGGCGAGCAGCGCGAGCAGGTCGCGGTCGGCGTCGCCGAAGCGGCCGAAGGCGCCTTCGAGGTCGGCATAGAGAAAGCCGAGAACCTCGTCCTGGGCGAGCAGCGGGGCGACGATGCACGAGCGCTGGTCGACTGCCGCCGCGCCTTCGGGGCCGTGGCGCATGCGCGCGACGCGCGTCTCGCGCGCCTCCGCCAGCCAGGGCGTCACGGCGTGCAGCAACGCGGCTGCGTCCTCTCCCGCCGGGAGCAGCGAGCCGACGATCTGTGCACCCTCTGGCGTATCGAGGACCAGCAGCACGCGTTCGGCGCCGCTGAGTTCGGTGACCTCGTCGATCAGGAAGTCGTCGAGCTCCGCGGCGCTGCGCAGCGCGTTCATGCGCATGCCGGTGTCCACCAGGCGCTGGAAGGGCTCGACCGGGTTGCTCGGCAGCGCGAGGTGGGCCAGGCGTTCAGCGTCGGCCAGGCCGTGCCGCGGCGCCTCGGCGATCCAGGCGCGCACGATGCCGAGGTTGACTTCGAGCTTGTTCAGGTAGCTGCGGCGCAGGCCGGCATCGCGCACGTTGGCCACCGCCTCAAGCAGCAGGCCGTGCGCGTGCTGCAGGGCCGACCAGGCCTCGTCGCCGCGACCGCAGGCGGCGAGCGCGCGGCTGTGCCACCACAAGATGTCCTGACTCTGGCCGAAACCGGCGCGCGCGAAGCCCTGCTCGGCATGCAGCGCGACGCCGCGTTGCGTGACGCGCAGCGCCGCCCTGGCGTCGCCCCCCAGCAGCAGCGCGCGGGCGAGCGGGATCAGCACGTAGAGCTCGAAGCCCGGCGTGGTGGCACGAACGCTGCGCAGGAAGGCGCGCAGGCGCTTCACGGCAGCGTCGGGCTTGCCTTCGGCCACGGCCAGCGTGGCAGCCCAGAGTTCGCGGTCGTTGCGCGGCAGTGGCTCGTCGAGCGCCGTCACTGCGGCGTCGTAGGCTGGCCACCGCGCCCGCGCACCGGCGACGTCTCCGCGCATCAGGGCCCAGTACAGCCCCACGCCCATCGCCAATGCGTGCTGGAGCCGGGCGCCCATGCGCGCTGAAGCGGCCAGGCTCTGGTTGTTGACCCTCGTCGCGTTGCGCCACAGGCCGAGCTCGGCGAACGCCAGCGACAGGTTGCCGAGCACGACCATTCGGCCGAAGGCATAGCCGGCGCGCTCGAAGACCTGCGCCGCCTGCCGCAACAGGTCCAGGCGCTCGGCGATGTCGGTGCTGCTGAAACTCAGCACGTTCAACGCGTTGGCCAGGCCATGGTCGTCGCCCGCCTCACGGGCCAGCTCGACGGCGCGTTGCGCCGCCTGGCGCGACTCCTCGTTGCGCGACAGGCGCGTCTGCGCGAAGGCGATCACCCAGTGCGCGCGGCCGAGATGGGCCGAATCGCGGGCAGCCTCGAATATCGCCGCGGCCCGCTGCGCCGTCGCCACGGCCGCCTCGGACTGCATGGCGCGCAGCTGCGCTTCAGCGAGACAGAGCAGGCTGCACGCGTGCAATCCCTTGTCACGCCCCTGGCGGGCCACCACCTCGGCCTGCTCCGCACTCAGCAGCGCGCGCTTGTGCTCGCTCAGGCGCATGAGTACCACGGCCTCGCGCATCAGCGCCAGGACGCGGTGCGCGAGGGGCGCATCCGCAGCGGTCAGGGCCAGCATCCCGGCCGCGTCGCGCGCCGCGTCGTGGAAGCGGCCTTCGGCAATCAGCGACTCGGCGCGCAGGTCGAGCAACGCCAGCCGCGCGGCAACGGCCAGGCGTTGCGCGGCGAGCGCCTCGGTGGCGGCGGCGATGGCGGCCTGCTGTTTACCGGCCCGGGCAAGCGCGGCAATCTTCCTTGCGGCGTCGCTCCCCATCACGGCTCCCTTCGCTCGTCGGGGCCGTGACGCGCCTGTGCCCGGGCGGCGATTGCGGCGTCAATGTCGATGCCCGGCGAGTGCGTGAAGGTCATGGGCGTCGCCGATTAGTTTGAACCGGCTCAATCTGCCCGTGGTTCGTGGTGGCCGACATCTTGCCGGGCGTCCTCGAGCAGCCGCTGCACGTTGGTCCGCAGCGACGGCAGGTCACCCACGATCATCGACCAGACGGCTTCGATGTCGTCGGCCGCGGCGATGATGTGCTTCAGTAACAGCGTGTCGCGCGGTTTCATAGGGCTCGTGCTTCGGCCAGGATGCGCGGTCGCAGTTCGGGGTGAAGCTCTCGCTCGGTGCAAAGGTCCACGTCCATGCCGGGCGCATCCTGGATGTCCTGCTGCAAGCCGACGATCTGCAGCAGCGAGCTGCCCTCCGGCATGTCGATCAGCAGATCCACGTCGCTGCCTTCGTGGTCCTGGCCCCGGGCTACCGAACCGAACACGCGCAGCCGACTGGCGCCGCGCGCTGCGGCAAGCGCAAGCAACTGATCGCGCTTGAGGGACAGAACCTGGCAGGGGCGCATGGGCGAATTCTGCCGGATACGCCTCAATCGCCAGTGCGGGCGCTGGCCTGCAATAGCGCCTCGACCAGCGCATCGACGCGGATCGGCTTGGTCACATAGTCGTCCATGCCCGCGGCGAGACACTCCTCGCGGTCGCCCTGCATCGCATTGGCGGTCATCGCGACGATGCGCGGGCGCTCGTTCGCCTTCCACTTCGCGGTGATGCGCCGCGACGCTTCGAGCCCGTCCATCTCGGGCATCTGCACGTCCATCAGCACCACGTCGTAGGGTTGGCGCTCGATGCATTCGATGGCCTCGACGCCGTTGCCGGCCATGTCGGCGCGGTAGCCCATCTGCTGCAGCAGGCGCAGCGCGAGCTTCTGGTTCACGACGTTGTCCTCGGCGAGCAGGATGCGCAGCGGGTGGCGCGCGGCCATGCCCGCATCCATGCGGGGCTTGCCCGCCGTGGGGGCGGCGGCGGCGCGCAGCGCGGCGTCCGCGGTTGCGACATTTCCCAACAGCGAGACGAAGGTGTCGAACAGCTGGCTCTGGCGCAACGGTTTCGCCAGCGTCGCCGCGAACGGGCCGTCGGCGGCCTCCCGCCGTCCGAGCGAGGTGAAGAGCACCAGCGGCAGGGCGTGCCCCGCCTCGCGGATGCGGCGGGCCAGCGTCGCGCCGTCCATGCCTGGCATGTGCATGTCCAGGATCGCCAGGTCGTAGCGCTGGGCGGCGAGCATCTGCAGCGCGTTCTCGGGGAACTCGGTGTCCTGCACGACCATGCCCCACTTTGCCGTCTGCAGCGCGAGGATGCGCCGGTTGGTCGCGTTGTCGTCGACGACGAGGATGCGCTTGCCAGCGAGCTGCGGATGCTCGCCGAGGAACTGGCGCCGCGTGCCCTCCGGCAGCGCCGCGGCACGGCCCCGGATCGTGAAGTGGAAGGCGCTGCCCTGTCCCGGCCCCCCGCTCTCGGCCCACATCGTGCCGCCCATCAGCTCGGCGAGCAGCTTGCTGATCGCCAGACCCAGGCCCGTGCCGCCGTACTTGCGCGTCGTGCCGCTGTCGGCTTGGCTGAACTTCTGGAACAGCCGGCTCATGCCCTGCTCCGACAGGCCGATGCCGGTGTCGCGCACCGTGAAGTGCAGCAGTTCGCCTTCGGGCCGCACGGTGACGACGACTTCGCCGCGCTCGGTGAACTTGACGGCGTTGGACAGCAGGTTGAGCAGGATCTGGCGCAGCCGCGTCACGTCGCCCTCGATGGCCGCGGGGACGTCGCCTTCGAACAGGTAGGCGACGTCCAGCCGCTTCTCGGCGGCGCGGGCGGCAATCAGGTCGAGCGCCGACTCGACGCATTCGCGCAGGTCGAAGGGGTGCGCCTCGATGTCCATGCGCCCGGCCTCGATCTTGGAGAAGTCCAGGATGTCGTTGATGATCGTCAGCAGCGCGTCGCCGCTGTCGCGGATCGTCGCCGCGTAGTCGCGCTGCTCGTCGTCGAGCTTGGTGTCGAGCAGCAGGCCGCTCATGCCGATGACGGCGTTCATCGGCGTGCGGATCTCGTGGCTCATCGTCGCCAGAAACGCGCTCTTGGCTTCGTTGGCGGTTTCGGCGGCGGCGCGGGCTTCCTGCGTCTCCTTGAACAGCCGGGCGTTCTGGATCGCGATCACCGCCTGGTCGGCGAAGGTTTCGAGCAGCGAGATCTCCTTGGCCGAGAAGCCGTTCGCCGGCTGCCGGATCGCGTACAGGAAGCCGACCGGCTCGTCCTCCCAGCTCATCGGCGCCAGCACCTGCGAGTAGGGGCCGATCTGGAGGTGCTCGGCGACCTCGCGGATCGTCCAGTGCGTCGAGGCGTCGAGCGCGTTGACGACATGCAGCGTCTGGCGCGTCAGGATGCCCTTCAGGTAATGCTTGGCGGAGACGCCCTTGGCATAGAAGGCCTGCAGCTTCGGCAACTGCGGGCCGTGGTGCGCCGCGATCTCCACGAGGCCGTCCTTGCGCACGAGCACGATGCCCTGCTCGCTGCTCGAGAACAGCTTCTCGCAACTGTGCAGGATCATGTCGAACACCGGCGCCGTGTCCGACACAGAGTTGCTGATCACCTGCAGCACCGCGGCGGTAGCCGTCTGCTGCTCGAGCGCCTCGCGGGTTTCGTTGAACAGCCGCACGTTCTGGATCGCGATCACCGCCTGGTCGGCGAACGTCTCCACCAGCGCGACCTGCTGCGGCTTGAACGCCTCGACATGGTGGCGCCACAGAGTGAAGCAGCCGATCGCCTCGCCGTTGCGCATCAGCGGCACCGCGGCCAGCGTGCGGTAGCTCTCGATCGACTGGCCGCCGTAGCGGTACTCGGGGTCGTTCATCGCGTCGAGCACGAGCACGGTGCGCTTCTCGAGTGCGGCGCGGCCGGTGGCCGATCGGCGGTCCAGCGTCAACGGGTGCGCGCGGACGTAGTCGATGAAAGCCTCGCTGGCGCCTTCCCAGGCCGCGAGCTGCATGACTTCGCCTTGACGCTGGAAGATCATTCCGGTCTTCGCGCCGCAAAGGCGGGCGGCGTTCTCGACCAGCGCGTTGAACACCGGCTGCAAGTCGAAGGTGGACCGGGAGATGACCTGCAACACCTCGGCCGTCGCCGTCTGCTGCTCCAGGGCCTCCGTGGTCTCGTTGAAAAGGCGCACGTTCTCGAGCGCCACGCCCATCGATGCGGCGACGGTGGACAACAGGTGCACCGTGGCCTCGTCGAAGGCGTCTTCGCGGTCCAGGCTCACGAGCCGGATCGCGGCTCGGAGCTGATGGCCGGCCAAGACGGGCACGAACACGCTGGACAGGCTGGGGACGGTGCCGGGCGCCGTGCGGATGTCGTAGGCCTGGGTGGCGGCGCGGTCATTCAGCACCACGGGCCGGCCCGTCATCAACGCCACTTCGAGCTTGCCCTGCGGATCGAATGCGAAGGGTGGGATCTGCAGCCTTTCCCCGCGCTCGACGACGTAGAGGTTATGAACGAGACCGGTCTTGTCATCGAGCCAGGAAATGCCGATGTCGTCGCTGGCGAACAGCTCGCGCAACTTGGCGCCGACGACGTCGACGATGGCCTGGAAGTCGAGCTGCGCCGCCATGGCGTTCTGGATGTCGTTGATCAGCGCCAGCTCGGACGAGCGACGCTCGGTCTCCTTCAGCAGGCGCTGCGTCTCGTCGAACAGGCGAGCGTTTTCCAGCGCCACGCCCATGCTCGCGGCGACGGTCGTGAGCAGGCGAACCTCGGCTTCGCCGAAGGCGTTCTCGCGCTCGCGGTTCTGCAGGCCGATGCCGCCGAGCATGCGCTCGCCGGCGTAGATCGGCACCATCGCCGTCGACAGGCTCGGTTCCTTGCCTTCGATGTCGCGCAGGCCCCAGTCCTTCATCTCGGCGCGGGAATTCGCGACCACCGGGCGCCTGGCGTCGAACGCACGCGACATCGGGCCTTCGGGATTGACCCGCACCGGCGCGATCGTGATGCGGTCGCCATGCTGGTACTCGTACAGGCTGTGCAAGAGAGGCACCTGCGGGTACTGCGCGTCGCGCCGGGCGATGGCAATGTCGCCGGTCTTGAACACCTCGCGCAGCTTGTCGCCGACGAGGTCGATGATGGCCTGGAAGTTCAGCTCCGCGGCCATGCCTTGCTGGATGCTGTTGATGATCGCCAGCTCGGCGGCGCGCTGCTCGGCCTGAGCATTCGATGCCTGCAGTTCGACCGTGCGCTCGGCGACCTTCTGCTCGAGTCCGGCGCTGGCGCGCAGGTTGGCCAGCGCCACCGCGGCCTGGCTCGCGACCATCGCGATCAGGTCGCGGTCGGCGCCGTCGAAGCGGCCGAACGCGCCTCCGATGTCGGCATAGAGGAAGCCCAGCAGCTCGTGCTGCGCCATCAGCGGCGCGACGAGGCAGCTGCGCTGGTCGACCGCCTCGGCGCCGTCCGGCCCGTGGCGCAGGCTCGCCCTGCGCGTGAGGCGCGCCTCGGCGAGCCAGGGCGTGATGGCCTGCAGCAGCACCGCCGCATCCTCGCCCGGCGGCAACGTCGAGCCGGCGGCGTGCAGGCCGCCGGTGCTGTCGAGCAGAAGCAGCACGCGCTCGGCGCCGCTCAGCTCGGCGGCCTCTTCGACCAGGAACCCGCGCAGCGCGGCCTCGCTGCGAAGCTCGTTCAGCCGAAGGCCGGTGTCGACCAGGCGCTCGAAGGCCTCGCGCAGGTTGGCCTCCAGCGAAAGGTGGGCCAGGCGCTGCGCAGCCGGCAGCTTGCGGCGGGCTGACTCATGCAACCAGGTCCGCACGATATCGCGGTTGACTGCAACCTTGTTCAGGTAGCTGCGCCGCAGGCCTTCGTCGCGCACGTTGCGCACGGCCTCGAGCAGGATGGCGTGCGCGCGCTGCAACGCCGCCCACGCCTCCTCGTCGTGGCCGTCCGCCGCCAGTGCGCGCGAGTGCCACCACCAGATGTCCTGGCTCTGCCCGAGGTCCAGGCGCGCGAAATCCTGCGAACGGTGCAGCCGCGCCGCCTGCTGGCTCACCTTCAAGGCCGCCACGGCGTCGCCCTGGGCCAGCAGCGCTTTGGCCAGCGGAACCAGGACACGCAGCTCACGGCTCGCGTCTGCGGCCGCGCCCTTGCGCAGCCCGGCGCGCAGCCGCTTCACCGCAGTTCGTGAATCGCCTTCGGCCAAGGCCAGCGAGCTCGCCAGCAGCACACGCTCGCCGTGCGTGAGGGGCTCGTCCAGCGCGGTGACCAGCGCGTCGTAGGCGGGCCAAGCGGCGCGTACGGTGGCGAACTCGCCGAGCGCGAGCCGCCAGCCCAGCACCGCACCCAACTCCATGGCCTGGTTCATCCTGGCGCCCATGCGGCTGCACAGCGTTACGACGTCGTCGCCGATGCGACAGGCGCGGCGGTACAGGCCCAGCTCGGCAAACGCCAGCGAAAGCGTGCCCTTGACCACCGCGCGCCCGAAGGCCACGCCCGAGCGCTCGAAGGCCTGGGCCGCCTGCTCCAGCAGCGCGATGCGTTCGGCGATGTCCTTGCAGCTGAAGGCCAGCACGTTCAGCGCATTCCCGAGACCCTCGTCGTCGCCCGTCTGCCGGGCCAGCGCGGCGGCGGCCTGCGCTGCCTCGCGCGATGCCTGGTCGTGCGCGAGTCGAGACTGCGCAAAGGCGATCACCCAATGGGCCCGTCCGAGCCCGACCGCGTCGCCGGCCACCTCGAACAGGGCCGCCGCATGCTGGCCACTGGCCACGGCTTCAGGGGTTTGCTGGGCGCGCAGTTGAGCCTCGCCCTTGCGCAGCAGGCTGCTTGCCAGCAGGGGTCCACCGTCCAGCTTCTGCGCGAGGGCGACCGCCGCGGTCGCGGCCTGCAGCGCCGGCCTGGATTCGCCCAGACGCATCAGCACCAGGGCCTGCCGGTTCAGCGCCCGAACCTCGAGCCCGGGCTGCTTGCGCGCCCGTGCGAGTGCGAGCATCTGCCTGGCGTCGGCGGCAGCGTCGGCGAAGCGACCCTCGGCGACGAGCGATTCGGAGCGCAGGTCGAGCAACTCGACGCGCTGTGCGGCGGCCAGCCGCGCGGCCGCGAGGCGCTGCCCGCACAGCTCGATGGCCTGCGCATGTCGGCCGATCCAGGCCAGCTCGGCGATCTGTCGCGTCGTCTCAGCGTTCATGTCGCGGCGTGACCTGGTTCAGCGCGCCGACCAGCTGATCGACGCGGATCGGTTTGGTGATGTAGTCGTCCATGCCGGCTTCCAGGCACGCCTCGCGATCGCCGTGCATCGCGTTGGCCGTCATCGCGACGATGCGTGGGCGCTCGCCTGCAGGCTGCAGCGCGCAGATGCGCCGCGTCGCATCCAGGCCGTCGAGCTCGGGCATCTGCACGTCCATCAGCACCACGTCGTAGCGCTGGCGCTGCACCGATTCGACGGCCTCGATGCCGTTGCTCGCCAGGTCGGCGCGGTAACCCATCTGCTGCAGCAGGCGCAGCGCCAGCTTCTGGTTCACCACGTTGTCTTCGGCGAGCAGGATGCGCAGCGGGTGGCGCGCCGCCATGGCGGGGTCCATCCTCGGCTTCTCGGCGGGCGCTGCGGCAGCCTTCGGCGCTGTGTCGTGCCCGAGCAGGCCGACCAGCGTGTCGAACAGTTGCGACTGGCGGATCGGCTTGGCGAGATAGGCGTCGAAGAGGCTGTCGGTATCGCCCGCCTCGCGGCGGCCGAGCGAACTGAACAGCACCAGCGGCAGCGTCGGCCGGCGCGCGCGGATCAGCCGCGCCAGCGCCATGCCGTCCATCTCGGGCATGTGCATGTCGAGGATCGCGAGGTCGAAGGCTTCGCCGGCCTCGACCCAGCGCACGGCCTCGAGCGGCGACTCGGTGTCGCGCGTCGTCATGCCCCACTTGGCCGATTGCAGCGCGAGCACGCGCCGATTCGTCGCGTTGTCGTCGACGACCAGCATGCGCCGGCCCTGCAACTCCGGCTGCATGCCGATGAAGTCGCGCTTGCGCGCCGGCGGCAGTTCGGCCGCCGGCGCCTTGATGGTGAAGAAGAAGGTCGAGCCCTTGCCCGGACCTTCGCTCTCGGCCCACATCGTGCCGCCCATCAACTCAGCGAGGCGCTTGCTGATCGCCAGCCCGAGACCGGTGCCGCCGTACTTGCGCGTGGTGCTCGAGTCGGCCTGCGAGAACGACTGGAACAGCCGTCCCATGCCGTCGGCGGTGAGTCCGATGCCGGTGTCGCGCACCGCGAAAGTCAGCTCGTTGCCGCCGCTCTCCGCAGGCTGGGCCTTCACCGTCAGCACCACCTCGCCGCGCTCGGTGAACTTCACCGCGTTGGCCATCAGGTTGAGCAGGATCTGGCGCAGCCTAGTCACGTCGCCGAACACCGCGGGCGGCACCTCGCCCTCGAACAGGTAGGCCGTGTCGAGGTGCTTCTCGGCAGCGCGCGTGCCGATCAGGTCGAGCGCCGACTCCACGCACTCGCGCAGGTCGAACGGGTGCGACTCGATGTCCATCCGCCCGGCCTCGATCTTCGAGAAGTCGAGGATGTCGTTGATGATCGTCAGCAGCGCGTCGCCCGAGTCGCGGATCGTCGCCGCGTAGTCGTGCTGCTCGGCGTCGAGTTCCGTGTCGAGCAGCAGGCCACTCATGCCGATCACCGCGTTCATCGGCGTGCGGATCTCGTGGCTCATCGTCGCCAGGAAGGCGCTCTTGGCCTCGTTGGCGGTTTCGGCGGCGGCGCGGGCTTCCTGCGTCTCCTTGAACAGGCGGGCGTTCTGGATTGCGATCACCGCCTGGTCGGCGAAGGTGCGCAGCAACGCCATCTCCTTTTCGGTGAACGGCTTGGGTGGCTGGCGCATCACCATGATCGAGCCGACGCCGCGGTCCTCCCACAGCAAGGGCGCAAAGACACACGAGTAGTTACCGATGCGCTCGACCGTTTCGCGCAACGTGGCAGGCGGATCCGGCATTGCAAGCACGTCGGGTATGTGCAATATGCGGCGATCGCGGATGAGTCGCGCCGTGACGGTCTGCTCCAGCGGCTTGGGGAAGGACAGTGCGATGGCGTCGAGTGCGGCGCCGCGCCATGCGGCGGCATGCACCTGTTTGTCGTCGCCGATCGTGAAGATGCCGAGTTGCTCGCTGGCGAACAAGTGGCGGCAGCTCTCGAGGATCTTGTCGAACACCGGGTGTGTATCGGCCACCGATTGGCTGATGACCTGGAGCACCTCGGCCGTGGCGGTCTGCTGCTCCAGCGCCTCCTTCGTCTCGTTGAACAGCCGCACGTTCTCGATCGCGATCACAGCCTGGTCGGCGAAGGTCTGCAGCAGCTCCA
>Ga0209048_10001239_pt1 | contig 26371 bp, 25 predicted proteins | sample FrelakmetCRP12CR_FD_187146 | JGI IMG/M metagenome (GOLD analysis project Ga0209048, IMG submission 187146) | Freshwater lake sediment microbial communities from the University of Notre Dame, USA, for methane emissions studies - CRP12 CR (SPAdes)... | ecosystem: Environmental > Aquatic >... | reverse complement strand
GCGAGGTCGTGGGTGAACTCGACGTCGACCATCTCGGAGCCCGCGTCGAGGATCTCGAGGCATATCGCGCGCACGCGGTCTTCGATCAGTGCGATCTGACGGGGACGGAAGTGCGGGTACACACGCTTGCGGAGCTCGGCGTGGCGAGGGGGATCCATCATCAGGAGCATGTTCTTGGTCTGCTCGAGCTGCTCGGGTGCCTGATCCTCGAGCACCACGCCGCCCAACTCGGCCGAGAACAGCTCGGGGCGGCGCGAGACGTCGACCACGTCGGCGTGCTTGAGCAGTGCCCAGTAGGAGGTTCCGTCGGGCATCGCCTGGCGGAAGACGGGGCGCTCGCGACGCAGGAGCGCGAACCGGTCGTACGGCGCAGCTGCGACGTAGCCCGCAGGGTCGTAGATGTCGATCTGGTCGAGCGTGAGCGTCACGATGCTGCCTCCGGCGTTGCGCAAGGCTGCCGCAGGCGGCCCACCGCAGTCCAGCGACCGGCGCCAGATGCCAGATGCCAGATGCCAGATGCCAGGCTAGGCCGATGCGCATGACGATCAGCCAACCGTCGGACTTCACGTCCCGGGTCGGAGAGCACTTGGGCTGGAGCGGGTGGCACACGGTCACGCAGGCCGAGGTCGACCACTTCGCCGACGGTACCGGGAACCGGGCCCCGATCCACACCGACCCGGAGTTCGCGAAGCACACGCCCTACGGCACGACGATCGCGTTCGGTATCCAGATCCTCGCGATGGCGACGATGCTCCTCGCCGACATCTGGGAGCTGCAGGTCACGGGGGGCGTCGACGTCGGCGCGAACAAGGTGCGCCATCTGGCTCCCGTGCCGGTCGGGACGCGGGTGCGCCTCGGCATCCGCATCGCCACGGCGGAGGCGATCGAGGGCAACGGGGTCCGGGTGACCAAGGACCTCACCTTCGAGATGGAGGGCTCGGACCGACCCGCCTGCGTGGCCGAGGTCGTCTTCCTCTACTTCTTCTGAGCGCGCCCGCTCCTGAGCCCGCCGGGTTCTGAGAAAGCAGGACGCGATGAGTACCGTCGAGGCCCGACAAGGGAGAACACCATGCACGGCAACTGGCTCCGCGTCACGGTTGCAGCGTTCGTCGCCACAATCGGCTTCGGCCTCGTCGCCCCTACGATCAGCGCCCAGACGACACTGCCCGACACCGCGGTCAAGCTCGCGCGCGCGGCGTCCGCCCCCAAGCCGATCACGATCAATGACAACTACTTCAAGCCCAAGAAGGTCACCGTCGCCGTCGGCGCCAAGGTCACGTGGAAGTGGAACGGCTACTCGATCCACAACGTCACGGTCGTGAAGGGACCCCAGAAGTTCGCATCCAAGAATCAGTCGTCGGGTACGTTCTCCCGCGTCATCAAGAAGCCCGGCGCGTACACGATTGCCTGCACCCTGCACCCGGGCATGGAGATGACGCTCAAGGCGACCTGAAACGAGCGAGGGAGCACACACGTGAGCGACACCAAGGGGCTGCTCGCCGGAGTCCGAGTGATCGAGTGCTCGCTGCTCGGGCCCGCGGCGATCACCACGCATCTCGCCGACCTCGGCGCCGACGTCATCAAGATCGAGCCGCCCCAGGGTGACTACGTGCGCCAGATGACCTGGCCGATCGTGGAGGGCGACTCGCTCATGCACCTCCACATCAACCGGGGCAAGCGCAGCCTCACGCTCGACCTCAAGAAGCCCGACGCCGTCGAGGTGTTCCTCGAGCTCGCACGCGGCGCCGACGCCGTGGTCGAGGCGATGCGACCCGGCGCGCTCGAGCGCCGCGGTCTCGGGTACGACCGTCTCCGCGAAGTGAACCCTGCGATCGTGTTCATCACGATCTCCGGCTACGGGATGACCGGTCCCTACAAGGACATGCCGAGCCACGGGATCGTCTACGACACCTGGTCCGGGCTCGTGAACCCGGCCTACGACGATGACGGATTCTGCTACATCCCGGAGCACCCTTCGATGGGGATCCATGCCGGGCCGCTCTTCGGCGCGTTCGGGATCCTGGCCGGCATCGTGAGTGCGCGGGCGACCGGACACGGCTCACGCATGGAGATCGCGCAGTCGGACGCGGCCGCGTACATGGACTGGTACCGCTCCGAGTCCTGGCGCGCGTACGAGCGGCCCCAGTCGGAAGTGACCGGCAACGCTTCCGACAACTACGAACGGCGAGCTCCGGGAACCGCGGGAATGCGCGAGGGCGTCCGCTACCAGATGTACGACTCAGCCGACGGCCAGGTGCTGTTCATGGCGTCCGAGCGCGAGTTCTGGGAGAACTTCTGCCGCGGCGTCGACCGCATGGACCTCTTCGAGAAGTGGCCGGGAGAGAAGTTTGCCGACCACGCCCGCAACAACGTCGAGCTCCACCGTGAGCTGCGCGACATCTTCAGGACCAAGACGTCCGCCGAGTGGATCGCGTGGTCGAGCGAGGTGAACACGCCGATCGGACCGGTCAACACCCCCAAGACCATCGCCGACGACCCCCAGTTCCAGGCCCGCCTGCCGTGGATCCCCAAGGAGCGCCTCGGCGCCGACGAGCTCCCGATCCCGTTGAAGGTGCTCGACGCCGAGCAGCCGGTGCCCACGAGGGCCCCGACCGTCGGCCAGCACACCGAAGAGGTCCTGGGTGACGTGCTCGGCTACGACGACGCCCGGATCGCGGCGCTGCGCGAGGTGGGCGCGTTCGGGTGAGGCCGCCTGGCGGGTGAAGACTCGGCGTCCACGGGCCGAACGGTCCGTGAACCGCCCCTCGCCGAAGTTGCGTCACGCGCTCCGCCCCGGGCATTCTCGTGGCCGTCCGATGCGCTCCCGGAGGTTCTCGTGCACATCCGCCGTCGTCGGTTCGCTCCCGCCCTCGCTGCGGTCCTCGCCGCGATGCTCACCGGGGTGGCTGGCGCGCCGGCATCGGCGGCCAAGCAGGCACCGATCACCGTGCTCGTCACGAACGATGACGGTGCCGCGGCACCGGGCATCGACGCCCTGGTGCGGGCCTTGCGCAAGCTCCCGGGGGTCAAGGTCACGGTCGTCGCTCCCGCGACCAACCAGAGCGGCACCTCCGACAAGTCGACCCCGGGAACGCTCCAGGCGACGGGCGCGACGACCGGCGGCGCCGCATCGACAGCTGTCGTCGGATACCCGGCCGACTCGGTCAACTACGCGCTCGACACGCTCAAGGTGAAGCCCAGCGTCGTGATCTCAGGGGTCAACTCGGGCCAGAACGTGGGCCCGGCAGTCGAGCTGTCGGGGACCGTTGGTGCCGCCCGAACCGCGGCACGTCGAGGGATTCCGGCGCTCGCGGTCAGCCAGGGCATCGCGGCGGTTCCCGACTTCGCAGCCGGAGCGCGCGAAGCGAGCAAGTGGCTCGTCAAGCACCGCACGGCGCTCACGGCGAAGAAGGGTAAGCCGGTCAAGGTGTTCGTGGACAACCTGAACATCCCGACGTGTGCTTCGGGCACCAAGCCACGTGGGACTGTCAAGGTCCCGGTCGCGACGACCGGCGACATCTTGGCGGCGCAGGACTGCGCGTCCACCGCGACCGCGCCCGCCGACGACATCGCCGGGTTGACCGCCGGCTACGTGACGCTCTCACCCTCAATCTCGTTCTGAGCGCTCAGGCGAGGAGCTCCTCGAGGAGCGTGACGCTCTCGAGGTCCTCGACGGCCCGGGTGGCTCTCGCCATGCCGCCGTGGCCGACCTCCTCGGTCTGCCAGCGGCTGCCCATCGCGGCGGTCGACGTGGCGGAGTTCCACGCGTAGATGACGAGGAGCCGGTACTGGCGCCACGCCTCGTCGAAGCCGAGCTCGATCCCGGCTGCCGCGAGCCCGGCGAGGTAGGCACGCAGCCACGCCTGCTCGTGCGCGCGCCGCACCTCGGTGCGGGTCGAGTTCCCGAGCACGTAGGCGAAGTCGCGCACGCCGGTCGCGCGCCACACCATCCCCCAGTCGAAGAACCCCGCGGTCGTGCCGTCCATGAAGAGATTCCCGAGGTGCGGGTCGCCGTGGACGAGCGTCGGGGGGCCGGCGCCGAGGAGCGCCGCGATCTCGGGCGCGCGCTCGACATACAGCTCGGCGAGGCGTCGGAACGTCGGGCCCATCTCGTCGCCGAAGCGATCGAGGGCCTTGCCGATGAACGGGCCCGCGCCCTCGAACCCGACCCGCCATCCCTCGGTGACCCAGTGCAGTTCGTCGTCGAGGCGGGGGTCGGCCCAGTAGCGCGCGTGCAGCTGCGCGAGCGCCTCGATGATGGCCGCGACGTTGTCGGCGGCGTCGGCGTCGTCGGGGCTCGGGAACCGCAAGCCCGGGGCTTCGAGGTCCTCGAGCAGCATCACGAAGCGGCCGTCCTCGTCGATCGAGGCGTGGTGAACCGCGGGGATCCGGATCGGCACCTCGGCGGCGATGTCGCGGTAGAAGCGGGCCTCGGCCACGCCGAGGCCGACGGCGTCGACGAAGCGGCGCTGACGCTCGTCGAACGGCGCGAGCTTCAGGAAGACCGAGCTCGGCCCGTGTGCTCCGTCGGCGTACTCGATGCCGAGGCGGGCGCGTCCCGTGGTACCGGAGTGCGCGTCGAGCACGGTGACGCCGCGGACCGTGACGCCGAGGGCACCGGTCAGCCACTCAGGAGTCGCGTCGGCGACCTCCAGCGGAATTCGGGCTTCAGGCACCTCGGGAGTGTGTCCCTTGGGAGGTCGACCCCGCCAGCGAGCCGACGTGCGACGATGCCTCGGTGGACGTTGCCGAGGACGCCGAGATCCGGATCGAACGGCTCGCCGCGGCCGACGCGGCTGCGCTCCCCGAGGCGATCCGCGTTGCCTACGGCGATTCCTATGACCACGCGTGGGCCTACGACGCCGATGTAGTCGCGGCTCGCCTCGCCGACGGATCCCTGGTGTCCTACGTCGGGCGGGCCTACGGCGGCCCCGACGACGGGCGCGTCGTCGGCCACGCCGGGCTGCTGCGCGCCTCGCCGAGGGCGGCGGTCGGTGAGTCAGGCCTCGCCGTGGTGGATCCGGCGTGGCGCAGCCACCACCTGTTCCCCACCCTCAAGGGTCACCTCGCCGAGTGGTGCGCGGGCGAGGGCATGCTCGGCATGTACAGCGACGTCACCGCCGCGCACCCCTACAGCGAGAAGGCCAACCTGCACCTCGGCGCGCGTGAGACCGGGTTCCTGCTCGGCTACATCCCCGCCGATGTCACCTACACCGACCTCGACGCCATCGAGGGCCGCCGGCTCACGGTCGCGCTGTTCTGGCTCGCGACGAATCCGCTCCCCCGCCGCACCGTGCACGTCCCGTCGTGGCACCGACCCCTGCTCAGCATGCTCTATGACCACGCGGCACTCCCTCGGGACTTCGGCGACGACACCCCGTCCCTGCCGGCGGTCGAGACCGTGCTGCGCACCGTCGAGGACGACGACCACGACGAGGCATTCGTGACCGTCGAGCGCGCCGGGCGCGATCTGCTCGACGCGCTCGGGACCGAGCGGCAGCGCCTCACCGACAATGGCCGCAAGGCGATCTACCTCGACTTCTCCCTGGCCGATCCCGCCACCGCGGCGCTACCACCCGAGGTGCACGACGACCTCGGCTTCTTCTTCGGCGGGATCGTGCCCGAGCTGCGCGACGGCGATGTGCTGCGCCTCCAGCACCTCCACGAGGTCGACGCCGATCCGAACGACGTGACGACCGCCTCGGACTTCGGCGCCGAACTCCTCGACTACATCTTCAGCCGAAAGCGGAGCGCCGCCCACGCGGGCACGAGCTGACGCTCGCCCCGCCACACGTTGAACGAGCACCGTGACCTCGGCGAACTATGAGACCGGCGCCGCCTGCGCGCCGCGTACGAGCCGCCCGGGGTGACACCCGGTCGACACGCCGTTGCGGTAGGTGACGACACCGCGCTTGATCGTGGCCACGTAGCCCCGCGCCCCCTGGAGCAGTCGGCGACCCCCGGCCGGCATGTCGTCGCGCACCTCGGGGTTCTCGAGCTCGAGTGCGTCGTAGTCGATCACGTTGAGATCGGCGAGCATCCCGGGCGCCACGAGGCCCCGGTCGAGCAGCCCGTAGAGCTCGGCGGTCTCACGGCACTGCTTGCGCACGATCATCTCGATCGGCACCCGCTCGCCGCGGGTGCGGTCGCGCGTCCAGTGGGTGAGCATGTAGGTGGGCATCGAGGCGTCGCAGACGATGCCGACGTGGGCACCGCCGTCGGCGAGGCTCAGCACCGAGCGCGCGTCGTGCATCATCTCGAGCACCGGCTCACTCGACCCGTCGCTGTAGCCGAGCAGCGGCACCAGGAGCATCGCCTTGCCGTCGTCCTCGAGCATCGCGTCGTAGGCGACCTCGAGCGGCGACCGTCCTTCGCGCTCGGCGATCGCGCCGATGCTCTTCTCGGGCCCGGGCTCGTAATCGGGCGGTGTGCCCATCACGAACGTCTTCACGTAGGCACCCTCGAGCCGGGTGCGGGTCGCCTCGTCGGGCTCCCATCCGAGGATCCGCTCGCGCACCGCCGGGTCGCGCATCGCGGCGAGGAGCTCGGGCATCGGGAGCGCGCGCAGGTCCTGGTATGCGGGGATCACGTCGAGCAGGTTGTGCGTCGTCTGGTGCCCGGCGAGCAGCCCCGTCGGGCGACCGGCGATCTGCACCCGGAGATCGGCTCCGTCGGCCGCGACCGCACTCGAACGGGCGAGCAGCTCGCGCCAGAGATCGGGAGCCGAGTCGACCTGGATCAGGACGAACGACACCGGGCGGCCGATCGCGGTCGAGAGCCGCGCCATCCACTCGACCTCGCGGCGGGTTCCCTCGGGATCCTCACCTGCGGATCCGAGCGGCGCGACCTCGAACACGCCGGCACCAGCATCCCTCAGGGCTTGGCCGATGCCGAACAGCTCGTCCTCTGCCGCGAACGTGCCCGGAACCGGCTCACCGTCGACCGCCAGGTGCGCGAGCGTGCGGCTGGTCGAGAAGCCGAGCGCCCCCGCGCGGATCGCCTCGGTCACGATCGCTCGCATCGCGGCGATGTCGTCGGGCGTCGCCGGCTCGTTGCGAGCGCCGCGCTCGCCCATCACGTAGCCCCGAACCGCGCCGTGGGCGATCTGGGTGCCGATGTCCATCGTCCATTGGCCCTGCTCGAGCACGTCGAGGTGCTCGGGGAAGGTCTCCCAGCCCCAGGGGATCCCCGCGGCGAGCGACGCGCTCGGGATGTCCTCCACCCCGGCCATGAGGTCGATGAGCCAGTCGTGGCGGTCGGGCGCGACCGGGGCGAAGCCGACACCGCAGTTGCCCATCACCGTTGTCGTGACGCCGTGCCAGGCGCTCGGCGCGAGCTCCTGGTCCCATGTGGCCTGGCCGTCGTAGTGCGAGTGCACGTCGACCCAGCCTGGCGCGACGAGCATGCCCGCGGCGTCGATCACCTCGTCGCCAGTCGCGTCGGTGAGTTGGCCCACCGCGACGATGCGACCGTCGTCGATCGCAACGTCGGCCTCGAACGGCGGTTCGCCGCTCCCGTCGACGACGGTTCCGCCCCGGATCACGAGCTGGTGGGTCACGACGCTGCTCCTGGGCTCGAAGATGTGGACGCGCTCGACTCTGGTCCCGGCGCGACGAGGCCGCGCACGAGGGTGTCGAGCGAACGGGTGAACAGCCGCTCCGGATCGATCGGATCGACGAGGAACTCGAGCAGGTCGGGCGCGTCGGCGACATCGCCGATGGTCCACAGCTCCTCGGGCGTGTCGCGCGACTCGGGAGCGCGCTCCACCTGGACCTGAGTGAGCACCGAGCCTGACACCAGGGCGAGCACCGCCTGGACCGCGAACGCGGCGTCGGCGCCACGCAGCCCGGCCGCCGTGAGCTCGCGCACGAGCACCCGTCGTGCCGGCTGGAACACCGCGCCGGTACGGCCCTGCTGGTGGGCGATCGCGACGAGATGGGCGCGCTCGAGCAGGTTGCGGCGAAGCGAACGCCCGAGGGACACGATGCGCGCGACGGGATCGGCACCGGTCACCCGGATGCTGCCGACCTCGGCGGCCACTCGGTCGGCGATCGCGTCGAGCAGGGCTTCCTTGTCGCCGACGTGCCAATAGATGGCCGTGACCGCGACCCCGAGCTTTGCGGCCAGGCCGCGCATCGTGAGCCCGTCGACTCCGTCGTGGTCGACGATCTCGAGCGCGACGTCGACGATCCGCTCGGCCGACCCGGCGGCTCGGACCGACGGCCGGGCGGACGACTCGCCGGGCGCTTGACGGGTCGCGGCGGTCATGGAACGATGTTACAGGAACGGCGTTACACGTGCCGCCGAGACCGGCGATCGAGACCCGCGACCGAGACCCGAGAGGCGGGTGGGGGGACATGGCAGCCAACTACACGGTCATCTCGGCTGACGGGCACGCCGGCGCGGAGATCCACCAGTACCGCGACTACCTCGCGTCGGACTTCGTCGACGAGTTCGACCGTTGGGTTGCGGACTATCAGGTGCCGTACGCCGATCTCGAAGGTCCCAACGCGAGCCGCAACTGGGACAGCGACCGTCGCCTGCGCGAGATGGAGGAAGACGGCATCGTCGCCGAGGTGCTCTTCCCCAACACAGTCCCGCCCTTCTACCCGAAGACGTCGCTCACCGCGCAGGCCCCGGCTGCGAACGCCGGGGACCTGGAGCTGCGCTGGGCCGGGTTGCGCGCGCACAACCGATGGCTGGCCGACTTCTGCGCGGCGACACCGGGTCGCCGCGCCGGGATCGCGCAGATCCTCCTGCACGACATCGACGCCGCGGTGGCCGAGATCCGATGGGCCAAGGACGCCGGGCTCACGGGTGGCGTCCTCCTTCCGGGTGCGCCCCCGGGCACCGGCATCGCACCGCTCTACAAGCCGGTCTACGAGCCGATCTGGGCGGTGTGTGAAGACCTCGGGATGCCGCTGAACCACCACGCCGGCAGCGCGGTGCCGCCGCTCGACGACACGCCCGAAGACAAGGTGATCTTCATGCTCGAGGTCACCTGGTGGGCCAACCGCACGCTCTGGCATCTCATCGTCGGGGGTGCCTTGGAGCGCCACCCGAGCCTGCAGTTCGTGTTCACCGAGCAGGGCACGGCCTGGATCCCGGAACGGCTCGCGATGCTCGACTACTTCTTCGACCGCATGCGGGGTGGCAGCGGCAGCGCGGGTTCGCAGGAGATGGAGTGGGGCGAGCCGATCCGGGCGCTCTCGCTGCAGCCGAGCGAGTACTGGGCCCGCCAGTGCCACGTCGGCTCGAGCTTCATGCGGCCGGCCGAAGTGCCGATGCGCTACGCGGTCGGCGTCGACCGGATCATGTGGGGCAGCGACTACCCGCACAAGGAAGCCAGCTACCCGTACTCGCGGGAGGCGCTGCGACTCGCCTACGCCGATGTCGAGGAGACCGAGGTGCGGGCCATGGTCGGGGGGAACGCGGCCGCGCTCTACGGCTTCGACCTCTCCGCGCTCGCGCCGGTGGCAGCTCGCGTTGGTCCGTCACGCGACGAGTTGGCGATCCCGCTCGCGCTCGATGACGTGCCGGAGGGCGCGGCGAGGTGCCCGGCGTTCGCTCCGCAGATGCAGGCCACGGCCACCGCGGCCGGCAAGGGCTAGCCCGTGCAGGATCTCGGCGGGAAGACGGCGGTCGTCACCGGCGGCGGGGGCGGGCTCGGCCGCGCGATGGGCGAGCGCTTCGCGCGTGAGGGCATGAACGTCGTCCTCGCCGACGTGCAGCAGGGGGTCCTCGACACGACGGTGAACGAGCTCCGCGGCGAGGACCTCGAGGTGACCGGGGTGGTCACCGATGTCGCGAGCTGGGATTCGGTCGCGGCGCTTCGCGATCGAGCCCTCGACGCCTACGGCGCGGTGCATGTCGTCTGCAACAACGCGGGCATCGGAGCGGGCGCCGAGGGCCGGATCTGGGAGCACGAGCTCAACGACTGGCGCTGGGCGATCGACGTGAACCTCTGGGGGGTCATCCACGGCATCAAGGCGTTCGTGCCGCACATGCTCGAGCGCGGGGGTGAAGGCCACGTCGTGAACACCTCGTCGGGCAACGGCGGCGTCGCCCCGCTGTCGACGACCCCGCAGTACTCGGTCACCAAAGCCGCGGTCGTGACGATCACCGAGGTGCTGTACGCGCAACTCGAGGAGGTGGGCGCACCGATCGGTGCCTCGGTGCTGTTCCCAGGACCGCACATGCTGCGCACCGGTCTCTTCGAGTCGTGGCGCAACCGCCCCGCCGAGCTTGCCAACCCGAAGCCGCGCAAGGCCCCCCCGGTCACCCTCGAGCAGTACGAGCAGATGATGACCGACGCCGGCGTCGAGGTGCAGTACACGCCGGTCGAGGAGGTCGCCGGCCGCGTCGTCGACGGCATCCGCGACAACACGTTCTGGATCCTCCCGCCGAGCGAGCAGGGCGACGCCCAGCTTCGCGCCCGCGCCGCGTCCATGCTGGCGCGCGAGAACCCCGCGTACATGCGAACGGTTGCCGGGTGATGGGGCCGGTGACCGACTGCAACAGACCCGAGAGGCGAGCGACATGACCGACCGTTATCTGGTGATCTCGTCCGACTGCCACGCGGGACTGCCCAACCTTCAGTACCGCGACTGGCTCGAGTCGAAGCATCACGACGCGTTCGATGCGTACATGGCCCAGCGCGAGGAGCAGCTACAGCTCGCGCGGCGAGGGCTCTTCAACGAGGAGTTCGCCGAGGAGTGGCATCGAGAGAACGAAGAGGGGCTGCAAGGCAGCTGGGACGCTGCCCGGCGTGACAAGGAGCTGGACGCCGACGGCGTCGCCGGCGAGGTCATCTTCCCCGACGGTGACGCCGTCACTTCGGGCGCTTCGGCGCCCTTCGGCGCCGGACTCGGCCAGTCCGGCGACCTCGACGGCGAGCTGCTCATGGCCGGAGCGCAAGCTCATAACCGGTGGCTGAGCGAGCTGTGTGCCGGAAGCCCCGACCGTCGGGCCGGTGTCGCGATCGTGCCCATCCTCCACGACATCGACGCCGCGGTCGCCGAGATCACGCGGGCGGCGGAGTCGGGCCTGCGCGGTGGCATCCTCATCCCCTCGATGTGGCAGCCGTTCGCCCCGTACCACGACGAACGCTACGACCCGATCTGGGCGTGCGCGTCCGACCTCGACATGCCGGTGCACGTCCACTCGGGTTCCGCGGACCGCGAGAGCTACGGGGAGCACATCGGCATCTACATCACCGAGGTGCGGTGGTGGTCGACGCGGGCGCTGTGGTTCCTGCTGTGGTCCGGGAAATTCGAGCAGTTCCCCGAGATGAAGTTCGTCGTCACGGAGTGTGGCGCGTTCTGGGCATCCGATCTGCTCTGGACGTCCGACATCGCCTACGACCGTGAGCACGCGGCCAAGAAGCTCGGATCCCAGCTCACCGACAATCTGCCGCGTCGCCCGAGCGAGTACTTCGACCAGAACTGCTTCATCGGCGCGTCGAACACGCGGCGGCGGGAGCTGGCGCGACGCTACGAGATCGGCGTGGGGAACATCATGTGGGGGAACGACTTCCCGCACCCGGAGGGAACGTGGCCGCACACCAAGGAGTGGTTGCGCAACGCGTTCTGGGATCTGCCCGCCGACGACACTGCGGCGATCCTCGGGGGCAACGCGGCGCAGTGCTACGGATTCGACGCCACGGCGCTCGCGCCGCTCGTCGAGCGCATCGGCCCGACGACCGACGAGCTCGGACAGACGGGATCCGAGACCGACGGTCGGCTCGAGAAGTGGGCCGGAGTTGCAGCGGCCGGCCGACCCTGGATCACCGGAGTCGAGGCCGTCGAAGTCCCCATGTCCTGACTGGCGACGCCCCTGAACGATCAGCTCACCTTGCGGTCGCGTCCCGCCCAATAGGGTTCGCGCAGCTTGAACTTCTGCAGCTTGCCGGTCGCGGTGCGCGGCAGCTCCTCGCGAAGCTCGATCGATGTCGGGCACTTGAAGTGCGCCATGACCGCCCGGCAGTGCTCGATCAGCTCGGCCTCGGTGACGGTCGCCCCGGGCCGGAGCACCACGAGCCCCTTGATCGTCTCGCCCCACTTGTCGTCGGGTACACCGATCGCGGCGGCCTCGGCGACATCGGGATGCTGATAGAGCACGTCCTCCACCTCGATCGAGCTGACGTTCTCGCCGCCCGAGATGATCACGTCCTTCTTGCGATCAGCGATCACCACGAAGGCGTCGTCGAGGTAGCCGCCGTCGCCGGTTCGGAACCATCCGTCGACGTGAGCCTTTGCGGTGTCGTCGGGCTGGTTCCAGTACCCCTCGAACACGTGATTGCTCCGCGCCTGGACCTCACCCTCCTCGTCGATCCGCACCTGAACCCCGATCGCGGGTGCACCGGCGCGGGACAACCGCCGGGCTCGTTCCGTCGGATCGACTGCGTCGTCTTCGGTCGTGGACCGGTTGATCGTGAGCAACGGGGCAGTCTCGGTGAGCCCGTACAGCTGGATGAACTCCCACCCGAGCTCGCCCCCGACTCGCTCGATCACCGCAGTCGGGGGAGGTGCGCCGGCGACGCACATGCGGACGGTCCCGCGCCCGGGAATGCCCTCACCGCGCTCGCGCCGCGCCGCGGCAGCGTCGAGGATCATCGCGAGCACCGTCGGGGCGCCGCAGAGGAACGTCACACCTTCGGCATCGATGCGGCGCAGGATCTCCTCGCCGTCCACCTTGCGCAGCACGACCTGTCGAGCGCCCATACCGGACAGCGCGTAGGGCATCCCCCAGCCGTTGCAATGGAACATCGGAAGCGTCCACAGGAAGACATCGCGGTCATTGACGCCGACGTGCCAGCCGAACATCGCCGCGCTGAGCCACAGGCTCCGATGCGTGAGCTGCACGCCCTTGGGTCGTGCGGTTGTCCCGCTCGTGTAGTTGATCGACCCGGTGATGTCCTCGTCGGATTCCCACGCTCGAGGCTCTGTCGTGGCCGGAGCGAAGAAGTCGGCGTCGGCGACGCCGTCCATCACGATGACCTCGCATCCTCTGACGCCGGCCACGAGGTCGGCGCACTCGGGGTCGACCAGCACCAACTCGGCGCCGGAGTGCTCGAGGATGTACTCGACCTCTTCGGGCTTGAGGCGGAAGTTGATCGGCACGAGGACGCGACCCGAACCGCTCACCCCGAAGATGGCGATCAGATAGCGCGCGCTGTTGGGGGAGACAATCGCGATGCGCTCGCCCGCGTCGATGCCCAGTGTGTCGAGGCGGGCCGCGAGTCCGCGGGCACGGGCGTCGAGCTCGGCGTAGGTGATGCGTCCCAGCGATCCCGGTGCGTCGGGTTCGTCGACGATTGCCACCCGAGTGGGGTACACGAACGCCCCGCGATCCAGATAGTCCCGCACGTTGAAGTCGACGCGCATCCCACACTCCCGGTCAGCGGCGACCTCGCGTCGCCGACGCCCGATCGTAGAGAGGCTGGACCCGGTCCGTCACCAGGTCACCCGTCGACGGGTGTCCGTCGCGGCTTGTTCGAGGCAGGACGCCGAGCCTGGACGGACCGAACGCCTGTTCGCTACGATGCCGGCGTGGGACCCCTCCAAGGAAGACTCCTCGGCGCCGACGAGCCCGCCATCGACCGAGCCGCCCGCCCCGAGCGCATCGCGCTCGGCGGCACATCGTGGGTCGAGGTGACCCGCGACTGGCTCCGCGGCGCCGACACCTTGCTCGACGCGCTCGTCCCCGTCATCACGTGGTGTCAGGGCCGACGCCGAATGTACGACCGAATCCTCGACGAGCCGCGCCTCTCACAGGCGTTCTCCGCAAGCGACGTGCTCCCGCACCCCGCGCTCGCGGCAATGCGGGCCGCGCTCATCGAACGCTGCGCGGTGCCCCTCGGTGGAATCTTCCTGAACTACTACCGGGACGGGCGCGACAGCGTCGCGTGGCACGGCGATCGTGAGTTGCGGTACCTCGACGACACCCTGGTCGCGATCGTCACGCTCGGAGCCGCGCGCCCGTTCCTGCTCCGGCCTCGTCGTGTTGATGGTGAGGGTGGCGGCCGGGCGCGCGACCTGCGTCCCGGGTCGGGCGACCTGATCATCATGGGTGGACGCTGCCAACGCGACTGGGAGCACGCGGTGCCCAAGGTCGCGGCAGCCGGTCCCCGCATCAGCGTGTCGATACGCTGGTCATCGCGCGCCGGGAAACCCACGCGAAGGGTTTCTGGCCGCTACGCCAACCTGGCCGCGAGCTCGTCAGCCGCGCTCGGCAACCACTCGCGGGAGGCGTCGCGCCACGAGCGGGCGCGCTCGGCGTCGATCCCGTAGAGAACGGCTGCGTTCTCACCGAGGATCTTGCGCTTCGCGTCCGCGGTCAGCGGCGGATACCCGAACTCCTCCTGGATGCGCTCGGGAATCCGGAACGCACGGAACGCGTCGATGAGGAACTGCGGAGGTCCGTACCAGACGGAATCGGTCCCCCAGAGGATGCGGTCCTCGCCGACGGACCTGAGCAGGGTCCCGAGCACGTGCGCGGCGACTTCGGGTCGGCGCAGCACGAGGAACCAGGTCGAACCGAGCTCGGCATACACATTCGCGCCCGGCGCGATATCGGCCAGTCGGAGGCTCTCGGCGAGGCGACCCACCCCGCCCGCCGGATCGCCGCCGACACCGTCCCCATCGACGTCGGCACGAAACTCGAACCCGGAGTGGTACACGACGAAGGTGATGTCGGGAAACGCTGCCGCGGCCGGGCCGATGTCACGCGGCGAAGCGCCTGCGGGTGCGAGGTTCGCGATCGGGCCGCTCAGCCCCTTGTGCGCGCACACGATGCGGGGTCCGACCTCACGGACGCGTTCGAGGAATGGGGTCCCGCACGGCTCGTCATCGAGGAACCAGCCGCGCCCGTCACCAGCGCCCGGTGGCTCCCAGAGCGTGTAGACCTTCCACCCGGCCGGACGCAGCCGTTCGCTCCAGTCGACCATCGCGTCAAGCTCGGCGGGGCCGAGGTTGGGGTGCACGATCGTGTGGGTGAGCACCCGCCCGGTGCCCGCATAGCGGTCGACGACATCACGCGTCGCGGCGAGGTCCTGGTTGGTCACGACGTTGGCCGGTCCCGGCCCCGGTGGTGAGGTGATGAGCGCGACGGCGGTCTCACTCCCTGCGAACACGGCCGTCGCCCATGCGGGCGCGGCGAGGAGGCGCACGTCGACCCCGGAGCCCCAGCGGTCGGGATCGACCGAGCGGAGGAACCCCCAGAGCGCCCCGGCTGCTGCCGACTGCGCACGACTCGGGCGCACGAGATGGGTCTGCACGTCGACGACGATCTCGTCACCTGCGAACGCGGCGTCGGCTGCGGCGGGATCGGAGGCCGCGCTCGCCGCCAGGTCGAAGAACCCGCCCCCCGCCTCGTCGTCGACCGCCCGCAGCGTCGCCGCCAGCCCGGTGCGGTCGGCCGCGTCGGCCAGCTCGTCGAGACCCGGCCGGGAGGCGCTCCGCCGCGCCGAGTCGCGGGCTCGCGCCAGCGCCCGGAGATCGCGCGGGGCGAGGGGTCGAGGCGCGTACTCGTCGGTCGACAGCGGGGCCAGCACCGGAGACACCGACATTCGCAGGCGTGCTCGCACCGCCCGAACCGTAGCGCCGGGATCGGAGCAGTCGACTCGCCGTCGGAACTCCCCGTGAGCGACGATGCACCCATGTCCGACGACAGATTCGACGACCTCCTCACCGCCAACGCCCGGTACGTGGACTCGTTCCAGCTCGCCGGGCTCGAGGCGCGAGCTGCACGCGGCCTCGCTGTGCTCACGTGCATGGATTCGCGGATCGAGCCCCTCGCGATGCTCGGTCTCGCGCCCGGCGACGCCAAGATCCTCCGCAACGCGGGCGCCCGCGTCACTGACGACATGCTCCGCACGCTCGTGCTCGCGGTGCGCCTGCTCGGCGTGGATCGGATCGCGATCGTGTATCACACCGACTGCCGGATGGTGGGGTCAACCGAAGCCGAGCTTCGTTCGATCTTGGCCGAGGAGACCGGCGCCGACACCTCGGGCTGGACGTTCCACGCGGTTCCCGACCAGCCGGTCGTGGTGGCCGAGGATCTGGCCGCGGTCCGGGAGTGCCCACTACTCCCGAGCAACCTCCCGGTCGCCGCGTTCCTGTACGACGTCGAGACCGGACGGCTCACCGGGTTCCCGGCCCAGGGAACTGAAGCGAAGCGAGGACGGCGATGGAACTCGAAGGGCGATCAGCGATCGTGACGGGCGGTGCGGGCGGCCTTCCCCCAATCTGGTGGCAACCGCCGGACTTGTTCCGCCGGGGCCGCCACGATCGCGACGACCCCGTGTACTGGGACTGATCAGGCGGTGATCGGTCCGAGCCCCTGGGACAGCAGGATCACACCAAAGACGAGGAACAGCACGGCCATCACCGCGGCGTTGTTGGCCGACAGCCATGCCCTCCAGACCTCGAGCCTCGTCTTCGCCTTCTCCCCACCGAGGAGGTCGTAGACGACCGGGATGATGATCGTGAGGCTCGAGAGCACGACGAAGACCGCGAGCGTGATCACCGTGTCGGAGGTCGAGAGGTCGGCCTGGGCCACGGTGGCAGCCGCCGCGGCGCCGAAGATCAGGCACTTCGGGTTCACGCCGCTGAACAGCGCACCCAATCCGAGCGCCTTGACCGGCGTGAACGAATCGATCGCCGCCATCCACTTCGGGAGCTCGACCTCGGTGCCCGGGGCGGGGCGGCCGCGCCACCTCCGAATCGCGCCGAGTATCAGCAGGATGCCCAACACCACCTTGAACGTCGACGCACCGTCGTTCGCACCGCCGTCGGTCCCGACATCCAGCGCGCTCGCGGCCGCGGTGACGACGAGACACACGAGGGACAACCCGATCACCCAGCCGAGGAGGAACGCGGGACCGTTCACCCGAGCGCGCGACGAGAACAGGATCAGGATCACCCCGATGATCGGGATCGGACTGATCGCCACCCCGAGTGCGAACGGCAGCATCTGGCTGATCGCGGGCCCCATACGGATGCTCCTCACTCATGGTTGTCGACGGCGCGTCGGCCGACCCTCGGTCCAACCGTACGGACACGCTATTCGTCGCCCGGCGACCGCTGGGGATCAGTCCGATCGCCTTACGCCGGTCACGGGCGCGTGCGTGTGCGCCGCCGCGAGACCCGGGGTCCGAAGACCACCGAGGCGCTCACGAGCACCCGGGCCACGATCCCGCTCGCGCGACATCCGATCAGACGTGCGAACGCACGTCAGCTCCCGCGTGTCAGCGTGACCGGGGCAGGCGCGGGCGTGGACGGCTCAGGACCAGCCAAAGGAGCCGCAACCGCCGACGACGATGCTGTGCTCGGTGAGGTGCGCTCAGTCCGCCGCTCGACGTGCGCCCGGAACCATTCGCAGCATCTCCGCCGCCCGAGGGCACAGGGAGGTAACGGTAGATCTGGCGGACGACGGTCGACGGCGGCGTGCTCGGTTCGATGGGCGTCGCGACCACGGACGCGGCGGACCCCGCGACCCGGGCGTCGAGTACCCGGGCGTCGAGTACCCGGGAGCTCACGATGCGAGCGTCGAGGCCACGGCGAACCCGCCGACAAGGATCCGGGTCGCGGCGCCTACCTGGGGTCGGCGGGCCGGGTCAATCGTCCTCGCCGTCGGACTCGCGGGGCTCGAACGTGGGGTGGGAAGGCTCTCCCCGGCCGGGTGCTTCGGAGGGCGGCGCCACCGACGTGCCCGATCCGGGCCCGGTCGACCTCGAGGACGAAGCCGCGGGCGTGGGAGATCCCGCCGCGGGTGCAGGCGCCGGAACATCGACGATCTCGGCTCGCAGCGACGGCGACGGGCTCTGCTGGATGTTGTCGACGAGCTTGAACTGGCCCGGGCCGTCGTTGTGGCGGGTCAGCCTGAAGAGGCCCATATTGGCGCCGAGCGCCACGACGAGGGCGAGCGCCGTCACGCTGACGGCTCCGGCGGTGGCAAAAGCCTTGCGTCGCTCCATGAGGGGATCCCGGTCGGCGGAGAGGGTTGATCTCCCCGGGACGCTACGGCAGCGCCGGCCAAGCAATCGCCAGTTCACGTCCAAGAAAGTGCCAAGAACGGCGTGCTGTGCCCGCCCGGTGGCGTCCCGATGTGGCACCGTGATCAGGTGCTGGTACTGATCGTCGAGGACGATGACCGCATCGCCGTGCCCCTGGTCACGGGACTCCACCGAGAGGGCCTCGAGGCCGAACGCGTCGCGACCGGACGTGCGGGCCTCGACCGGATCGCCGATGCTGACAGCCCCTTTCCCGACGTCGTGCTCCTCGACCTGCGCCTGCCCGACATGGATGGGTTCGAGGTCTGCAAGCAGATCCGGGCCGAGCACGACGTGCCGATCATCGTGGTCACGGCTCGTGGTGAGGAGGTCGACCGGGTCCTAGGCCTCGAGCTCGGCGCCGACGACTACGTCGTCAAGCCGTTCGGCTTCCGCGAGCTCCTCGCCCGGATCCGTGCCGTCACCCGCCGCGTCCAGCCGCGCGCCGCGACCAGTTCCGTCGTAGAGCTCGGACCGCTGGTCATCGATCGGCGCACCCGCCGGGTGACGATCGACGACGAGCCGGTGGTGCTCACACCGAAAGAGTTCGACGTACTCGCCCTCCTCGCGGAGGACCCGGACGCGGTGTGGTCGCGCACGCGGATCCTCGAGGAGGTCTGGGATCCGCATTGGTACGGCCCCACGAAGACTCTCGACGTCCACGTGGCAACCCTTCGCAAGAAGCTGGGGCATCCCGACTGGATCGAGACGGTCCGCGGCGTGGGCTTCCGCCTGCACGTCGACGGCGACGCATGACCCGGCGTCTCCTCCTGAGTTACGTCTCGATCATTGTGCTCGTGCTCCTCCTCCTCGAGATTCCACTGGGAATCGCGCTCGCCGACGCGGAGCGCCGACGCCTCCAGACCGACATCCAGCGCGACGCGTTCGCGCTCGTGCTGCGCTCGGAGGAGTCACTCGAAAAGACGTCAAACGGCGCGAACCCCGCGCTCCAGGCGCTCGCTGAGCAGTACCAGAAGGAGAACGAAGGGCGGGTGGTATTCGTCGACGCGCAAGGTCGCGGCATCGCCGACAGCGACCCGCCCAGCGAGGCCGGTGGAGGGTCGGCTCTCGGCCGGAGCTTCCGGACCCGACCCGAGATCCGGAGCGCCCTGCGCGGCAACGATGCCATCGGGGAGCGCTACTCGGCCACGTTGGGGACCGACCTGCTCTACGCGGCGGTGCCGATCGCGAGCGGCGGAGCGATCCAGGGCGCGGTGCGTATCACCTATCCGTTGTCGTTCGTCAACGGTCGGATCCACACCATCTGGCTGGCTCTCGCCGCGATCGGCGCGGTCGTGCTGCTCGTCGTCTTTGCCGTCGGCATCATGCTGTCGCGCTCGTTGACACGCCCCATCGCCGACCTCGAGCACGGCGCACGCGCGCTCGGTCGAGGTCAGCTCGACACCCGGGTCGACGTCCCCTCCGGACCGCACGAGCTCCGCGCCCTTGCCCGTTCCTTCAACAGCACCGCCGCGCGGCTCGAGCAGCTCGTCGACGCTCAACAGGGATTCGTCACCGATGCTTCGCACCAGCTCCGGACCCCGCTGGCCGCGCTTCGCCTCCGGCTCGAGAACCTGACCGACGAGGTCACACCCGTCGGGAGCGCCGACCTGACCGGCGCCGTCGACGAAGTCGCACGGCTCTCGTTGCTCGTCGACGGACTGCTCGCGCTCGCTCGTGCCGAGCAGCACGGGTCGCACCCGACCGAGATCGACGTGGCGCAGGTCGTCGGTGCACGATGCGACGCGTGGCGCGACCTCGCCGCGGAACAAGGTGTCCGCCTCGAGTTCGGCGCGACCGATGCGCGCGCCCTCGCCACTCCCGGCCGACTCGAGCAGGTGCTCGACAACCTCCTGAACAACGCCCTCGAGGTCGCGCCGGCCGGTTCGGCGATCGAGCTCGGTGTCAGCCGAGACGGCGACGACGTCCGGATCCGCGTCTCCGATGCCGGACCCGGCATGAGCGACGCGCAGCGCGCCCACGCGTTCGACCGGTTCTGGCGGGCCGAGGAGCACGACGGCACCGGGTTCGGACTCGGTCTCGCGATCGTCCGTCAGCTCGCCGTGGCCGACGGCGGCAACGTCACGCTGGGCACCTCCGCGGCCGGCGGCCTCGAGGTCACCGTCTCCTTGCCGCTCGCGCCGCTGCACCCGACGCGCTGAAGTCTGATCCGTCAGGCTTCGGCTGAGCAATGCCCGCCGGTCGGGGGCACGTCGAGGGCGGGGTTGCGGTCGAAGAAGCCGAACGGCACGAGGTGAAAGCCTGCGTACTCGACCGGCATCACGGGCCAGTCCTCGGGACGGGGGATGTGGGTGACGCCGAACGTGTGCCACACGACGATGTCGGTGTCGGCGATCGGACGGTCGGCCGCGGTCCACGCGGGAAGACCGTCGCCACCGGCGTGCTGGTTCGGGTGGTTTCCCGCGGCGCGTCGTTCGTCGGCTCGGTAGGGGGTGACCCACAGGTTGCGGGTCGCGAAGCCGGCGCGGCGGCCCACGCTCGAACCGGGGTCCGCGAGCAGCGTCGGCGTCGAGCCGGGGACGAGCTTGAAGGCCACCGGTTGGCCGAGCCCGTTGAGCACGTCGGGGTTCACGATCTTCCATGAGCGGCTACGCGTCGGGTCGACCATGCGCTTCGCCTGTTGCTCGGTCTCCAGCGCGGTCGCGGTGACGTCGATCGTGTTGGCCAGCGGGTTGCCGAGGCCGGGCACCGCCGGGTCGGCGTTGATCTCGTACACGGTGTTGTTCACGCCGTCGATGTCGACGTCGAGGCGCACGTTGAAGAGATGCTGGTGGTACGGCGCCGCGAGCTGGGGCGCGACCATCGACGTGTGGGGCGGGTGCGCGCCAGGCTCGACAGCCATCGTCGACATGATCCCCGTGAGCTTGACCTCGAGCTGAATGGTCCCGTCCAGGTAGAAGTACCAGTAGAAGCCGTACTCGTAGTTCCCGACGGTCGCGATCGAGGAGACGACGAGGCGACGTGACCGGCGCACCTCGGTGGTCCCGCCGTGCAGGTCGGCGTGCTTCCAGAGGATGCCGTAGTCCTCTTCGTGCATGCAGATGGCGTTCTCGAGTGTGAAGGGCGCGCCCTGCTCGGTCGCGAAGTCGACGTCGAAGTAGTGGATGAGCCCGAGGCAATCGCAACCGAGTTTGAGCGAGTTGGCCATGCGACCGAGCCCCCACTCGCCCGCGTCGAACGCGTTCTTCCAGTTGTGCATCGGATCGGGTTCGCCGTAGGGGACGACCATCTCGCTCACGGAGGCCCGGTGCAGGATCGGGCGTACGCGTCCACCGTCCTGGTAGCCGATGGTGTGCAGCACGAGCCCCTCGTACGGATCCATCGTCACCCGCATCGACCACTTCTGCCACTCGACGAGGTTCCCGTCGACAGTGAAGCTCGCGCCCTCAGGCTGGGTGATCTCGAGCGGTTTGAGGTCGGTGCGCATCGGCCCGACGTCGTCGGGAAGGTAACCGCCGCGCTCGGGCGGGATCGGCACGACGCCGTAGTCGACGATCTCGAGCACCTCACGTCGCCCGAGGTCGACGAACGCGAGCACCCCCTCGATCGGGCGGGCGTAACCGTTGTCGGTCGGGTTCTCGCGGTAGTAGAAGAGAACGCGGGTGATGCGCCGGTTGTCCTCGTGGTGGACGCCGAAGTTGCCTGCCGGCCACGGGTCGGTCTGCACCTTGTCCCAGTCGGTGATCCCGCGCCGACGCATGGCGGCCTGCCAGTCGGGATGCTCCTTGCACGCGATGATCGCGTACATCGACTCCTCGAAGAGCAGCGCCGGGCGCGTCTCGGCGCGCTCCTCCCACGAGTCGACGGCACCGGCGGTCACGTCGACGATCGCCTCGATCACCGAAGCCTCCGGCCCGGGAACGATCACCAGCCGGACTCGCCGCGCGATCGCGGGGCCGTCGGGTAACGCGGCGAGCACGTCCTTGGCGGGCTCCTCGAGCCCGATGTAGGCGAAGCGCGCGGCGTCACTGAGCTTGCCGGTGTCGCGCGCGATCCGCGCCGCCGCCTCGATCTCGGCTCCCTGGAGCATCGCGAGCGGGTGAGCCGGCGCTTCGATAGTGGTCACAACCTCACCTTTGCTTGTCGTGGCGGGAGGTGCGCTGCTGCGACCTGCCTCGCCCGAGACTGACACACGGGGAAACGGCCTCGCCCAGACCTTCGGGCGCAGGCGAGGTGCATCCTAGGTGTGTGGCACGTACCAACATCGACATCGATGAGGAGGCGTGCATGTTCGTCACGCGTCGCTACGGGCTCGGCACCGAGCGCGACGCCGTGAACTTCGCGCTGCGCGAGCTTGCGGTCGAGATCAGCATCGAGGAGGCGCGACGGCTCAAGGGCTCCGGGTGGGACGGTGACCTCGAGCAGATGCGAGCAGCCCGCGGCCCCGAATCTTGACCTTCGTCGACAGCTCGGCCTGGGTGGAGTTCCTCCGCGGCGTCGGCTCACTGGTCTGCGAAGAGGTCGACCGGCTGCTCGACGCGGACAGTGCGATCGGCGACCCGCTGCTGATGGAGATCCTGGCCGGTGCCCGTGACGAGCGTCATCTCCACGACCTACGGGCTCCTCGGTCGCGCCCGGATGTTGCACTGCCGGCCAAAGGACTTCGAGACCGCGGCGGTGCTCAACCGGCAGTGTCGGCGCGGCGGCGAGACGGTCCGGCGTGTCATCGACTGTCTGATCGGCGCAGTCGCGATCCGCGAGGGCCTCGCGATCCAGCGGATCCCCTGATCTGTCGGCGATGTCCGACGGTCACCCCGCCGCGGCGGCGCCCGCACTCGCGACGTCCTCGTTCGCGAGATCGGTGTCGTGGAACTGCTGGAGCAGCTCGACCTCGCGGTCCTTCTTCGGGAACATGAAGAACACGAGCACGAAGCCGAGCGCGACCGCGATGATCCCGGCCCCATAGGCCCAATCGGCTCCGTCGAGGAACGACGTCTTCGCGGCCGAGATGATCTGCTTGGAGTACTGCGGGTACTGCTGGGCGGTGGCGGCAGCGCTGGAGAACGACTTCGTGAGCTCGTTCTCGACGTTCGTGCTCACCTGGGAGCCGTTGGGTGCACCGGCGATCGCCGAGGCGAACGCAGCCGCGTAGCCTGCGGTGAGGAGCGCGCCGAGGATCGACTGCATGATCGCGCCGCCGAGGTCGCGCTGGAGATCTGCGGTTCCCGATGCCATCCCGACCCGCCGCACGGGTACCGAGCTGGTCAGCGAATGCGAGGCCGGCGTCCCCGCGAGCCCGACACCGATCCCGAGGAACGAGTACCCGAGGGCGACCTTCCAGTACGGGATGTTCTCCTTCCACAGCAGGAGCATCGTGAGGAAGCCGAGCACGCAGAAGACGTAGCCGAAGAGCAGGGTGAAGCGTGCGCCACGCGCCTCGACGAGCTTCGCCGACCGAGGGGCGACGATCACCATCAGCAGCGCGGCGGGCAGGATCGCCGCGCCGGCCTCGACCGGCTCGTAGGCGAGCACATTCTGGAGGAACTGCTGGCCGATGAACATCGCCGCCATCAGCGAGCCGAACACGATGATCCCGGCGATCGCGGCCACCCAGAAAGTGCGGCGGGCGGCGATGTCGAGGTCATAGAGAGGATTCCGGGCACGACGCTGGCGGATCACGAAGGCACCACCACCCGCGAGCGCGATCAGGAACAGCCCGATCGCGAGGGTCTGGGCGTCGGGGACCGCAGCGAAGTTGATGGCGAGCACGAGTGCCGCGACGAACACGACCGAGAGGATGCCCCCGAGGTTGTCGACCGGGTCGCTCGACTCGTTCACGTGGCTGGGCACGAACTTGGACGCCATGAACAGCGCCACCACGGCGAGGGGCAGGGTGATGAGGAACACCGAGCCCCACCAGAACTCCCCGAGCAGGGCACCCGCAACCAGCGGTCCGAGCGCCGAGATTGCACCACCGAGGGCCGACCACAGTGCGATCGACTTCGTGCGGGCCGGTCCCGCCCACAACGCGGTGATGAGCGCGAGCGTCGTCGGGTACGCCATGCCCGCGGCGAGACCGCCGAGCAGTCGGGCGACGAAGAGCACCTCGATCGTCGGCGCGTACGCCGCGAGCAGGCACGCGGGGACCGACAAGCCCACCCCGAGGATGAGCATCATCTTGCGCCCGTGGCGGTCGCCGAGCGCACCGAGATACAACACCGAGGCGGCGAGGCCGAGGGAGTAGCCGACGGCCACGAGATCCAGCGCGGTCTGGGACGCGTCGAACGCCTTGCCGATGTCGGGCAGGGCGACGTTGGCCACGGCGAGGTTCAGGTTCGCGACCGCCGCAACGAGGATCAGCCCGAGGAGGACCAGCGACGCGCGATCGGGGCTGCTCGAGGTCATCACGGAGCTCGGGGCTCCGCCGCCTTTCGTCGCACCGGCCGTCGTCGCGTCGCCTGCCATCGTCTCGGATGCCTCATCTCTTCCAAGATGTCTGCTCGGTGTGGCTACCCGGGCGGGACACTATGCGCCGGTTCGGTGGAGGGCCATCACCGCCCGGCGAAAGACCTCCGAATGCGACGAACCGGCGGATGGGACGAGCCGGCCCGATGGACGAACCGCGCGCTCACGCAGACGGTGTCGGCGTGGCTGCGCCGGTTCGGGCGCGCGCTTGCTCGATCATCTGCGGTCGGCGGTCGCCGCGAGCGACGGCGGCGGGCAGCAGGTGCTCGAGGAGCACGTCGCTGATCTCACGGAGCTGTCGCAGCTGCTCTGTCGAGAGCTGGTCGAAGAGGTGCCGTCGGACGCTCTCGACGTGTGCCGGGGCAGCCGCTTCCAGCGCGGCGAAGCCCTCGGCGGTGAGCACGGCCAGCGAACCGCGCCGGTCCGTCGGGCAGCGCTCTCGCCGGACCCACCCCCGCTGCTCGAGGCGGTCGACCGCGTGCGAGAGGCGACTGGGCGACGACTGGGTCGCGTCCGCGAGATCGCTCATCCGCCGGGAGCGCTCGGGTGACTCCGAGAGCATCACCAGGATCTCGTAGTACCCGTAGGGGAACCCGGCCTCGTCTTGGAGGTCCCGCTCGAGCTCCTCCCAGAGCAGCCGGGTCGCGAACACCCAGCTCAGCCAGGTCTGGCGCTCCTGCTCGTCGAGCCAGCGCGGTTCTCCCATGAGCCCAACCTACCGATTTCTTCTTGACTGTTCAACTATCTATGAGTACGCTGATCAATAGTTGAGAGAACAACAACTCTCCCAAGACCAACCCCCCGACACGATCGAGAAGGAGTCCCCGATGACCACCATCGTCACCCCGAGCATCACCACCGGCATCCCCGGCTACGTGGCCGGGACCTGGGCCATCGACCCGGTCCACTCCGAGGTCTCGTTCACGGTTCGCCACCTCATGCTCAGCAAGGTCCGCGGTCGCTTCACCAGCTTCGGCGGCGAGTTGCGCACCGGGGCCGACCCGCTCCACTCCCGCGTCGAGGCGTCGGTCGACCTCTCGTCGATCGACACCGGGAACGCGGACCGGGATGCGCACGTCCGCTCGGCCGACTTCTTCGATGTCGAGCAGTTCCCCGAGCTGACCTACCGGTCCACGGCGGTCCGCCAGGTGGGTGACGGGTTCGTGGTCGACGGCGAACTCTCGCTCCACGGCGTCACGAGGTCGGTCCCGATCGCCCTCGAGGTGAACGGCTTCCAGGCCAGCACACCGATGGGCGACACCCGAGTCGGGTTCTCGGCCACGGCCGAGATCAACCGCGACGACTTCGGCATCACGTTCAACGCGGCACTCGAGAGCGGCGGCGTGATGCTCGCCAACAAGGTCCAGATCAACCTCGAGATCGAGGCGGTCCTTCAGGACAGCTGAGCCACGCACGGCCCTCGAGCCGGCGCTCACCCACGCCGAGCGGAGCCTCGGGAGTCCCCCCGACGTCGGCGGCTCCCGGGGCTTCGTGCCGTCCGATCAGGAAGCCTCTCGGAGGATCTCGATCGCCGCGGTGACACGTTCACCGTGCACGGTCTCCTCGCGACCATTGCTGCGGAGCAGCTTGGCCACCTCGGGGTCGGGCTCACGATCAGCCCAGCGCTGATAGCCCGCGTCGCCGTCGATCTCGGACTGCACGATGATCGGGAGCAGATCTGCGTTGATCGTGTCGGGCAGCGGGATGGGATAGCGCTTCAACACCTCGGCCGACGGCGTGTACTCGCCGCCGAGCTTGATGGCGATCGCTCGTTGGATCCGCTGCGCGTGACCCAGCTCCTCGCGACCGTTGCGCCGCAGGAGCTCGGCTGCTTCCTCGTTGCCGATCCGGTCGGCGATCGCGTTGTAGAAGTCCTCGCCGCTGCACTCGAGC
>Ga0209048_10001238_pt1 | contig 26372 bp, 25 predicted proteins | sample FrelakmetCRP12CR_FD_187146 | JGI IMG/M metagenome (GOLD analysis project Ga0209048, IMG submission 187146) | Freshwater lake sediment microbial communities from the University of Notre Dame, USA, for methane emissions studies - CRP12 CR (SPAdes)... | ecosystem: Environmental > Aquatic >... | reverse complement strand
GGGAGGACGTTCTTGAGCGGACGCCTCCCGCTTTGCGCATCTGCGGAACGCGCGTAGCGCAAAGCGAGGAACCGGAGTGTCGACACCTGCAGTGCTAGCGCTCGAAGACGGCACCGTGTTCCGTGGCGTCTCGGTTGGCGCAAAAGGCAACACGACGGGTGAAGTCGTTTTCAATACGGCGATGACCGGCTATCAGGAAATCCTCACCGACCCGTCCTATTGCCGGCAAATCATCACGCTCACCTATCCGCATGTCGGCAATACCGGCACCACGCCGGAGGATCTCGAATCCGGCGCCGTCTACGCCGCCGGATTGGTCATCCGCGATCTGCCGAAGCTGCATTCGAATTGGCGCGCCACCGAATCGCTCGACAGTTTCCTTCAGCGCTGCAAGGTGGTTGCGATCGCGGACATCGACACCCGCAAGCTGACCCGCATGCTGCGCGAGAAGGGCGCCCAGTCGGGCTGCATCATGACCGGCGAGAGCATCGATGAGACGGCGGCGGTGCGCGCCGCCACGAAGTTCCCCGGGCTGAAGGGCATGGATCTCGCCAAGGCGGTATCGACCAAGAAGATCTATCAATGGAACGATGGGCTGATCTGGAAGTCCTCCTCGAAGCCGCCGCGGCCGCAGAGCCGCCTGCACGTGGTGGCGTACGATTTCGGGATCAAGCGCAACATACTGCGCATCCTCGCTGAGCACGGCTGCAGAATGACCGTGGTGCCAGCACAGACGCCGGCAGATCAAGCACTTGCGATGAATCCCGACGGTATTTTCTTAAGTAACGGCCCCGGCGATCCGGAGCCCTGCGATTACGCGATCGCGGCCATCGCGCGCTTCCTGGAGACGGACATACCGGTTTTCGGCATTTGCCTCGGCCACCAGCTCCTTGGCCTCGCAAGCGGCGCGAAGACCGTCAAGATGAAGTTCGGGCATCACGGCGCCAACCACCCGGTGGTGGAGATCGATTCGGGCCGGGTGCTGATTTCCTCACAGAACCACGGATTCGCAGTCGATGAAGCGACGCTACCGGAGACTTTGCGCACCACGCACCGGTCGCTGTTCGACGGCTCGCTGCAGGGGGTCGCGCGCACCGACAGGCCGGCCTTCAGCTTTCAGGGGCATCCCGAGGCCAGCCCAGGGCCGCACGATCTGCGTCTGCTGTTCGAGCACTTCATGTACCTCATGGTCAAGCGCATGCAGGCGAATGCTCGCAGCCGAAATGCGCCCAAGCAGAAGACGGCGGAAGGGTAGGCACCAAGTCATGCCCAAGCGAACCGACATCGACAGCATCCTGATCATCGGCGCCGGGCCGATCGTCATCGGTCAGGCCTGTGAGTTCGATTATGCTGGAGCTCAAGCGTGTAAGGCATTGAAAGAAGAGGGTTATCGGGTCATCCTGGTGAACTCCAATCCGGCCACCATCATGACCGACCCGGAGAGCGCCGATTCGATCTATATCGAACCGATCAACTGGCGCACCGTCGCGCGCATCATCGAGAAGGAGCGGCCCAGTGCACTGCTGCCGACCATGGGCGGCCAGACGGCGCTCAACACCGCGCTCGATCTGGTGCGCGAAGGGGTGCTCGAGAAATTCAAGGTCGAGATGATCGGGGCCTCGCAGCGCGCCATCGACATGGCGGAAGACCGTGAGTTGTTCCGGCGCGCCATGACCGACATCGGCCTCGAGACGGCGCGCGCGCGCATCGCGCACAGCATGGAAGAGGCGCTCGCGGTGCAATCGGAGATCGGCTTTCCGACCGTGATCAGGCCTTCCTTCACGCTCGGGGGCAGCGGCGGGGGGATCGCCTACAATCGCGAAGAGTTCGAAGAAGTCGTCGCGCGCGGGCTCGACGCCTCGCCGACCAACGAGGTGCTCCTCGAGGAATCGGTGCTCGGCTGGAAAGAGTACGAAATGGAGGTGGTCCGGGACCGCAACGACAATTGCATCATTGTCTGCTCCATCGAGAATCTGGACCCGATGGGCGTGCATACGGGCGATTCGATCACGGTGGCGCCGGCGCAGACGCTCACCGACCGCGAGTATCAGCGCCTGCGGGATGCATCGATCGCGGTGCTGAGAAAGATCGGCGTCGACACCGGCGGATCGAACGTGCAGTTCGCGGTGAATCCGGAGGACGGCCGGGTGCTGGTGATCGAAATGAATCCGCGGGTGTCGCGCTCCTCGGCGCTGGCGTCCAAGGCCACCGGTTTTCCGATCGCCAAGATCGCCGCCAAATTGGCGGTCGGCTACACGCTCGATGAACTCAAGAACGAAATCACCGGCGGCGCGACTCCGGCCTCCTTCGAACCGACGATCGACTACGTCGTCACCAAGATCCCGCGCTTCACCTTCGAGAAATTTCCGGGATCGAATACCCGGCTTACGACCCAGATGAAATCGGTCGGCGAAGTGATGGCGATCGGCCGCACGTTTCAAGAGTCGCTCAACAAGGCGCTGCGAAGTCTCGAACTCGGCTACGACGGCTTCGACGAGCAGCTGACGCTGCCATTGACCGACACCGCCGCGGAAAAGCTCGCGTACGAACTGCGCTGGCCGGGACCGAACCGCATACTCTACGTGGCTGACGCCTTTCGCGCCGGCTGGACGCTGCAGCAGATCTTCGAGGCGACCAAGATCGATCCGTGGTTCCTGTGGCAGATCGAGGACTTGCTGCGCGACGAAACGCTGCTGCGCGAACAGGGCTTCGACAGCCTTGATCATGCGCGCATGCGATCGCTCAAGCGCAAGGGGTTTTCCGACGCGCGCATTGCGAGCCTGGTGGCGCGCGACGAGCCGGCGGTGCGCAGCCGGCGCCGCAAGCTCGGGCTGCATCCGGTCTACAAACGCGTCGATACCTGCGCCGCCGAATTCGCGACTTCGACCGCGTATCTGTACTCGACCTACGACGAGGAATGCGAGGCGCTCCCTAGCGCGCGGCGCAAGATCATGATTCTAGGCGGGGGGCCGAATCGCATCGGCCAGGGCATCGAGTTCGATTACTGCTGCGTGCACGCTGCCATGGCGCTGCGCGAGGACGGAATCGAGACCATCATGGTGAACTGCAATCCCGAGACGGTTTCGACCGATTACGACATCTCCGATCGGCTGTATTTCGAGCCTCTTACCTTCGAGGACGTGATGGAGGTGATCGAGAAGGAGAAGCCCGAGGGCGTGATCGTCCAATACGGTGGCCAGACGCCCTTGAAGCTGTCCCGCGCGTTGGCGGCCGCCGGCGCGCCCATTATCGGCACCACGCCCGACAGCATCGACATCGCCGAGGATCGGGAGCGGTTCCAGAAGCTGGTGGCGAGTTTGAAGCTCAAACAGCCGGCCAACGCCACCGCGCGCACCGAGGAGCAGGCGGTGATCCTGGCGCGCGAAGTCGGCTTTCCTCTGATCGTGCGGCCGAGCTACGTGCTCGGCGGACGGGCCATGGAAGTCGTGTTCAACGAGGACGATCTGCGCCAATACATGATCGATGCGGTGAAGGTGTCGAACGACAGCCCGGTGCTGCTGGACCGATTTCTCGATCTGGCGGTCGAGGTCGACGTGGATGCGGTGAGCGACGGCGAGGACGTGCTGATCGGCGGCATCATGGAGCACATCGAACAAGCCGGCGTGCACTCGGGCGATTCGGGATGTTCGCTGCCGCCGAATGCGCTGTCGCAGGAGATTCAGGGGGAATTGCGCGCGCAGACCCGCAAGCTCGCCAAGGCGCTCAACGTGGTGGGTCTGATGAACATCCAATTCGCCATACAGAGCGGGGTCATTTACATATTGGAGGTCAACCCGCGCGCCTCGCGCACCGTGCCGTTCGTGTCCAAGGCCACCGGTGTTCCGCTCGCCAAGGTGGCGGCGCGTGTCATGACCGGCAAGTCGCTCGCCAGCCAGGGGCGCACGGAGGAGCGCATTCCGGCGTTTTTTTCGGTGAAGGAGGCGGTGTTTCCGTTCATCAAGTTCCCCGAAGCGGATCCGATCCTGGGTCCCGAGATGAAATCCACGGGCGAAGTCATGGGCACCGGCCACACCTTCGGAGAGGCGTATGCCAAGGCGCAGGCCGCCTCCGGCGTGATATTGCCGACGCGGGGATTGTGTTTCATCAGTGTTCGCGACCGCGACAAGCCCGGTGCGGTGCTTCTGGCGGAGCTCTTGATCGCGCGCGGATTCGAGATCGCGGCGACCGGCGGCACGGCGCTCAACCTCGAGCAAGCGGGCATCCGCTGCCGGCGCGTCAATAAGGTGCGCGAGGGTCGCCCGCACGTCGTCGATATGATAAAAAACGACGAGGTCGCGCTGATCGTCAATACCACCGAAGGCAAGCAGGCGGTGCGCGAATCCCGTTCGATTCGCCGCGAGGCGGTGGCAAGAAAGGTGACCTACTACACCACGGTGGCGGGTGCGGTTGCCACCTGCGACGCCCTGGATCATCTTGGGGATATCGAAGTCAACCGACTGCAGGATTTGCACAAGGAACAGGTGTTGCACAAGGAACAGGAGTTGCATAAGGAAATGCCGGCGTGAAACGACATCCCATGACCCTGCGCGGCGCCGAGCGGCTGCGCCAGGAATTAAAGCAGCTGAAGAGCGAGGCGCGGCCGAACGTCATCAAGGCGATCGCCGAGGCGCGCGCCCACGGCGATCTGTCCGAGAATGCCGAGTATCACGCCGCCCGTGAGCAGCAAAGCTTCATCGAAGGCCGCATCAACGACATCGAGCATCGATTGTCGAGCGCGGAGATCATCGACGTGACCAGGCTGAGCGCCAGCGGCCGGGTGGTGTTCGGTTCCACGGTGGAGCTCGAGGATCAGGACGGCGGCGCCAAAGTCGTCTATCAGCTGGTCGGCGACGACGAGGCGGACATCAAACACGGTCTGTTGTCGGTCTCATCGCCCATTGCGCGCGCCCTGATCGGCAAGGCGCAAGGCGATGTGGTCGGTGTGACGACGCCCGGCGGCACACGAAGCTACGAGATTGTGTCGGTGCGCTACGCGTGATGGGCGCTGTGGGCAAAGCATTTCACGTCCTGAAGACGCTGTGGGCGGGAAGCCTCTGGTCGCTGGCGATATGGGTCGCGCCGACCTTGTTCTTTGCGCAAAGCGACCGGCGCCTCGCCGGGGTGTTGGCGGGCAGGCTGTTCAGCATCGAAACCTATTTATCGCTCGCCGTGGGCGCGATTGCCCTGGTGCTGCCCGGCAGGACCCGGTTCCTCAAGGGTTACCTCGCGGTCGGCCTGCTCGCGGCGAACGAATGGGTGATCAAGCGGTTCATGACCGATGCGCATGCGCGCGGCGCTGTCTACGGCCTGACCTTCGGCGCGTGGCACGGCGTCTCGCAGGTGATCTACATCCTCGCGTGCCTTTTGGTCCTGCTACTCGTCTGGAACGAGGATTCTCGATAGGCGCTCGCTGCGCCGATAGAACACCCCGACGTGCCCGACCCGCTGCAGCAGCACCGCCGAGGTGCGGCGCGCCAGCTCATCGAGCGAGGCATCGCGCTCGGTGCGCGCCCCGACCCGCGCACTGACCTTGACGAGTTCATGATCGTTGAGCGCGCGATCCAGCTCGGCGACCACTGCGTCGGTGAGTCCGGCGTTTCCGAGCATGACGATCGGGTGCAGGGGATGCGCCAGCCGGCGCAAGTGCTTCTTTTGCTTCTCCGATAAGTTCATGAGGGCATTATGATGTGATATGCCCAAGCGTTCCAAGAGCAGCGCCCGCTGGCTGGCCGAGCATGCCAGCGACGAATTCGTCAAGCGCGCGCAGCGCGAGGGGTGGCGTTCACGCGCGGTATTCAAGCTGGCGGAGATTCAGCGGAGCGAGCGGCTGCTGCGGCCCGGGATCCGCTGCGTCGATTTAGGTGCCGCGCCGGGCGGTTGGAGCCAATACGCGGCGCGCATCGTCGGTGGCACGAGCCGGATCGTCGCGACCGACTTGCTGCCCATGGACGCGATTCCCGGCGTGGACTTCGTGCAGGGCGATTTTCGCGAAGAGAGCGTGCTGGAGCAGGTGATGTCGTGCGTCGGGGCGGAGAAAGTTGACCTTGTTTTGTCCGATATGGCCCCCAACATGGCAGGAATAGACGCGGTCGATCAGCCAAGATCGATGTATTTGGCGGAATTGGCGTTGGAATTCGCCGAGCGTGTGCTGGCCCCCGGGGGCGATGCGCTGGTGAAGCTGTTTCAAGGCGCCGGCTTCGATCAGATCGTCAAAGATGCCAGGCGCCGCTACGGCCGGGTTGTGACGAAAAAGCCAAAGGCGTCACGAACCCGCAGTCCCGAGATCTATCTGTTGGCGCGGCAGTTTGGGATGGTGTAACGTCAATCGCCGGGAGCTGCTTTGACGTCAATTGCCCGCTCGGGGGAACGCCTCCGGCCATGTGATGCTGCTATGATTGCGGCTGTAGGTGAAACTTGAACGACTTGACCAAACAAATTCTCCTTTGGGTCGCGTTGGCGGTCATTTTGCTGGCCATTTTCAGCCAATTCGGGATGCACGCCAGCCAGCCTTCCACCATCGATTATTCGCAGTTCCTCACCGACGTTAAGAGCAACAACATCGATTCGGTGACCCTGAAAGGGGAAATCATCGAAGGCAAGCGGCGCGACGGCAATCAGTTCGTCACTTACAATCCCGAAACCAGCAACGGGGCGCTGATCGGCCTGCTGCAGTCGCAGGGCGTCAAATTCCGCGGCGAGCCGCCGAAACAGCAATCGGTCATATTGCAGCTGCTGATTTCCGCCTTCCCAATATTGATTCTCATCGGGTTTTGGGCCTACTTCATGCGCCAGATGCAGGGCACTTCCGGGGGCCGCGGTGCGATGTCATTTGGCAAGAGCCGGGCGCGCCTGCTCGGCGAGGATCAGGTCAATATCACCTTCGCCGACGTGGCGGGCGTCGAGGAGGCCAAGCAAGAAGTCGTTGAAATCGTCGATTTTTTGAAAGATCCCGGCAAGTTCCAGAAACTTGGCGGCAAGATTCCGAAAGGCGTGCTAATGGTCGGTTCCCCGGGGACCGGCAAGACCTTGCTCGCTCGAGCCATCGCGGGCGAGGCCAAGGTGCCGTTTTTCACCATTTCGGGCTCGGATTTCGTGGAAATGTTCGTCGGCGTGGGCGCCTCGCGCGTGCGCGATATGTTCGAACAGGCGAAAAAGCATGCGCCTTGCATCATTTTCATCGACGAGATCGACGCGGTGGGCCGGCACCGGGGAGCGGGCTTGGGCGGCGGCCACGATGAGCGCGAGCAGACCCTGAACCAGCTGCTGGTGGAAATGGACGGTTTTGAGGGCAATGAAGGCATCATCGTCATCGCCGCCACCAACCGGCCGGACGTGCTCGACCCGGCGTTGCTGCGGCCTGGCCGTTTCGACCGTCAGGTCGTGGTGCCGCTGCCCGACGTGAGGGGCCGCGAACAGATCCTCAAAGTGCACATGCGCAAGGTGCCGCTCGCGGAAAACGTCAAGCCCTCGGTCATCGCACGGGGTACCCCCGGATTTTCGGGCGCCGATCTTGCCAACCTGGTGAACGAGGCCGCCTTGTTCGCGGCGCGCAGCAATAAGCGCTCGGTGACCATGGAGGAATTCGAACGGGCCAAGGACAAGATCATGATGGGCACCGAGCGCCGGTCCATGGTCATGACCGAAGAGGAAAAGCGCAACACCGCCATTCACGAGTCCGGCCACGCCATCGTCGGTCTCACTGTCCCCGAGCATGATCCGGTCTACAAGGTCACCATCATTCCGCGAGGCCGTGCGCTCGGCGTCACCATGTTCCTGCCGGAGCAGGACCGCTACAGCACCAGCAAGCGCCAACTCGAGAGCCGCATCGCCACACTGTTCGGCGGACGCGTCGCAGAAGAGCTGATGTTCGGCCCGGATGCCGTGACCACCGGCGCATCGAACGACATCGAGCGCGCGACGGAACTGGCGCGCAACATGGTGACCCGATGGGGATTGTCGGACCGATTGGGCCCGCAAACCTACAGCGAAGAGTCGGGCGAGGTGTTCCTGGGACGCAGCGTCACGCAGCACAAGCAGGTGTCGGACGTGACCGCGCACGTCATCGACGAAGAAGTGCGCCGCGTGATCGACAGCAATTATCAGCGCGCCTACAAGATCATCGAGACCAACATGGACAAACTGAAGGCCATGTCCGAAGCATTAATCAAATACGAGACGATCGACGAGGAACAAATCAAAGACATCATGGAGGGCCGCGTGCCGCGCCCGCCGCACGATTGGGACGACACGCCGACTCCCACTCCGCGAGGCCCTTCGTCGGAACAACCCGCCGCTCCACTCGTCAGTCCGGCGGGGCAGCATTAATTTTCTTCGGTACCGCTCGCCGGGCAGTCTCGACCGCTAGGCTTTAGCGAGCGAGGAGCCGGTGCGCTGGCAATGCCGACATAGAACCATCGATCTGGCACGGCCGGTCGTGATGGGCATCTTGAACGTGACCCCGGATTCCTTTTCGGACGGCGGCCGCTATGCGAGCGTCGATTCCGCACTCGAGCGCGCCGCGCAGATGGTCGCCGAGGGAGCCGCCATCATCGATGTCGGCGGCGAGTCGACGCGTCCGGGCGCAGCCGCTGTGGATGCGGCGGCGGAGCTCGAACGCACCGTGCCGGTGGTCGAACGCATCGCGGCCGAGTTCGATGTGGCGGTTTCGATCGATACCAGCAAGCTCGAGGTGATGAGCGCGGCGGTTGCGGCGGGAGCCTGCATTGTCAACGACGTGCGGGCGCTGCGTGCCCCGGGGGTACGCGATTGGGCGGCGAGCTCCGGGGTGGGGGTTTGCCTCGTGCACATGCAGGGCGAACCGTGCACGATGCAGCAGAGTCCCGAGTATCATGACGTGGTGGGCGAGGTGAGCGCCTTCTTGCTTCGCGAACGCGCGGCGTGCCTCGCGGCGGGAATCGCGCGCCATTCGATCGCTCTCGATCCGGGCGTGGGCTTCGGCAAGCGGCACGAGCACAACATCGCGTTGCTGAAGAATCTGCAGCACATCGCCATTCTGGGTTCGCCACTGCTGGTTGGTCTGTCGCGCAAGAATCTGATCGGCAAGGTGCTCGGCCGGCCGGCTCTCGAGCGGCTGTACGGAGGCCTCGGGCTCGCGGCATGGGCGGTCGGCAACGGCGCCCGGGTGGTGCGGACGCATGACATCGCCGCCACATCGGACGCGATACGCATGGTGAGTGAGGTTATGGAAGGAACGGCGAATTGACACGATACTTCGGCACTGACGGGGTGCGCGGCCGGGTCGGCGAGGCGCCCATGACGGTGGACTTCGCACTGCGCCTGGCGAGCGCGGCGGCGCGGGTGCTGGCGCCCGACGGCGGGCGGGTTCTGATCGGCAAGGACACGCGGGTGTCGGGCTACATGTTCGAATCGGCGCTCGAGGCAGGCTTCGTCGCCGCGGGCGTCGATGTGATGCTGATCGGCCCCTTGCCGACCCCCGGCATCGCCTACATGACGCAACGCTTGAACTGCCGCTTCGGTGTGGTCATCAGCGCCTCGCACAATCGCTACGAGGACAACGGCATCAAGTTCTTCGATGCCTCCGGTTGTAAATTGTCGGACGAGGTGGAGCGCCAGATCGAACGGCTGCTCGATGGCCCGGTGGTGACGCAGGATTCGCAGCGGCTGGGCAAGGCGCTGCGCATCGACCGCAGCCGCAATCAATATCAGGAGTTCTGCGCCTCGACGATTCCCGACGGCATGACGCTGGCGGGTTTTAAAATTGTGGTCGATTGCGCGAACGGGGCCGGCTACAAGGTCGTGCCGCGTGTGCTTGCCGACCTGGGGGCGGAGATCGTGCCGATCGGCTGTTCGCCGAACGGTCGCAACATCAACGACGGCTGCGGTTCCACGGCGCCCGAGCTGCTGCAGTTGACGGTGCCGGGGGTGCGCGCCCACGTGGGTCTTGCGCTCGACGGCGACGGCGATCGCGTGGTGATGGTGGACGAACTCGGGCGCTGTGTGGACGGTGACCAGCTGCTGTACATCCTGGCCGGTGCGCGGCGCGATGCCGGCACGCTCAAGGGTCCGGTGGTCGGCACCGTCATGAGCAACCTCGGACTGGAGCACGCCTTCACCAAGCGCGGCATCGAGTTTCGCCGCGCACAGGTCGGAGACCGATATGTGCTCGCCATGTTGCTGAAGCTCGGAGGAAATCTGGGAGGGGAGACCTCGGGTCATATCTTGTGCCTGGACAAGACCACCACCGGCGACGGTCTGGTGAGCGCGTTACAGGTGCTCGCCATCATGAAAGAAAGCGGAGCGGGGCTCGCGGAGCTGTGCGCGCCGATGCAAAAGTACCCGCAGGTGCTTTTGAATGTGCGCGTGGCGCGCCGCTTCGACCCGATGAGCGTTCCGAGCGTCATCGAGATGATCGGCTCATTGGAGCGGCGCTTCGACGGCCGGGGGCGCATCGTGCTGCGGGCCTCCGGAACCGAACCGGTCATTCGCGTGATGGTGGAGGGCTACGAGGCGAGCCTGGTGAAATCAGCTGCGCGCGAGATCGCGGCCGAGGTCGAGTCGGTGGCGGCCAAGGGGGCCGGGACCGCGACCGCGGGGAATACCTAAGACCTGGCTCCCAGGGCTTGCAGTTACCCCTCCACGCGGCTAATCTTCGCCGCCTTTCGAGCCGGGGATTAAGCCCCAAGGTGGTTGCAATGCGGCGTCCCATGGTCGCGGGTAATTGGAAAATGCACGGATCGCGGTCCGCCAATGGGGCTTTGCTGGCTGATTTGGAGCAACGTGTGCTGCCGGAATGGCAGGTCGACGTGGTGGTATTTCCGCCCTACGTGTACCTCGCCGACGCGGTGCGCACGCTGGATCAGGGCGACATCGCGGTGGGCGCGCAGGATGTGTGCGCGGAACCTCTGGGCGCATTCACCGGCCAGGTCGCCGCGGCGATGCTGAAGGACGTGGGATGCCGATACGTGATCGTGGGGCACTCCGAACGGCGCCGTTTGAATCATGAAGATGACGTTTTGGTGGCGCGCAAGTTCGCTGCGGCGCTGCAGGCCGGAGTCACGCCGATATTGTGCGTAGGGGAAACGCTGGAGGAACGGGAGGCGAGCCGCACGGAGGCGGTCGTGGCTCGCCAGCTCGATGCGGTGGCCGCGATGAATGGCGTGTCGAGCTTTTCGCAGGCCATCCTGGCGTACGAGCCGGTGTGGGCCATCGGCACGGGGCGCACCGCCTCCCCGGCCCAGGCACAGGCAGTGCATGCCTACCTGCGCGGCCGCATCGGTGCGCAAGATGCTAAGATAGCCAACGAGTTACGCATTTTATATGGCGGCAGCGTCAAGGGGTCCAATGCCGCCGAGTTGTTTTCGATGCCCGACGTGGACGGCGGGTTGGTGGGCGGCGCTTCGTTGAGCGCCGATGAGTTCCTGGATATTTGCGCGGCTGCGGCCGTTCGTCATTGAGAGATCGTCATGCTGCATAGTTTCATTCTGGCCGTGCATATTTTGCTTGCGTTGATGATTATCGGTCTCGTTCTCATGCAGCGCGGCAAAGGCGCCGAGGCCGGCGCCGGTTTCGGCTCGGGAGCCTCCGGCACGGTGTTCGGCGCGCGCGGCACGGCCACGTTGTTTTCCAAGCTGACCGCGGTGTTCGCGGCGCTGTTCTTCATGACCAGCTTGACGCTCGCCTATTTGGGGACGAGATCGTCGAGCGAGCCTGGCACCGTGCTCGAGCGAGCCGCGCAAGCGGCCACGCCGCCGCCGGCGCCAGCGGCGCCGGTGAAGAAGTAGGGAAGAATTGGTTGAGTCAAAAAGCCGACGTGGCGAAATTGGTAGACGCGCTAGTTTGAGGGGCTAGTGGGGCAACCTGTGCCGGTTCGAGTCCGGCCGTCGGCACCATTCATGCGAGGCCGCTCGAGGCCACGCAACGCAACACGGCGCCCCTGCGCCTGATATAATTCCGCGCCAAACACAAGTTAACGATACTGAAGATGTTGCGACAGTATTTACCGATATTGATCTTCATGGGCTTGGCCGCGGTACTTGGCCTTGCGCTGTTCACGATCGGCTGGATTGCGGGTCCGCGCCGCCCCAATGCGGAAAAGCTCTCCCCTTACGAGTGCGGGTTCGAGGCGTTTGAGGATTCTCGGATGCGCTTTGACGTGCGCTACTATCTGGTTGCGATCCTGTTCATCGTATTCGATCTGGAAATCGCCTTCTTTTTCCCTTGGGCGGTCTCGCTGCGGGCCACCGGCACCTTTGGCCTGCTGGCGATGCTGATATTCGCCTTGGTTCTCGTGCTCGCTCTGGCGTACGACTACCGCAAAGGGGCGCTCGAATGGGATTAGAGACGGGCACTGCCGATGCCGGCCTGGTGCGCGGCTTCGAAGTGACCACCGTCGACAAGCTCATCAATTGGGCGCGTACCGGCTCGCTATGGCCAATGACGTTCGGCCTGGCGTGCTGCGCCGTCGAAATGATGCATGCTGGCGCCGCGCGTTACGATCTGGACCGGTTCGGCGTGGTATTCCGGCCGAGCCCGCGGCAATCGGACGTGATGATCGTGGCCGGAACGCTGGTCAACAAGATGGCGCCGGCGCTGCGCAAGGTGTACGACCAGATGGCCGAACCGCGCTGGGTGATTTCGATGGGCTCGTGCGCGAACGGCGGGGGCTATTACCATTATTCTTATTCGGTGGTGCGCGGGTGCGATCGCATCGTGCCCGTCGATGTCTACGTGCCGGGCTGCCCGCCGACGGCCGAAGCGCTGATATACGGCATCATTCAGCTGCAAAACAAGATCAAGCGCAACAAGGCCATTATTCGATGACCAACGACGCCGGCTCCACCGCGCAGCCTGCGGGCCGGTTGGCGCATCTCCAGGCGCTCATCGCGCAGGCGCTGCCGGGCAAGTTGCAGGGCGTCGCGGGTCACACCGGGGAGCTGACCTACGAGGTATCGCCCGCGGATCTGCTCAGCGTCGCGCAAGCGCTGCGCGACGGCGCCGGCCTTGATTTCGAGATGTGCATGGATGTGTGCGGTGTCGATTATCTCGAGCACGGCCGCGCCGAATGGAAGACCGAGCACGCCACGGTGTCGGGATTCAGCCGCGGGGTCGCGCGGAGCGACGCGCGCGGCGCCGCGCCCGCCGGCCGGCGCTTTGCGGTGGTTTATCACCTGCTGTCGATCGCCCGCAATCACCGCCTGAGGCTCAGGGTGTTCTGCGCGGACGATGCGCAGCCGATGGTGGATTCGGTGACCGGGATTTGGGCGTCGGCCAATTGGTTCGAACGGGAGGCCTTCGACCTGTTCGGCATCCTGTTCAAGGGACACCCGGATTTGCGCCGGTTGCTGACCGACTACGGTTTCATCGGCCACCCGTTTCGCAAGGATTTTCCGTTGATCGGCAATGTCGAAGTGCGTTACGACCCGGAAAAAGGGCGGGTGGTGTACCAACCGGTCAGCATCGAACCCCGCGTGCTCGTGCCGAAGGTCATCCGGCACGACAACCGCTACGACCCGGCGCTGACCACCGCGGCCGGCGCCGCGTCCACTGGCAAATCCGATGGCTGAAATACGCAATTACACGATGAATTTCGGCCCGCAGCATCCGGCTGCGCACGGGGTGCTGCGCCTGGTGCTCGAAATGGACGGCGAGGTCATTCAAAAGGCCGATCCCCACGTCGGGCTCCTGCACCGCGCGACCGAGAAGCTGGCCGAGAGCAAGCCGTTCAACCAATCGATCGGCTACATGGACCGGCTGGATTACGTGTCGATGATGTGCAACGAGCACGCGTATGTGCTCGCGGTCGAAAAGCTTCTCGGCATCGAACCGCCGCTGCGCGCGCGGTACATCCGCGTGATGTTCGACGAGATCACGCGCATATTGAACCACCTGATGTGGCTCGGGGCGCACGCCATCGATATCGGCGCCATGACCGTGTTCCTGTACTGTTTCCGCGAGCGCGAAGATCTCATGGACTGCTACGAGGCGGTCTCCGGTACCCGCATGCATGCCACCTACTATCGGCCAGGGGGCGTGTACCGGGATTTGCCGGACGTCATGCCGAAGTACCAGTACTCGCAGTGGCGCAGCAAGAAGGACGTCGACCGGCTGAACGAGCGCCGCTCGGGCGGGCTGTTGGATTTCATCGGCGACTTCGCCAGCCGCTTTCCGGCTTGCGTCGATGAATACGAAACACTGCTCACGGACAATCGCATCTGGAAGCAGCGCACGGTGAATATCGCCGTGGTCTCTGCGCAGCGTGCGCTGCAACTGGGATTTTCCGGACCGATGCTGCGCGGCTCCGGCGTCGAGTGGGATCTTCGCAAGAAGCAACCCTACGAGGCCTACGATCGGATCGATTTCGACATTCCGGTCGGCGTCAACGGCGATTGCTACGACCGCTATCTGGTGCGCGTCCAGGAGTTGCGCCAGTCGGTGAGGATCATCGATCAATGCGTCGATTGGCTCAAACAGAATCCGGGTCCGGTCATGCTCGATGAGTACAAAGTGAGGCCGCCGCGCCGCGAACAGATGAAGGGCGACATGGAGTCCTTGATTCATCACTTCAAGTTCTTCACCGAGGGCTACTGCGTGCCGGAAGGCGAGACTTACGCTGCGGTCGAAGCGCCGAAGGGCGAACTCGGCGTGTATTTGGTGTCGGACGGCGCGAACAAGCCGTATCGCCTGAAGGTGCGCGCACCGGGCTTCGCGCACATCGCGGCGCTCGATGAAATGGTCCGCGGGCACATGCTCGCCGACGTGGTGGCGGTGATCGGCACGCAAGACATCGTATTCGGCGAGATCGACCGATGAGCGCCGAGCTGTCATTGCACTTGCGCGAGGAAATCGATCGCTGGGTGGCGAAATTTCCCGAGGGTCGCAAGCGCTCGGCGGTCATCTCCGCGCTGCACGCCGCGCAGCACGAGAACAACGGTTTCCTCACGCCGGCGCTCATGGATGCGGTGGCGGCGTACTTGGGGCTGCCGGCGATCCAGGTGTACGAGGTGGCGGCCTTTTACTCCATGTTCGAGACCAAGCCGGTGGGCCGGCACCACGTGTCGGTGTGCACCAACATCTCCTGCATGTTGCGCGGCTCGCAGGCGGTGGTCGATCGAATAGAGAAGAAGCTCGGCATCAAAACCGGAGACAGCACGCCGGACGGGCGGATTTACCTGAAGCGCGAGGAGGAGTGCCTCGCGGCATGCACCGGCGCTCCCATGATGATGGTCGATCACGTGTTTTACGAAAATTTAACCCCCGAGATGGTCGATCGGATCGTGGACGATCTGACATGAGCCCGATCCTTAAGGGCAAGGGACGCTAATGGCCTACGAGCAGAATCTAATGTTGTTCGAGGCGCTCAAGCACGAGCGGCCGTGGACGATCGATGGATATCGCTCGTTCGGCGGATATCAGGCTTGGGAGCAAATATTGCGCGAGGCGACACCCCGCGAAAAGATCATCGAAGAAGTGAAGTCCTCGGGTCTGCGCGGCAGGGGCGGGGCGGCCTTCCCGACCGGATTGAAGTGGAGTTTCATGCCGCGCTCCTCGCCACTGCAGAAATACGTGGTGTGCAATTCCGACGAATCCGAGCCCGGGACCTGTCATGACCGCGACATCCTGCGCTACAACCCCCATGCGGTGATCGAGGGCATTGCCATCGGCGGTTACGCGATGACCGCGACCGTCGGCTACAACTACATTCGCGGCGAATTTCTGGGCGAGCCGATTCCGCGCTTCGAGGCGGCTTTGCGGGAGGCTTACGCGGCGGGACTGTTGGGTCGCAATATCCTGGGGTCGGGAGTCGATTTCGATCTGCACACCTTCATCGGCGCAGGGGCCTACATTTGCGGGGAAGAGACGGCGCTGCTCGAGTCGCTGGAGGGCAAACCCGGCAAGCCGCGCTTCAAACCGCCGTTCCCCGCCAATTTCGGATTGTTCGGCAAGCCGACCACGATCAACAATACCCAGAGTTTCGCGAGCGTGCCCGCTATCATGCGCAAGGGCGCAGCGTGGTTCGCCGGCCTGGGGCCCGTCAACTCGGGCGGCACCGCGATTTTTTCGGTCTCCGGGCATGTGGAGAAGCCGGGAAATTTCGAATTGCCGCTCGGCATTCCGTTTGCCGAATTGTTGGCGCTGGCCGGCGGCGTGTGGAAGGGCCGCAAGCTCAAGGCGGTTATACCGGGCGGCTCGTCGGTGCCGGTGGTGCCCGCTGAGGTGATGATGGCGACCAACATGGATTACGACTCGGTCAAGAAGACCGGCTCGTCGGTCGGCACCGGCGCCGTGATCGTCATGGATGAAACCACGTGCATGGTGCGGACGCTCGAGCGTCTGGCGCGCTTCTACTATTCGGAGTCGTGCGGTCAATGCACGCCTTGCCGCGAGGGCACCGGCTGGCTGGATCGCATGCTCAAGCGCATCATTGCCGGCCAGGGCCGCAGCGAGGATCTCGGCCTTTTGCTCGACGTCGCCAATCGCATCGAGGGCCATACGATTTGCGCCCTGGGCGATGCGGCGGCATGGCCGGTGCAAAGTTTCCTGAAGCACTTTCGGCACGAGTTTCAATACATGATCGAACACCAGGGTCGTTCGATCGTCGAAGGCCAGGCGGCGGCGGCGTAAAAGGCGGGCGATGAGCGACGATCTGGTCAATATTGAAGTCAACGGCGTACCGCTGAAAGCCCGCAAGGGTCAGATGATCATGCAGGTCACGGACGCGGCGGACATTTACATTCCGAGGTTTTGCTATCACGCGAAACTCAGCGTCGCCGCCAACTGCCGCATGTGCCTGGTCGAAGTGGAAAAGGTGCCGAAGCCGCTGCCGGCGTGCGCCACTCCGATCATGGAAGGCATGAAGGTGTTCACGAAGTCGCCGAAAGCCGTTGCGGCGCAACGCGCAACCATGGAATTCCTGCTGATCAATCATCCGCTCGATTGCCCGATATGCGATCAGGGCGGCGAGTGCGAACTGCAGGATCTGGCGATCGGGTACGGGCGCGATATTTCCCGGTTCGCGGAGCGCAAGCGCGTGGTCAAGGACAAGAGCCTGGGCCCGCTGGTTTCGACCGACATGACGCGCTGTATCCATTGCACGCGCTGCGTGCGTTTCGGACAGGAAATTCAGGGCTATCCGCAGCTCGGCACCATCGGGCGCGGCGAGCACATGCAGATCGAGACCTACGTCGAGCACAGCATCGATCACGAGCTTTCGGCCAACATCATCGATTTGTGCCCGGTGGGCGCGCTGAACAACAAGCCTTTCCGGTATCACGCGCGCGCCTGGGAGATGACGCAGCATGCGCTGGTATCGCCGCACGACGGCTTCGGCACGAACATCTACGCGCACGTGCTGCGCGGCAAACTGATGCGCGTCGTGCCGCGCGAGAACGAGGAGATCAACGAGACCTGGATCGCGGACCGCGACCGATTCGGATTCGAGGGCATGTACTCGAACGAGCGGGTCACTCAGCCGATGATGCGCATCAACGGAGCGTTGCAGCCGGTCGATTGGGAGACTGCGCTGACGGCGGCGGCGGAAGGGCTGCAAAAGGCGGCCGCGGCCCATGGTGCGGCGAGCCTGGGGTTCCTGACCTCGCCGATGGCGACCGTTGAGGAGATGTATCTGCTTGCGCAGATCGCCCGCGGCCTCGGCGGCAACAACATCGATCACCGTCTGCGCCAGCTCGATTTCAGGGGGCAGGAAAGCGAGGCCACCTTCCCCGGTCTCGGGTTGAAAATTGCGGACGTCGCGGCGCTCGAGGGCATGCTGGTTGTCGGCTCGCACCTGCGTCACGAAATGCCGATGCTGGCGCACCGAATTCGCCAAGCCGCCGTCAGGGGAGGCGCACACGTGGCGTTTCTCAATCCGCGCGCCTTCGAATACCTGTTTCCGGTGGCGGCCTATGGCCTGGCGCAGGATCTGGTGGCCGAGTTCGCCGGCGTGGTGCGCGCGGCCGCGGCGGCGGCGAATCAACCGGTGCCGAGCGGCGTACGCCCGGCGACCGTGACCGATGAGCATCGCGCGCTGGTCGCGGCGCTCACCCATGGAACGCGCCGCGCGATCGTGCTCGGTACGCTGGCGCAGCGGCATCCCGCGTACTCGGAGCTGAAGTCGCTCGCCGCATCGCTGGCGACCTTGAGCGGCGCCAGTCTCGGATGCATCACCGAAGGCGCCAACGCCGCGGGCGCGTATTTGGCGGGCGCGGTGCCGCACCGGGAATCGGGCGGAGTGCCCGCGGCCAGTGCGGGAATGTCGGCGCGCGCCATGCTGGAAGTCTGGCTCAAGGCCTATGTGTTGTTCGGCGGCATCGATCCGGCCGCCGACCTGGCCGCGGGATCCGAGGCGCTGGCGGCCGCCGACCTGGTGGTCGCGGTCACGACGCATTTGCCGGATAGTCTGCGCGCCGTGGCGCACGTGGTGCTGCCGATCGGCAGCTTCGCCGAAAGCGCGGGCACGTTCGTGAACACCGAAGGACGCTGGCAGAGCTGGACCGGCGCCGCGAAATTGATGGGCGAAAGCCGCCCGGGTTGGAAGGTGCTGCGGGTGCTGGCGAATTTGATGAACATACCCGGCATCGAGTTCGTGAGCGCGGAGGAAGTTCGCGAAGCGGTGCGCACGTTGTGCGCCGATCGCGGCACATCGACCGGCGCCGCTCTCGCGGCGGTGCTCGACACGCTGGCGGCGGCCGCTCCGCCTGCCGGGCCGTGGGTCGACATACCGCCGTATCAGACCGACATGCTGGTGCGCGGATCGGCATCGTTGAGCAAAACCAGGGACGGGCTCATGGCCCGCGCCGTGATCTGATCATGTGGCAGTGGGATCCAATTAGAGATTGGCTGTCGGGCGAGATCACGGCGTATTGGACCAGCCCGCTGCTCACCGCGGTGCAGGTCTTGATGGTGGTGGTGGGCCTGATTCTGGTCATGGCCTTTTATACCCTGGCCGAACGCAAAATCATCGGCTGGATGCAGCTGCGCAGGGGCCCGAATCGCGTCAATTTGCTGTTTCTGCCGGGCTTTGCTCAGCCGTTTGCGGACGTGCTCAAGCTGATGTTCAAGGAAATCCTGATCCCGGCGGATGCCAGCGGATTCTTGTTTCGCCTGGCGCCGTTCCTCGCGCTCATTCCCTCGCTGGCGGTCTGGGCGGTCATTCCGTTTGCGCCCGAGCGCGTCTTCGCCAACATCGATGCGGGTCTGCTGTACGTTCTCGCGCTCACCTCGATGGGAGTGTACGGCATCATCCTGGCCGGCTGGGCGGCCAACTCCAAGTACGCCTTCCTGGGCGCGATGCGCTCGGCGGCCCAAATCGTCGCCTATGAGATCGCCATGGGCTTCGCCATGGTGGGTGTGCTGATGGCCTCGGGCAGCCTCAATATCGGCGACATCATCCGTGCGCAGCAAGGCGGACCGTTGAGCTGGAACTGGTTCTGGCTGTTCCCGATGCTGGTGGTGTATTTCATCGCAGGCGTCGCCGAGACCAATCGCGCGCCGTTCGACGTGGCGGAAGGCGAGTCGGAGATCGTCGCGGGATTCCATGTCGACTACTCGGGCATGGCGTTCGCGCTGTTCTTCATCGCCGAATACGTCAACATGATTCTGATATCGGCGCTCACCGTCATTTTCTTCTTCGGCGGATGGCTGTCGCCCTTCGACGGCTGGCTGCCGGATTCGACCTGGCTCGCCGCCCCGGGCTTTTTCTGGTTCGGCCTGAAGACGCTGGTGCCGATGTTCGGCTTTCTTTGGCTGCGCGCGACGTTTCCGCGCTATCGGTACGATCAGATCATGCGGTTGGGCTGGAAGGCGCTGATTCCGGTGACCCTGATCTGGCTTGCGGTCGAGGGCTTGATGGCGTACGTGCACGTGGGCCCGTGGAAGGAGCATTTGTAATGCAGGGTGTGCGCAGTTTTCTGAAGACCTTTCTGCTCTGGGAGTTGCTGCAGGGCTTGTGGGTGACCTGGAAGAACATGTGGCGACCCAAGGTCACCTTGAACTACCCCGAAGAGAAGGCCCCGCAGAGCAGCCGTTTTCGCGGTCTGCATGCCTTGCGCCGCTACCCGAACGGCGAGGAGCGCTGCATAGCCTGCAAGCTCTGCGAAGCGGTGTGCCCGGCGCTCGCCATCACCATCGAATCCGATGTGAGCAACGACGGCACGCGCCGCACGACCCGCTACGACATCGACCTGTTCAAGTGCATCTATTGCGGCTTCTGCGAGGAAGCGTGCCCGGTGGATGCCATCGTGGAGACCCGGCTGCACGAGTATCACATGGAGAATCGCGGCGAAAACATCATGAACAAGGACAAGTTGCTCGGCATCGGCGAGCGTTACGAAGCCATGATCGCGGCCGATCGCGCCGCCGATGCGCGGTACCGCTGATGTTTTCCACGATCTTATTCTTTGCCTTCGGCGCCGTGCTGGTGGGCGCCGCCCTCGGGGTGATCCTTGCGCGCAATCCGGTGCACAGCGCCCTGCTGCTGGTGCTGTGCTTCTTCAACAGCGCCGTGATATGGCTGATGCTGGACGCGGAATTCCTGGGGATCGTCCTGGTGCTGGTGTATGTGGGCGCCGTGATGGTGCTGTTCTTGTTCGTGGTGATGATGCTCGATGTCGATGCGGAGCGGTTCCGCAGGGAATGGGCCGGCTATTGGCCGTTGACCGTGGCGGTGGCGGGCTTCGTCGTGTTCGCGATCGTCAACGTGATCGTGGTGCGGCATCTCGGTGGCGCGACCTTCAAGACGGCCGCGGCGCTGCCCGCGGATTATTCGAACACGCGCGCCCTGGGCACGGCGCTGTTCACCCGCTACGCTTATCCGGCCCAGATTGCGGCCATTATCCTGCTGGTGGCAAGCGTGGCGGCCATCATTCTCACCTTGCGTCGTCGATCCGGGAGCAAGCCGCAGAACATTGCGCAGCAGGTCGCGGTGCGGGCGAGGGACCGGGTCCGGATCGTCAAGATGACCGCCGAGAAGCGATCATGATCACGCTCACCCACGTGCTGACCCTGTCCGGCATCTTGTTTGCGATCGCGGTCGCGGGCGTGTTTCTGAACCGCAAAAACGTGATCGTTCTGTTGATGTGCATTGAGTTGATGCTGCTCGCGGTGAATTTCAATTTTGTGGCGTTTTCGCGTTTTGCCGGCGACATCAGCGGCCAGATATTCGTGTTCTTCATACTGACGGTGGCGGCTGCAGAAGCGGCGATCGGGCTCGCGATCCTGGTGGTGGTGTTCCGAGAGCGGCGTAGCATCCACGTCGAAGATCTCGACACGCTGCAGGGCTGAGAGTGGCTTAGACAACATGCAGTCCATCTATCTCACGATCGCGCTGGCACCCCTGGTCGCGGCGATTTGCGCCGGCCTGTTTGGGAAAGCCATCGGACGCACCGGCGCCCATTGCATCGCGATTGCGGGCGTGGCGATCTCGTGCGCCCTGTCGCTCTATGTGCTCAAGGGAATCGTCGCGGACGGCATGGGCACGTACAACGGTGCGGTGTATACCTGGCTGATCAGCGACGGCGTGCATATGGACGTCGGTTTTCTGATCGACCGGCTTTCCGCCTTGATGATGGCGGTGGTGACCTTCGTGTCGCTGATGGTGCACATCTACACCATCGGTTACATGCACGATGACGAGGGATATCAGCGATTCTTCAGCTACATCTCGCTGTTCACCTTTGCGATGCTGATGCTGGTCATGTCGAACAATTTCATGCAATTGTTCTTCGCCTGGGAGGGGGTCGGGGTCGTGTCGTACCTGCTCATCGGTTTCTGGTACACGCGCCCGACGGCGACTTTCGCGGCCCTCAAGGCATTCCTGGTCAATCGCATCGGCGATTTCGGGTTCATACTGGGAATCGCGGCGATCCTGCGCTACACCGGTTCGCTGGACTATGCGACGGTGTTCGCGAACGCTGGGCAATTCGCCGATGCGCGGATTCATGTGAGCGCCGGGGTTGCCTGGCCAGCGATCACCTTCACCTGCATCTGTCTGTTCGTCGGCGCGATGGGCAAATCGGCCCAGGTCCCGCTGCACGCGTGGCTGCCGGATTCGATGGAAGGTCCGACGCCGATATCGGCCTTGATCCACGCCGCCACCATGGTTACGGCGGGCATATTCATGGTGGCGAGGATGTCGCCGCTGTTCGAGCTGTCGGATACCGCGCTCTCGGTGGTGCTGATCGTCGGTGCGACCACGGCGTTTTTCATGGGCCTTCTGGGCGTGGTGAACAACGACATCAAGCGGGTGATTGCCTATTCGACGCTGTCGCAGCTCGGTTACATGACCGTGGCGCTCGGCGCATCCGCGTACAGCGCCGGAATTTTTCACCTGATGACGCATGCGTTCTTCAAGGCGCTGCTGTTCCTCGCGGCCGGCTCGGTGATCATCGCCATGCATCACGAGCAGGACATGCGGCGGATGGGCGGTTTAAAGCGCCACCTTCCGATCACCTATTGGACGTTTCTGGTGGGTTCGCTGGCTTTGATCGGCTTTCCGGGCTCGGCTGGCTTCTTTTCCAAGGACCTGCTGATCGAGGCCGAGCGTGCGGCGCACCGGGTGGGATCGACCTATGCGTATATCTGCGTGCTGTCGGGCGTCTTCATCACGGCGCTGTACACCTTTCGCATGTTCTTCATGACCTTCCACGGCGAGGAGCGCATGGATGACCATACGCGCGAGCATCTGCACGAGAGTCCCTGGGTTGTGACGGTGCCGCTGATCCTCCTGGCCATACCCTCGGCGCTGATGGGTTGGTTCACCGTCAAGCCCCTTTTGTTCGGCAATTTTTTCGACGGATCAATCGTGGTGCTGCCGGCGCATGAGGTGCTCAAACACATCGGCGAGGAATTTCACGATCCGGGTGCGTTTGTCTGGGCGGCGACCAGCACGCTGCCGCTGTGGCTGGCTCTGGCGGGCGTCGCCGCCGCGTGGCTGTTCTTTTACAAGAAGCCGGTGCTGGCCGATGCCGCGGAGCGCAAATTCAAATGGCTGCACGGAATCCTGGTCAACAAATACGGCTTCGATTGGTTCAACGAACATGTAATTTGCGCGGGCGCACGCGCCTTGGGCAGGGGATTGTGGCACGGCGGCGATGAGGCGCTGATCGACAACGGACTGGTCAACGGCAGTGCCCGCATCGTCGGTTGGCTGGGTTCGGTGATGCGCTACGCGCAATCCGGGTATCTGTATCACTATGCGTTCGCCATGATCCTCGGATTGGCTTCGCTGCTTCTTTGGCTGATGTGGCGGCCGTGATTCTGAACGGACACCTTCTCGGGATCCTGATCTGGCTGCCCATCGCCGGCGGATTTGCGGTGCTTGCCCTGGGCGAACGAGTGTCGGCCGCCAAATGGCTGTCGCTCGGTGTTTCCGGGCTCGAGCTGCTGATCAGCGTGCCGCTGTACACCGCCTTCAAGGGCGGCACCGCGGAGATGCAATTCGTCGAGCGCACGCCGTGGATCGCGGCGATTCATGCCGATTACCACCTCGGCGTCGACGGGATATCGATGCCCCTGATTCTGCTGACCACCTTCACCACGGCGCTGATCGTGATCGCGGGCTGGAGCAACGTCGAGAAGCGCGTTTCTCAATATTTCGCGGCTTTCCTGCTGCTGGAAGGTTTGATGATCGGCGTGTTCTCGGCGCTGGATGCGGCGTTGTTCTACGTGCTCTGGGAAGCCATGCTGCTGCCGATGTTCATCATCATCGGCATCTGGGGAGGCCCGCGGCGCGTGTACGCGACCATCAAGTTCTTCCTGTACACGTTCCTAGGCTCGCTCCTGATGCTGGTCTCGCTGATCTACATGTATCTGAAGGCGGGCACCTACGATCTCGCGGTATTGCAGGGCATGCCGCTCACGCTGAACGAGCAAACCCTGATATTTCTGGCGTTCCTCGCCGCATTCGCCGTGAAGGTTCCGATGTGGCCGGTGCACACCTGGCTGCCGGATGCGCACGTCGAGGCGCCGACGGGCGGCTCGGTGGTGCTGGCGGCCATCATGCTCAAAATGGGCGGATACGGCTTCCTGCGCTTTTCGCTCCCCATCGCGCCGGACGCGAGCCGCGAGCTGGACTGGCTGATCATCGGACTGTCGCTGATCGCCATCGTGTACATCGGCTTCGTCGCCCTGGCGCAGCGGGACATGAAGAAGCTGATCGCCTATTCATCGATAGCGCACATGGGGTTTGTCACGCTGGGTATCTTCATCGGGTTCCAGATCGTGTCCCACACCGGCAGGACCTCGGGCGTGGAATTGGGCCTGGACGGCGCGGTGGTGCAAATGCTCTCGCACGGCCTGGTGTCGGGCGCGATGTTCCTGTGCGTTGGCGTCATGTACGACCGGGTGCACAGGCGCGAGATCAGCGCCTATGGCGGAGTGGTCAATACCATGCCTAAATTCGCAGCGTTCGTGGTGCTGTTCGCGTTGGCGAACTCCGCAGTTCCGGGGACCTCGGGATTTGTCGGCGAGTTTCTGGTCATCTTGGCGTCGTTCAAGGCGAATGTCTGGTATGCGTTCCTGGCCGGCACCACACTGGTTCTGGGGGCGGCATATTCCCTGTGGCTGGTGAAGCGTGTGATCTTCGGAGAAGTCGGCAACGACCAGGTTGCCGCGCTTGCCGATCTCAACGGCCGGGAGTTCCTGGTTCTCGGGTTGCTCGCGGCGGCCGTGCTGGTGGTCGGATTGTGGCCGGCGCCGCTGCTCGATGTCATGCGGGCAACGACCGAGCATTTAGCCCAGCAGCTGCTGGTCTCGAAGATTGCGCCTTAGGGTTTACTTATGAACGGGTTCAATATCGCCGAATTCAATGCGGGCTTGAGCTTCGCCACCCCAGAGATATTTCTGGCGCTGGCGGCGTGCGCGATCTTGACGCTCGATCTTTTCGTTTCCGATGCGCAGCGCCGCTGGATCGGCGCTCTCGCCGTGGCGAGCTTGTGCACGACGGCGGCGCTGGCCGCACTTCAGCCGGTGACGGGAAAAATCACGGCCCTCGGCGGCCTGTTCGAACTGGACCGTATGGCGCAGGCTCTCAAAGTGGTGACCCTGCTGACGGTGGCGGTGGTGTTCGTCTATTCCACCGATTACCTTAAGCATCGGTCGATTTACAAGGGCGAGTATTACGTGCTGGGGCTGTTCGCGACCCTGGGGGCGATGGTGCTGATTTCGGCAGGCAGCTTGATCACCCTGTATCTGGGCCTCGAGCTCATGTCCCTGTGCCTGTACGCGATGGTGGCGTTCGACCGGGATTCGGTGATTGCGGCGGAATCCGCCATCAAGTACTTCGTGCTTGGATCGATGGCTTCGGGAACATTGCTGTACGGCATGTCGATCGTGTATGGCGTCACCGGCAACCTGGAGCTCGCGGCGATCGCCGCCACGGTTCAAGGCGGCTTAGGCGGCAATGTCGGCCTGATATTCGGCATCGCATTTCTCATCGTCGGCTTGGGATTCAAGCTGGGTGCGGTGCCATTCCACATGTGGATCCCGGACGTTTACGAGGGCTCTCCCACCTGCGTCACGTTGTTCATAGGCACCGTGTCGAAACTGGCGGCCTTTGCCCTGATCATGAGAGTGTTGCCCGAGGCCTTGGCGGGCTCGCAGCCGGATTGGAGCCAGATGCTGGTGGTGCTGGCGGTGCTTTCGATGGCGATCGGCAGCATCGTCGCGATTGCGCAAACCAACATCAAACGCATGCTGGCCTATTCCACGATTTCGCACGTGGGATTCGTGCTGCTCGGGATATTGTCGGGCTCGGCGCAGGGTTACCAGGCCGCGATGTTCTACATGATCAGCTACGTCATCGTCGCGAGCGGGGCCTTCGGCATGATCCTGCTGCTGGCGCGCCACGGCTTCGAGTCCGACAAGCTGGTGGACTTCAAGGGCTTGAACGCGCGCAGCCCCTGGTTCGCCGGCATGATGGCGATTCTGATGTTCAGCCTGGCGGGTGTCCCGCCGTTCATCGGATTTTGGGCCAAGCTCGGGGTCGTGCAAGCGGTATTGGGTGTGAGCTACACCTGGCTTGCGGTGGTCGCGGTCCTGTTTTCCGTGGTTGGCGCCTTCTTTTACCTGCGCATCGTCAAATTGATGTACTTTGACGATCCGACCGATCGCACGGAAATCGGGGGATCGACACTGATGCGCACCGTGCTGAGCGCAAATGCGTTGCTGGTGTTCGCCTTGGGAGTGGCGCCCGGCGCGCTGATCACGCTTTGCCAGAGGGCGCTGCCGTAAGCCGACCCGCGGCCGGGCAGGGGCCCGCAAACTTTGCTCGCCCTCGCTTGCATCGGCGACGTTACCGGGTACAATGAGCGGCTATCCGGTGCGGGGTGGAGCAGTCTGGCAGCTCGTCGGGCTCATAACCCGAAGGTCGTAGGTTCAAATCCTACCCCCGCTACCAA
>Ga0209048_10001237_pt1 | contig 26385 bp, 25 predicted proteins | sample FrelakmetCRP12CR_FD_187146 | JGI IMG/M metagenome (GOLD analysis project Ga0209048, IMG submission 187146) | Freshwater lake sediment microbial communities from the University of Notre Dame, USA, for methane emissions studies - CRP12 CR (SPAdes)... | ecosystem: Environmental > Aquatic >... | reverse complement strand
GGTCCCATCCCGCACCGCAGGAACGCCTTCACCTGATTCGGACCCGGAGCGCCGGCCTTCACCGCATCGATCACCTGTTGGGCGGTGACTTCCTCGCAGCGGCAGACGAGAGTGTCGCCCCGCGGCCGCCGGTACGCGTCGTCGGGTTTGTACACTGCATCGAGAAACGCGCGGCCGCGCAACGCGCGCCGCAATACCGCGCGCGGCGCTTCGGCCGCCGCGTCGCGCGCCTTGGCATCGATGCGACCGAGCGCATTGGCGACGGCGAGCGCGGCGAGATGTCCGCGCGCTTCCGCCGCTTCCGCACCGGCGATCCCGGCCGCGTCGCCCGCAACGAACACGTCGGCCAATGTGGTACCGCCCCAATCGTCGACGACCGGCTCGAAGCACGCCTGCGCATCGTTCCAGCGATGGGCGCAACCCATGGCGCTGGCAAGATTGATGTCCGGTACGACGCCCTGATGCAGCAGCAGCAGATCGGCGGGCAGTGCATGCGGGCCACCCGCCGCGTCGTACTGCACGCTCTCGAGTCTCCCGGGACCGCTCGCCGCGAGCGCGGTGACGTTGCCGATCACGCGGACGTTTCGGCGCACGTGGCGCAACAGCGCGACGCCGCGGCGGAAATACGGAGATCGCGCGAAATCCCAGGCTGCGGGCAACGCCTTCCACCGCCGGCCGCGCGGCGTCGTGTCGAGCAGCGCCGCAAGCTTCACGCCCGCGTTGAGGTACTGCGACGCTAGCAGCCACAGCAGCGGACCGCTTCCCGCAAGCACGACACGACCCTCGGCGACCACGCCGGAAACCTTAAGCAAGACCTGCGCGGCCCCGGCCGTCATCACGCCCGGAAGAGTCCAGCCGGGAATCGGAAACGGACGCTCGAGCGCGCCCGTTGCGAGAATCACGGCACGCGCGTTGACGAAGCGGAGATTGCGCGCGGCGGGCGTGCCGTACGAGACGCCGACCGCGTACAGACCGTCGCCGCGCTTATGCACCGCCCATACGGTCGCATCGTGGACGGGTGTCGCGCCCGATTGACGAAATGCGTCGACGAGCGCGGCGCCGCGCGAATAGTCGTCACCGACGATCGCCTTGCGCGATGCGGGGACCGACGACACCGCACGATAGACCTGCCCGCCCGGCGCGGGCTGCTCGTCGAACAGCGCCGTCGACAACGCGTGACGCGCCGCAACGGCCGCCGCCACGAGCCCCGCAGGCCCGGCGCCGATGACCGCGACGTCGTAGGTGACGTTCATCGCGCGCTTCTCGTCGTTTCGATCCGCATGCCCGGCGCAACCGTCACCAGACACCCCTGCCGGTTCGCCTGGCCGTCGATCGTGACGACGCAGTCGAAGCAGGCACCCATCAGGCAGAAGGGCCCGCGACGCGCGCCGCTGACCGGCGTGATGCGGGGGTCGAGGCAACCGGCCAGGAGCAGAACCGCGGCGACCGAGTCGCCGGCACGTGCCAGGAACGGTCGTCCGTCGAGCGTGACGGGCACGCCGGGCAGATTGCCTGTCCCCGTCTCAGGCAGCCTGCGGAACATCGAAGCGCCCTGCGAGGTAGGGTTTGAACGACTCGGGCAGCGTGCCGGCGGCAACCGCGGGCGCAAATGCGTACGCGTGCACCGCGGCGAGCGTGACACCACTGTGGCAAGTCGCGACGAAGGCCCCCGGATGCGCCGCCGACTGCTCGTAGATGGGGAATCCGTCGGGGCTCATCACGCGCAGCGCCGCCCACGCGCGGACGATGCGCGCGGAAGCCAGCGCCGGAAACACGCGAACCGCACGCGCGGCCATCACCGCGAGCACGTCGAGGCCGAGCGATTCGTCGAAGTCGCGTTCCTGCTGCGAATCGCCAATCAGCACGGTGCCCTCGTCGGTTTGCCGGATGGTCTCCACCGGCAGCGCGAGAAAGCGCGGCAGGCGCTCGAGCGCGATGACCTGACCTTTGTTCGGCCGCACCGGCGCGGCAAGCCCGACCATCGGCGCGAGCGCCGCGTTGGAGAGGCCCGCCGCGAGGACTATCTTCTCGGCCTCGATCGCTCCGCGAGCCGTGTCCAGCGTGAAGCCGCCGCGGCGCGGTGTGATCCGAACGACACCGTGGCCTGCACGGTACGCGGCACCCGCACGGACGATCGCCGCCTGCAGCGCGCGGAGCAGCTTGAGCGGATTGCAGTGGCCGTCGAGCCGACAGTAGGTTCCTCCGGCGATGTCCGCCCCGATGCCGGGAAGCCGTCGCGCAAGCTCCCTGCGGTCCAGGACCTCGACATCGTAGCGTCTGAATCCTTCCTGCGCCTGCAGCGCCTCGAGCAGCGCGACGCGGCGCGCCAGCTCGTCGCGCGCGACGCAGACGTGAACGCCACCCGGCTGCGCCAGCGCCACGTCGATCGCGCATTCGCGCAGGAGCTCGCCGGCGAGCCGCGGCCACTCCCGTGCCGAGCGCCGCGTCCACGCGGCGTAGGACGGAAGACCCATCCCCTTCCCCTGCACCCAGATCAGCCCGAAGTTGCCGCGCGCAGCGCGATAGGCGATGTCGCCTTCGTCGAGCACCGCGAGTCGCGGCCCCAGCGAGCGCAGTCCGAACGCAACCGCGGCGCCGACGAGGCCCCCGCCGACGATCGCGACTTCGAAGGACTCGCCCATCGTCACGCGCGGCATCCGGCAAAGCGCAGCACCGACGGCACGTCGCCTGCGAAATCCGTCCAGCCGTGATCGCCGCCGCCCGCCACATACTGGGAAGCGCCCGCGTAATGCCCGACGGCGATGCGCCAGTCGAGGACCTCGTCGCCGGTACGCACGAGCAGGAAGTAGCGTTCCGGCCGCGTGATCCGCGACACACGGAGCGCGGCGAGCTCGTCGAAATGCTCCGGCGTGACGTCGTATTCCTCGCCGGTGTGGAGGTTGCGTTGGCGCCCGAGAAACGGGCGAAGATCATCGAACGGCCGGATGGCCGGATTGATGAGTATGGCGCGCGCGCCGTACCTTTCCGCAAGCCAGGTCGCGTAATAGCCGCCGAGCGAGCTGCCGACGAGTGCGAGTTGGCGTTTGTCGGGCGCGTTGCCGTCGATCCACGCACAGACCTCGCGGATCGCCTGCGCCGGCCGATGCGGGAGACTGGGCAGATGAAAGCGGGGGGGCTCCGCCAACGCGGCCGCCACCCGCGCAATTTGCTGCCCCTTCGCGCTCTGCGACGACGAGTTGAAGCCGTGCAGATAGATAATCACTACGGCGGTTTGAACGACCCCCACGCTTGCGGCTCGCGCCGCTGCGCTGCCCCCCGAGGGGGCGCAATGATCGCCTTGGGACGGCCCAGCGGCGCTCATCGGCGTGCGGCGAGACGCGCGAGCAGCTTGCCGTGGATGCCGCCGAAGCCGCCGTTGCTCATCACGAGCACGTGGTCGCCGGCACGCGCTTCCACGGCGATCGCTTCGACGAGCGCACCGAGATCGTTGTGCACGACGGCTTTTTCACCGAGCGGCGCGAGCGCGGCTCGCGCGTCCCAGCCGAGATTCGCCGCGTAACAGTAGGTCCTGTCCGCCGCGGCGAGGCTGCCCGGCAGGGCGTCCTTCATCGCGCCCAGTTTCATCGTGTTCGACCGCGGCTCCAGCACCGCGAGGATGCGCGCACGTCCGACCGCGCGCCGCAGTCCGTCGACCGTCGTCGCGATCGCAGTCGGATGGTGCGCGAAATCGTCGTAGACCGTCACGCCGCGCGCCGTTCCCCGCACTTCCAGCCGACGCTTGATGCCGTGGAATTCGGCCAATGCCGTGAGCCCGGCGCCCGCGGGGACGCCCGCGTGCCGTGCCGCGACGAGCGCCGCGAGCGCGTTCAACCGATTGTGCCGGCCCAGTTGCGGGGCCGCGGTCGGCCAGCGCAGGACGCCCTGCGGCACGCGACCGTGCGTCACGTTGCCGTCGGTGCCGATGCGCCATTCGGGAGTAGGCATTCCTTCTGCGGATATGGCATCGGCGTCGCCGAAGCGCTCGACTTCCGACCAGCAGCCGCGCGCGAGCACGCGGGCAAGGCTGGCCTCGTCCGCGTTGACAACGAGTCTTCCCGAAGGCGGCACTGTACGAACGAGGTGATGGAACTGCGTCTCGATCGCGCCCAGGTCCGCGAAGATGTCGGCGTGGTCGTATTCGAGATTGTTGAGAATCGCGGTTCGGGGACCGTAGTGGACAAACTTCGAGCGCTTGTCGAAGAAGGCCGTGTCGTATTCGTCGGCCTCGATCACGAAGAACGCGCTGTCGGTGAGCCGCGCCGAGATGCCGAAGTCGACCGGCACGCCACCGATCAGGAATCCGGGGTTCAGTCCCGCGTGCTCGAGAATCCACGCGAGCATCGACGCCGTCGTCGTCTTGCCGTGGGTTCCGGCGACCGCGAGCGTCCACTTCCCGTGGAGCACGTTCTCGCGGAGCCACTGCGGTCCCGACGTGTACGGCAGGCCGGCATCCAGGATCGCTTCGATCAGCGGATTGCCGCGCGACACGACGTTGCCCACGACGAACACGTCCGCTCCGCTCGCGGCGCTATGGAGCTGCGTGGAATCGTAGCCCTCGGTGAGCGCGATGCCGAGCGCCTCGAGCTGATCGCTCATCGGCGGATACACGTTCGCGTCACAGCCTGTCACGCGGTGCCCGGCCGCCTTCGCGATCGCCGCGATGCCGCCCATGAACGTGCCACAGATGCCGAGGATGTGCAGATGCATTGGAAGACTGTTCACACGATTTCCGCAAGGCGCCTTGCGAGTCAGAGCGGCCCTGGTCAGGTCCGAAGTTCCCGGCCAACTGCGGATAGCCGCGCCGCCTGCCGCCGCCACCCCCAGACGAACCACGCATACGCCAACGCGTCCAGCACCAGCACGAGCGTGAACGCAAGCCGGAGTCCGGCTGCCGTATCGAAACCCAGCCCCGCGCGCGCCGCGTCCACGATGAGGCCGATCCCCCACTGCGCGCCAAAGCCGCCGGCGAACATCAGCAGGTTGAGCGCCGTGTTGGCGCGGCCTGCAAGCTCCTTGCCGAAGCCGTCGTTCAGCACGATGAAGGCGAGGATGTTGGTCGAGGCGCCGAGACCATAGAGCGCCCACCAGACATAGGTGCCGGGAAGCTCTCCAAGAATCGCCGCGAACGACGCCGTGTTCAATCCGAACCCGAGACCGAAGAGGTGGCGTGGATGCAGGCCGCGGCGCGCGAGTGGCGTTGCGAACATGCCGAGCGCCAGGAAGCCGACGAGCATCGCGACTCCCAGCACCAGCAAATGCCGTGCGGCGACGGCGCGATCGTAACCGTTGACCTCGATCAACCACGGCACCGACCACAAGCCCTGCACCGCGAAGAACGCACCCATCGCGAATCCGCCGAGCGGGGCGATCCACCAGAACCGGGAATGCGCGAACACCCGGCGCACACCGGCCCATTGCGTCGTGAGACTTTGTCGCTCGCCGGACTTGGGCGTATCGGGAACCGCGACCCAGATCCAGATTGCGACGGCAAACGTCACTGCCGCGAGCCCGACGAACAGCGTGCGCCAATGCACGTAGCGCAGCGCAAGCTCGGTCGGGGTCGTGGCGACGAGCGCACCGACGCTCCCGGCCGTCATGATCCACGCGCCCAGCGACGCCTGCCTCTCCCCCGGATACCAGGTCGCGAGCGCCTTCAACGGCGCCATCAGGCAGACGGCGACACCCGCCCCGATGAGCGCGCGCGCAACGACGAGCCCCGCCACACTGTCCGCAAGCGCGAACAGCAGCGCGCCGGTGCCCGCCGCCACCAGCAGTGCGGCCTCGACGCGGCGCGGTCCGTAGCGGTCGAGCAGGATGCCCGCCGGAAGCTGCAACGCGGCGAACGCGACGAAATAGGCGCTGGTGAGGAGCCCGAGCGAGCCCGAGGCGAGACCGAGCTCGTGCGTGAGCCCCGGGGAGATCACCGCATTGACCGTCCGATACAGGTACGACAGAAAGTACCCGCCCGCGAACGCGAACAGAAGGTGGTGCTGCCTCATCGTCGATTGTGCTTCGATCCTGCTTCAGTGCGAGCTGTAACGATCCGGCGAGAGTTGCGTCAGGTCGAACGGCGGCTTGTCGTCCGCAAGCGCGCCCGCGATCAGCTTGCCGGTGATCGGAGCGAGAGAGAGCCCCATCATCGCATGCCCGGTGGCAATGGCGAGATTCGCGAACCTCGCCGTTCGGCCCACGTACGGCAGCCCGTCCGGCGAACAGGGGCGCAGGCCGCGCCACGGCGTGACACCGTTGAAGTCTCCCGGCGCGAACTGCGGATAATACCGGGGCACGGCATCGATGATGCCACGTACACGGACAGGGTTGATGTCCTCGTCGAGTCCCGCGATCTCCATCGTTCCGCCGAAGCGCAGCGCGCCTCCGATCGGGGTGACCGCGATGCGCGCCTCGCAGAGGATCGCGCAGATCCCCGGCAACTGCCCGGGATTCGACAGCGTGAGGCTGTAGCCCTTCCCCGCCTGTATCGGAATTCTCAGGTCGAGCTCACGCGCAAGCAAGGGCGACCACGAACCGCCGCAAAGCACGAACTCGTCGGCTTCGATGTCGGCGCCGGTGCTCGTCCGGACGGCGCGAATATGCCGATCTCGCTCGATGCGCCACCCCGACACTTCGGTGTTCCAGACGAACTCGGCACCCTGCGCGGCCAGCTCTTCCTGCAACCGGTACACGAACCGATCCGGGGCGAGATGGCAATCCTTGGGAAAATACACGGCGCCGGCGATGTCCATTTGCACATCCGGGTCCAATGCCGCTGCCTGTCCGGGGTCCAGAACCTCGACCGGGATTCCGAGCGTGCGCGCGAGCTCCGCCGTTCTGACTTCCTCGTCGAACGCGTCCCGCGTCTTGCACAGCATCAGCAGACCCTTCTTCGTCAGGCCGAAGTCGCGGCCCGGAAGCGCCGCAATCTCCTCGAAGCAGTCGCGGCTGGCGAGACTAAGGTCGCGCAGCAGCGGCGCGGCGCGGCGCACATGTTCGCGGGTGCCCGCCTGCCAGAATTTGAGACCCCAGTCGAACAAGTCCCACGACAGGCGCGGCTTGACGTAGAACGGCGACGCGGGATTCCACATCCACTTGAGGCCGAGGGCTACCATCCCCGGCGCCGCGAGCGGCACGAAATGGCTGGGCACGATCATGCCGGCATTCTGGAACGAGCAGCCGTCGCGTTGCTCGGCGTTGCGCTCGACGACCGTCACCGAGAAGCCGCGACGCTGGCAGTAGTACGCGGCGGCCAGGCCGACGACCCCGCCACCGACGATGACGACCCGCTTGCCCATCTAGCGGCGCGAGCCGATCCCGTACGAGAACGAGTCCAGATCGTTCAGCAACAGCGTCGCTTCGGCGTTCACGAATGCCTTGCCCGTGATCACCGGTTCGATTCTTCCCGCCGCCCGATCGAGCCAGCGAAACGCTCCGGTGAAGGTGCTGCCGATGATGCTCTCCTGGACCCACGGCTCGCCTTCCGCCAGCTTGCCGTCGGCGGCGAGGCACGCCAGTTTGGCGCTCGTGCCGGTGCCGCACGGCGAGCGATCATAGGCTTTGCCGGGGCACAGGACGAAATTCCGTGAGTTCATCGCGGACCCAGCGGGCGGGCCGAACAGTTCGATGTGATCCACGTCCGGGAAGCCTTGCGCGTTCAGCGCCTGTCGAACTCGCCAGCCGTAGTCCGTCAGGTTGTCTACGTTGGCAAGCGACAGATCCTGTCCGTGGTCCGCGACCAGAAAGAACCAGTTGCCGCCCCACGCCACGTCGCCGGTGACGGCGCCGATACCGGGCACGGCCAGCGTCACCGCCTTCCTAGCGCGCCAACTGGCGACGTTGGCGACCGAAACCTCGCCATTCGGATGCAGCGTCGCGGTCACGATTCCGACCGGGGTCTCGAAGCGGTGCGTGCCGGCGCCGATCCTGCCCATGTGCGCGAGCGTCGCCACGAGGCCGATCGTTCCGTGGCCGCACATGCCGAGATACCCGACGTTGTTGAAGAAGATGACGCCGGCCGCGCACGACCTGTCCTCCGGCGGGACGAGCAACGCTCCCACGATGACGTCCGAACCGCGCGGCTCGTTGACGGCCGCGGAACGGTATCGGTCGAATTCGCGCCGGAATCTTTCGCGGCGCTCGGCGAGCGATCCGATGCCAAGATCCGGTCCTCCGGCGACGATCACACGCGTCGGCTCGCCGCCCGTGTGCGAATCGATGACTTCGATCCTGTCCGTTGACATGCCGGTCGTCGAAAGGTGAGGTGGGTGAAGCCGCACGTCGCGGCTGATTCAGGCCCCGAACATCGGCCAGGTATCGGAAAGCCGGTAGCCGGCGGGCCACGGATCATCCGGATCGAGCATGTATTGATGCGTCCCGGTGATCCAGGCTCGTCCGGACAGCGAGGGCACGACGCCCGCCTTCTCGCCGACAGGCACTTCCGCCTCGATGCGGCAACGAAATTCCGAGCCGATGATCGACCGTCCGACGAATCGATCGCCCGTGTTCAATACGCGCTTCGCGTGCAGTACGGCAAGGCGCGCCGAACAACCGGTGCCGCAGGGCGAGCGGTCGATCTTGCCGGGGCGGATCGCCACCGCGTTCTTCCCCACCGCGACGCCATCGACGACTTCCAGCGGCGCAGCGAACTGGCAGAAGGAAATGTGGTTCCACTCCGGCAACACGGGATGCCGGAACCCGAGCTGCTCGTCCGCAGCCCGCGTGATCTTCAATCCGGTTTCGGCGAGCTCCCTCGCCTCGTCGGCCCCGAGCGTGAAGCCCAGCGCGTGCGCGTCCACGATCACGAAACTGTCCCCTCCATACGCGGTGTCGACGGTGAGCGTGCCCATTCCGGCCACTTCCAGCCTGGCGTCCAGCCGATCGGCAAACGAGGGGACGTTGCGAACGGTGATGCGCTCCGCCTTGCCGTTGCGGCAATCGGCCGCGATTTCGACGATGCCCCCGGGGGCTTCCAGCGAAAACCGCGTTACGGGCAGGTCCATGGGCACGATTCCCGTGTCGAGCAGGACGGTCGCCACGCAGATCGAATTCGAGCCCGACATGGGCGGGGTGTCCGCCGGCTCCATGATGATCCAGCCCATCCGGGCACGTGGGTCCTTGGGGGGAACGAGCAGATTGACATGGCGGAACACGCCACCGCGCGGTTCGTTCAGCACGAAGTTGCGAAGGCGTTCGTCCTCCGCGATGTACCGCGACTGCTGCCAGATCGTGTCGCCGGGTGGCGGCGGGACACCGCCGACGATGACGTCGCCGACCTCGCCTTCGGCGTGGCAGCTTACGACATGAACGAGCGCAGACGTGCGGATGGCAGCGACCTCGGCCAGGAGTCTAGCGGCCGCCGATGACGACGACGGGATCCCCCAGGACATCGAACCGCGGGTCGACGCCCAGACCCGGCCGATCGGCGGCCGTCATCCTGCCATCGACTCGCTGCGGGGCCCCGTCGGCAATGGTGACCGTGCCGTAGCTGTTGAAATCCGTCGCCGAGAAGCAGAACTCGGCCGGCGTCGAGCGCGCGAGATGGGCGATCGCCGCCGTGACGATATCGCCGCCCCACGTGTCCTCGATGGTCATCGGTATCCCGGCGCCGACACACAGATCGCGCATGAGCCGCGCCTTGGTCAGACCGCCGACCTTGGAGATCTTGAGATTGATCACGTCCATCGCGTTGTCGGAAAGACCACGCACCAGGACATCGGTGCCGGTGATCACCTCGTCCAGCACGAACGGCAGGCCGGTCCGGCGCCGGATCGAAAGGCATTCCTCGTACGAAGGGCACGGTTGCTCGATATAGACGTCGACGTCGCGCACCGCGGCAACGACACGCGCGGCCTCGTGCATTGTCCATCCGGTGTTGGCGTCGGCGACGAGGACGTCGCCGGGCTCGAGTATCTTCCGGCACGCACGGATCCGTGCGATGTCGTCGTTCGCGTCGGCGCCCACCTTCAACTGGAACTTGCGGTATCCCTCTCGCCGGTAACCGGCGATGTTGCGCGCCATTTCGTCCGGCGGAAGCTGCGAAATGGCGCGGTAGAGCGCGATATCCGTCTGCTCGCTGCCACCCAGCAATTTGTATACGGGCAGGCCAGCGACCTTGCCGAGAATGTCCCAGCACGCAACGTCGATCGGCGCCTTCACGTACGCGTGACCGCGAAGGACTGCGTCCATCCGTCGATTGAGCACGCCGAGATCGACCGGGTCGAGGCCGATCAGCTTGGGACCGATCTCCTCGAGGCCGGCGCGCACTCCCTTTGCATAGGCGGGCAGGTACGCCGAACCGAGCGGGCAGCATTCGGCGTAGCCGGTGACGCCGGCGTCCGTCTCGACGGCGACGACCGTCGCGTCGAACACCTCGACGAAGTTGCCGTTCGACCAGCTGTAGCGGCCTTCCTTCAGCGGCAGGTCGACCTGCCACGCCTTGATCGCGGTGATCTTCACATGAATCCTATCTCGCGGTTGTCGACAACACGGATTTCATGAACTGAGCGGTTTCCGGTTCGCGCGGATTGCCGATCACCTGTTCCGGCGGCCCGATCTCGTGAATCCGCCCGGCCTTGAAGAACGCGACGCGATCCGAAACCTCCCGCGCGAACGATATCTCGTGCGTGACGACGATCATCGTCATCCCCTCGCCGGAGAGCATCCGCAGCGTGTCCAGCACCTCACCGACGAGCTGCGGATCGAGTGCGGAGGTGACCTCGTCCAGCAGCATGTAGTCGGGCGACATCGCGAGCGCCCGTGCGATGGCCACGCGCTGCTGCTGGCCGCCCGAGAGCTTCGACGGATAGACGTTCAGCTTCTCGTTCAGGCCGACGTGCTTCAGCTGGCGCACGGCGATGGCTTCCGCCTCCTCGCGGCTCTTGCCCAGGACCTTGCGCGGCGCCAGCATCACGTTCTCGAGCACGGTAAGGTGCGGAAAGGCGTTCAGTTGCTGGAAGACAATGCCGATCTTCTGCCGCAGACGGTTGAGATCGGTCGTGCGCGCGTGCACCTCGGTACCGTCGACGAGGATGCGTCCGCTCTGGATCGGCTCGAGCCCGTTCACGCACATCAACAGCGTGGACTTCCCGGAGCCCGATCCCCCGAGGACGGAGACGACCTCGCCCTTGGCGACCGTCATCGAGATGCCCTTCAGAACCTCGAGCGGCCCGAAGGACTTGTGGACGTTCTCTATCTCAATCAAGGTCCCTCCACCGGGCTTCCAGTCGCGCGCCCAGACGGGAGATCGGGTAGCTCAGCACGAAGTAGATCAGCCCGCACACCGACAGCACCAGCAGCGGCTCCTGGATGCGCGTGATGATCACCTGCGACGTGCGCAGGAGCTCGATGACGCCGATCCACCACACCAGCGCCGAATCCTTCATCACACCGAGCGTCAGGCCCATCCACGACGGCAGCGAAACGCGGAGCGCGATGGGGAAGACGATCTCCCTCAGGTCCTGCCAGTAGGTGAGACCGAGCGACCGTGCCGCCCGTCGCGTGGTCTGCGGCACCGCCTGCACGCCGGCTCGCACGATCTCCGAGCAGTAGGAGGACGTGTAGAAGGCGAGCACCACGCAGCTGACCACGAAGGCCGACGCGTTGAGGCCGATGATGGACTTGAAGGAGTTGACGAGCACGAGCTGGATCAGCAGCGGCACGGAGCGGAAGACGTCGAGAATGCCACCCAACGGCCAGTTGATCCACCACGGCGCCACCGAACGCACCACTCCGAAGATCAACCCCATCAGCGTGCCGCCGAGCACGGCCCAGAACGTGATCATCAGCGTCACGCCTGCTCCCTGAAGCATCAGCAGCAGCTCCTGCAGGCCGAAGTCCGAACCGTCCATCATGGGAGCCTGGCCATCTCAATACCGGAATAGCCGCGACGCGGCGATGCGCGCGGAAATCGTGATCAGCTTCGTGATCAGGTAATAGATCACCGCCGCCATCGCGAAGTACTCGAAAGTCCGGAACGTGCGGACGTTGAGCTCCTGCGTGACGCCCGACAGGTCGGTGTTGACACCCACGATCACGCCCAGCGAAGTCATCAGGATGGCCCAGACCATCTGATTCATCAATGGATGGAAGACCGTCCGAAACAATTGCGGCAGCACGATCAGGCGAAACGCCATAGGCGCGCTCATCCCCAGCGAGCGCGCCGCGTTCATCTGGGTCTGCGGCACCGCCCGCAGTCCGCCGCGGAAGGTCTCCGCGAGGTAGCCGGCATTGTTGAACGATATGCCGATCAGGAGTGCAGGGAAGGAATCGACGAAGAGGCCGAAGGAGCCCAGGCCGAAATAGGCCATGTAGATCTGGAACAGGGCCGGCGTGTTGCGCGCCCCCTCGACCCAGGCCGTCGACAATCCGTAGAGCAGCTTGTTCTTCGAATTGCGCCCGAGCGCCAGCAGGACGCCGAAAGCGATGCCGATCACCATCGAGAGAACGGCGACTTCGATGGTGATCAGCGCGCCCCAGAGCATCTCCGGCAAGGCGCGGAAGGCCTGGTACCAGTGGAACGTGTAGTTCATGCCAGCTGCATGGTACCCGGGCCGGAGGCCGTTTTGCCACCCGCCGCGGCGCCGACGGCACCGCGGCGCGCGTCAGTTCAGCGATAGACGCCCTTGACCGTCAGGTCCGGCATCGTTCCGCCGATCCACTTCTGATAGAGCTCCTGCGCGCGGCCGGTGCGAGTCTGCAGGTGGACGAACAGGTTGAGGTAATTGAGGAGGCCGTATTCCTGGCGCAGCGCAATCAGCCCGACGTAGTCGATATCGTACGGCGCGTCCTTGCCGATCTGCAGGTCCTTGAACTTGCCGCTCTGCACGGTCGCCGACGCGACGGTGGAGGTGACGACGGTCGCTTCGATCTGGCCTTGGGCGAGCGCCAGGAACACGTCGGCCTGGGTCTGGTACGCGCGGAACGAGCCCTTCGGATCGTTCCACTTCTTGACGTCCTTTTCGAGCGCGATCGCCTCGAAGGTGCCGGAAACCGATCCGGTCTTGCGTCCCTTGAGGCTGGCGTAGGAGTCGATCCCGATGCCCTTCTTCGTCAGCACGACCATCTTGAACGCGAAATAGGGGATCGAGAAGCCGATGGTCTGGGCTCGCTTCAACGTGTCCGACGTCGAGGCGACACCGACGTCCGCCCGGCCCGAGGTGAGGGCCGGAATCCGGTCCGGGAACGGCGTCTCGACATACTCGGGCTTCACGCCCAGCGCCGCGGCGAGGTCGTTGCAGGTGTCGACGTCGTAGCCGATCGGGTTGTTGCTCGCATCACGCGACCCCATCGGCGGGAAGTCGAGCACGACGGCACAGCGGAGTTTGCCAGAAGCGATGATGTCGTCGAGCTTGTCGGCTTGCGCCGGCATGACGACGGCCATGCTGAGCAGCATGGCGGAGAACAGTCCCAGACGGCCAATCATTGGATACCCCTTTGAGGATGCGGCCGCACACTAGCCGGCGGCCAACCGTGGTGCGACCCAAGCAGCGGCGGATGTTCCCCGCCGCTTCCCACGAGGGTCACTTTTTATACAATATATGTTATATAATTTTTAGGCAAGTCGACTTTTCCGGGCAGCGAAGGAGCGCGAGATGAGCAAGCGTATTGGATGGGAGGGTGTCTTCCCGGCGGTCACCACGCAGTTTCGCGAAGACCTCTCGCTCGACATCGATGCCACCGCACGCGTCATGGAGGGCCTGATCCGCGATGGCGTGTCGGGCCTCATTGTCTGCGGCACCGTGGGCGAGAACTGTTCGCTCGCCAAAGCCGAGAAGATTGCGGTGATGGAGGCAGGCAAAGCGGTTGCGCGCGGCCGCGTTCCGGTCATCAGCGGCGTTGCCGAGTTCACCTCGGCTTTCGCGATCGACATGGCGAAAGAGGCGGCACGCATCGGCCTCGATGGCGTGATGGTGATGCCGGCGCTCGTCTATTCGTCGAAGCCGCACGAGACCGCGGCGCATTTCCGCAGTGTCGCCAGGGCGACCGACCTGCCGGTCATGGTCTACAACAATCCGCCGATCTACAAGAACGACGTCACCCCGGAGATCCTGGCCTCGCTGGCCGATTGCGAGACGATCGTCTGCTTCAAGGAATCCTCCGGCGACACCCGGCGCTTCACCGATCTCCACAACATGGTCGGCGATCGATTCGTGCTGTTCGCCGGACTCGACGACGTCGTGGTCGAGAGCATCCTGGTCGGTGCCGTGGGTTGGGTCTCCGGCCTCTCGAACGCGTTTCCGCGCGAAGGAGAGACGCTGTTCCGCCTCGCCCGTGCGGGTCGATACGAAGAGGCGATGCGCCTCTATCGCTGGTTCATGCCGCTGCTGCACCTCGATGCGCGGCCCGACCTCGTCCAGTGCATCAAGCTCTGCGAGCACATCATGGGCCGCGGCACCCACCTCACTCGGCCCCCGCGTCTCGCGCTCGATGTGGTCGAGCGCGCCGCGATCGAAGAGATCATGCGCAAGGCGCTCGCCCATCGCCCGGCACTTCCCGAGGTCGGGCTGAGAGCCGCGGCCTGACGACGGCGGCTGTCCGCCTGCGCGCCTCTCCTGCGCTGCGCCGCGGAGTGCGACCGCGTGCCAACGACCGCCCGGAAACGGAATGACCACGAAGCCGGCGACACTCGGCCATCGGACCATGGCGCTGGCCGCGGCCGACGAACTCAGGCGACGGATACTCTCCGGCGAATTTCCGGAAGGCTCCCAGCTCAAGCAGGACGCGCTCGCCGAGGCTTTCGGCATGAGCCGGATCCCCATCCGCGAAGCGCTCGTGCAGCTGGAGAGCGAGGGCTTCGTCAAGATCCTGCCGCATCGCGGCGCGCTCGTGGCGGAGATGTCGCCGGCGGAAATCGGCGAGCTGTTCGAACTGCGGGCGTTGCTCGAACCGCGGCTGCTCCGTCGCTCGGCGCCCCGGCTCACGGCCGACGACTATGCCGCACTCGATCGCATCAATACCGAGTACAGCGCCGAGATGAGGACGATGAACCCGGCCCGCTGGGGTGAGTTGAACACCCGGCTGCACGAGCGCCTCGTGTCCCGGGCCGACCAGCCGCGCACGCTGGCGATCGTCACGGCGCTGTTGCAGAACACCGATCGCTACACGCGCCTGCAGTTGTCGCTGACCCGCGGCGGCCGGGCGCGTGCCATCGAGGAGCATGCGGCACTGGTGCAGTTCTGCCGCGACGGCGACGTGACGGCGGCGTGCAAACTCCTGACCGCCCATATCCGGAATGCCGAGGCCGAGCTCGTCGACTTCATCAAGGCCCGCGGCAGCCGGAACGGTCAGCTCCGGAAGATGAAATAGACCGCGCCGAGCAGGCAGAGACCGGCCCAGAGGTAGTCGACCTTCACCGGCTGATCCATGTAGATCACGGCGAAAGGGACGAACACCGAGAGCGTGATGACTTCCTGGAGAATCTTGAGCTGAGCGAGGGAGAGCACCGCGTATCCGATCCGGTTCGCCGGAACCTGCAGCAGGTACTCGAACAGTGCGATCCCCCAGGAGACCAAGGCCGCCGTCCACCACGCGCTCCCCTGCAGGTGCTTGAGGTGACCGTACCAGGCAAAGGTCATGAACAGGTTGGACACCGTGAGCAGCGCGGCGCAAGCGAGCGCGGGGTGCGCCGTGATCGGCGCAAAGGAATTCATCGACGTAGCCCGGTAGGTGCCGCGGGCTGACCGCCCGCGCCGAAGTCGCGCATTATCCAGCGGTCACGCCAGCGCCGCCAGCACGCGCTGTCGCGTAAACGGGACGGTGCGAAGACGAATGCCGGCGGCGTCGAAGACCGCGTTGGCGAGGGCAGCCGGCACCGGCGTCGCCGCGGCCTCGCCTGCGCCGAGCGGAGGTTCCCGTGGCCGGTCGACGAGATCGATCAGGATCTCCGGCACGTCGGGAAAGGTCAGGATCGGATAACTCGCCCAGTCGACGCTCGTCACGCGGGAGCGATCGAAGGCAACCTCCTCGAACAGCGTGCGCGACAGCGTCTGCAGGATGTTCCCCTCGATCTGCGCGCGCAATGCGTCGGGATTGATGACGAGCCCGCAATCGTGCGCGCAGGCGACGCGTCGCACGCGGATCGCCCCCGACGATCGCTCGACCTCGGCCTCCATCGCCATGGCGACGTAGCTTTCGTTGTTCTTGTAGTGGATGTAGGCGATGCCGCGCCCCGTGCCGCGTTTCGCCCACGCGGGACGTGCCTGCCAGCCGATGAGCGCGGCGGCGCGGCGCAGGACCTCGATACCGCGCGGATCGGTGAGACCCTGCATCCGGAATTCCAGCGGATCGCGGCCGGCCGCGGCGGCGAGCTCGTCGGTGAAGCTTTCGACGGCAAAGCAGTTCGCGATCTTGCCCGGCGCCCGGAGGTTCGACGGACGCAGCGGCGCGGTCCGGATCCAGTGCACCAGCACCTCCTGGTTCGCCACCGCGTAGGGCGGATTGCCGTTCTGACTGATGAGTCCCGTCGTGATTCCGGGCGTCTGCGCGATGCCCGCAGCCTCCGGGCCGAGCAGCGGCATGTTCGGCAGGCTGGCCGTCGCCTTGGGCAACCACATCTCGGTGCGCCACGCGGCGATCCTGCCGTCATCCCCGAGCGCGCCTTCCAGCGCAAGCAGCTGCGGCGGCCCTTTCGGATCCCAGCCGTGCTCGTCCTCGCGCATCCATTGCACGCGAACGGGCCGACCGACCGCCCGCGAGAGAAGCGCCGCATCGGCAGCGGCGTCGTCGTGGCCATTCATTCCGTAACAACCTGAGCCGTCGAGATAGACGACGCGAACCGCTTCGTTCGGCAGGCCGAGCACGCGAGCGATCGTCACGCGGAAACGATGGGTCGCCTGTGACGCGCTCCAGATCGTCGCCTTGCCATCACGCACGTCGGCCACGGCGCACGAAGGCCCCATCGAGCCATGCGTCTGCATCGGCCAGTAGTACTCGCCCCTGAGCCGCTTCGCGGCACCCGCAAGCGCCTGCCTGCTGTCGCCTTGCCGGACCAGGAATTCGTCGGACTCGAACGGGCCGGCGCGCATCCACACGCGCACGCCGTCACGCCCGACGAGCGCACGCTCGTCCGACCAGGAGAGCTTGAGCTTCTTCGCCGCGGAGATCGCAGCCCACTCGTCGTCGGCGAGCACGCCGACGAAATCGTTGACGCGGACCAGGCGCGCACCCTTGATGTCCTTGATCGAACTCTCGTCGACGTCGACGAGCTTCGCGCCGACGGAGGTCGGCCGCAGCACGCGACCGTGCAGCATCCGGTCGACCTTGAAATCGTGGATGAAGACGTGCCGGCCGGTGACCTTCGCGGGAACGTCGGGGCGCGGCAGCGGCTTGCCGACCACCGTGTAGGTGTCCGGACTCCGCAGCGGGGCCTTGGGGTCGACTTTCAATCCGAATCGCTTGTCGCCGACGAGCTCGCCGAAACGGATGCCCTGCCCCCCGCTCTTCGGTCGAATCTCGCCATCGATGGCGATGAACTCGGACGCCGGGCGACCCGCGCGTCCGGCCGCAAGACGGACTAACGCTTCACGTGCAGTGGCCGCCGCCTGCCGGATCTGCACGCCGCCGCGCATGATCCCCGAACTCCCGGCGGTCGGGCCCTGGTCCGGTGTGAGGGCGGTGTCACCCTCGAGCATCACGATCCGGTCGACGCCGATGCCGAGCTCCTCCGCCGCCATCTGCGGGATCGCGATGCGCAGACCCTGGCCCAGGTCGACCTTGCCGCAGAAGATCGTGACCCTGCCGTCGGCGCCGACCGCGATGAAGCCGTCGACGTCGTTCAGATCGAGTGTCTTGCCAAGCGCCGCGTCCGACGCCGGCAGGCGCTGCGCGGCGCCATCACCGGCAAACGAGAGGCTCACGACGAGCGCGCCGGTCGCCTGGAGGAATTCGCGGCGGGACGGTCGTGCATTCATGTCGCGGTCCTTCCGGCGGCGCGCATCACGGCACGCAGGATGCGCTGATGAGCGCCGCACCGGCAGAGGTTGCCGGCGAGCGCGTCCTTGGCTTCCTGCAGGGTGGCCTTGGGCTTTTTCACGAGCAGCGCCGCGCCGGTCATCACCATGCCCGGAACGCAATAGCCGCATTGCGACGCCTGTTCGGCAATGAAGGCAACCTGCAGTGGATGAGGCTTGTCCACCGTGCCGAGGCCCTCGACGGTCGTGACCTTCCGGTCCGCGGCTCGCGCGACCGGCACGATGCAGGAGCGCACGGGCTCGCCATCGAGCAGCACAGTGCAGGCTCCGCACTGGCCGAGGCCGCAACCGAACTTCGCGCCCGTCAGGCCCAGCGCGTTCCTCAGCACGTAGAGCAGCGGTTCATCGGCGTCGGCAACCTCGACGCTCTTCGCGTCGCCATTCACGTGCAACACAAAGCGTGGCATTTCGGTCTCCTGTTCGATGCAGCGCGTTTCTGAACAGATTCGAACATGCATCCCCGATTGGTAGAGAGGAGCCGACTCTCAGGTGAAGGTCAGCGTCACGCCCGGCAGCCCGAGCCCGACGTAGTCCGACGACCAGGTTTCGCCTGGGGCGACGGGCCAGGCGTCGGTGATCGTGCCCGTGGTGATGATTTCCCCGGCTGCGAGCGGCGGGAACTGCGGCTGCTGCGCGAGCACCCGCGCGAGGTGCACGAGCGCCAGCGCCGGGCTGTCGAGCACGTTGGCGCCGATCCCGGTATCGATCACGGTGCCGCCACGTCGCAGCGTGAGTGTGAACCGGGGAAGAATGGCGGCCAGCGCGGCACGGTTTTCGTCGGTGACGGGGAGCGGCGTGCCGACAACCAGCGCGCCGTGCAATCCGAAAGCCGCGGTGCAATCGGCAGCGGCGAACTTCCAGTCCGGGAAATGGCTTTGCACGATTTCGAATCCGGGTGCAATCCACTCGACGCAGGCCAGCGCCACGCACGCATCGTCGGTGACCGGGACCGGCGCCTTCAGCTTGAACACGACCTCCGGCTCGATGCGCGGCTGCACGAAGGGCGCCAGCGCGAGCGTCGCGCGATTCCCGATCGCGTGATGGACGGTGTGCGCCCACGCGTGCGCCCACATCGGCAGGTAGACACCGTAGCGCGACCAGATCGTGCGATTGGTGAAGCCGATCTTGCGACCGACCGGCACCCAGCCGCTCGCGATGCGCCGCGCCTCGATCTCGCGCAGGACATCGTAGGCAGCGGCGACGTCGAACCCGGGATCGCCCGCCGTGATCGGCGCAAGCGTGGTCCCTCCGTCGTGCGCGGCGATCAGCCGGCTCGCGATTGCGTCGATATCGATCGGCATCCCGCCTACCGCAACCAGCCGAGCCCGCGCAGCAGCGACGACCCGCCGGCCCACAACGCGGTCGCGACGACCATGCCGACGAACGCCGCGAGTATGGCGCCGAAGACGCCGTCGAATCCCAGCGCCGTCACGAGCCCCCAGGCCGCGATGCCGCCGGCGACGCCACAGGCGAGGATGGCCAGAATGGTGCCGACGATCGAGCCGCGCTGGCTGGAATTCATGAGTTGACCATGCAGGAAAACGGGTAACGATAGTACTTCGACTTCGGGTCTCTTCCAACCGGAATCGCTCCGCTGCCGGGGTGAATCAATGCTTCGGACGCACCACCGGTTTCGGCGTGTTCGCAGTTTCCGCCAGCAATGACGAGCGCAACTCGGCAATTCCCTTCAGCATCATCTCGAACCCGAGGCCGAACGTCGACTCGAAGTGCGGCCGCTGCAAGTAAGGCGCCGCGGCGGCGAGACGCGGACATTCGCGGGCGATGAATTCGTCGGCGACCGGCTCGGCGACGGAAGGTCCCGCCGCGTAGCCGGAGGTTTCGTCGAGCGCGGCGCCGATCACGTAATAACCGAAGATCCGGAACGCCTGCGCCGCCAGGCGATCGTCGGGAACCGCGGCGAGAAAGTGACGGAGCATCCGCTCGATGAAGGCGACGCCGGCCGGCATGTTGAGGCGGTGCAGGGCAACCAGCGGGAAGAGCCGCGGGTGGCGATGCGCCGCCGACCGGTACTCCCAGCCGATGAAGCGCAAACGCTCGATCGGGTCGAGTTCCGCGCCAGGCTCGGCCAAGCCTGCGAGCGCGCTCTCCACCATCGCGTCGAGCAGATGCTGCTTGCTCGGGAAATGGTGATAGATGCTCATCGCCTCGCATCCGAGCATCTCGCCCAGACGTCGGGTGGTGAGCCCCGTCAGTCCGCGCTCGTCCACGAGCGCGAGAGCCCCAGCAAGGATGCGGTCTTTGGACAACGGAACGCGGGCCGCGACGCCCTCGCCCGCCTTTGCCGCCCGCCCGGTCCGCGGCAAGCCGGAGGCCTCCGCGGAAACCGCGGGCTTCGCGCGCCCGCCAACCCGCGCGCCGATGCGCCGCGGCTCCGCCTCACCCATCTTCACCATGTCCGCTCCTCCGAGTTGTAATCTTACGCTGTAAGGATATGGTCGCGCAACCGGCTTACGTCGTAAGGTCGAGCGACCCGGGCGCCGCGCCGATCGGCCGCAACAGAGGAGGGGCATATGGACACCGTCGACATCATCGGACTTCTGGTCCCGGTCACCTATTTCCTGTTCCTGATCGCCGAACGGCGCTCGCCGGCAATTTCGTGCTCGAAGGGCTCGTCGACACGTGGCGTCGTACGGTGCACAACGTCGACTTCGTCTGGCGCGGGTTCCACCGGATCCATCACGGCCCGCAACGGGTCGATATCGCGGACTCGCAGGCGTTCCATCCGACGGAAAGCTGGTTTCCGCCCGGGCATCCTTGCCTAGTGCGGGAATCGACAATTCGCGGGATAATTGACGTCCTTTTTCCGGGAGAACATCGATGAGCGAGCAGAGAGAAGTCGTCATTCTGAGTGGAGTGCGTACCGCGATCGGTGACTACGGCGGCAGCCTGAAGGACATCGCGCCCAGCGAACTGGCGGCGCGCGTCGTCAAGGAGGCCGTCAGCCGGGCAAAGATCGATCCGAAGGATGTCGGTCAATGCATCTTCGGCAACGTGATCCACACCGAGCCGAAGGACATGTACATCTCGCGCCTCGCATGCGTGAACGGCGGGCTCCCGCACGACACCGGCGCGCTGACGGTGAACCGCCTGTGCGGCAGCGGCATGCAGGCGATCGTCTCGGCGTCGCAGTACATCCTGCTCGGCGAGACCGACGCGGCAGTCGCCGGCGGCGCCGAGAGCATGAGCCGCGCCGCGTACGCGTCGCTGACGCAGCGCTGGGGCGCGCGGATGGGCGAGACGAAGATGATGGACATGATGGTCGGTGCGCTGACCGACCCGTTCGACACAGTGCACATGGGCGTCACCGCCGAGAACGTCGCGAACAAGTGCGGCGTCACGCGCGAGCAGCAGGACGCATTCGCCGTCCAGAGCCACAAGCGCGCTGCGGCGGCGATCGCCGCCGGCCATTTCAAGAGCCAGATCCTGCCGATCGAGCTGAAGAGCAAGAAGGGCCCGGTCATGTTCGACACGGACGAGCACGTCCGCGGCGAATCGACGACCGAGGGCATGGGCAAGCTGAAAGCCGTTTTCGTCAAGGAAAACGGCACCGTCACCGCCGGCAATGCGTCGGGCATCAACGATGCCGCCGCGGCGGTGGTCCTGATGGAAAAATCGGCGGCGGCGAAGAAGGGCCTGAAGCCGATGGCGCGGCTCGTCGCGTACGGCCACGCCGGCATCGATCCGAAGATCATGGGTCTCGGGCCGGTCTCCGCCGTGCAGCGCGTCCTTGCGAAAGCCGGCTTGAAGCTCGATCAGATGGACGTGATCGAGTCGAACGAGGCGTTCGCCGCGCAGGCGCTTGGCGTCGCGAAGGAACTGGGGATGAATCCGGCGAAGGTCAACCCGAACGGCGGCGCGGTCGCGTTGGGCCACCCGATCGGTGCGACCGGCGCGATCCTGACGGTCAAGGCGATGTACGAGCTTCACCGCACAGGCGGACGCTATGGCCTCATCACCATGTGCATCGGCGGCGGACAGGGCATCGCGGCGATCATCGAGCGGATTTAGGCCCCGGCGTCGCTCGCGCGGCGCAGTTGCACCGTCGCAGAAGCGAAAGCCCCGCGGGCGACCGCGGGGTTTTTCTTTGATTCGTCGCCGAATCGCTGGATTACTTTCCCAGCATGTAGAGCTGCCAAAGGTCCTTGTGGCTCATGTGCAGCATCGGCTGGATGGCGAGCAGCCCGGTCTTGCCGATGCTCCCCTCCAGAAAGCGCATTTCGGCGAACTTGGCCTTGGTTTCCTCATCGACGGGGACGTCGAAACCATTCTCGCGCATCATCAGGATGCCCTTGGCGCGAAGCGCAAGCTCCGTGTAGAGCTGCAGGTAGCAAAGCACATCGGCGATCACCGCGCCCCCGAACTTGTCTTTCAACGTGTGGAGGTATTTGCCGACCGGCGAATCGGAAAAGCGGCCCGAGTTGATCAGCTCCAGCATTTCCGTGTCGGCATCGAACCCCTTCCCGAGCCAATCGCCCACCGCTCGTTCGCTCCGCTGGAACACGGCATAGAGTAGCGGGGGCAGCACCACGAGGATCGCGAGCGTGGCGATCTTCGGTGAATACAGCAGGTGGTTGTACGCCGAATGCAGAACCACGGCGACGGCAAAGCCGGGAAGGAACGCCTGCAGGTTCTCCCGCCGCCCGCGCTCCAGCAGCGCGAGGCCCATCACCGCGAAGATCGCCGTGGCGCCGCCGTGCATGATCGCCGTCCCGAAGCCGCGGACGATCCAGGTGCCCATGCCGGCATCCGGAACGAGGTCGAGGTAGTAGAGGTTCTCGACCATCGCGAAGCCGGTGCCGACGGCAAAGCCGAAGATCGCCGCGTCGACCAGGAAGCCGATCCTATGGGACCGGATCAGGCACACGATCACCAGGCCCTTGAGAAATTCCTCGGTCACCGGCCCGACGTAGCGGGCAAACGTCGAGAACTCCATCGCGAGGAGCCCGAGCGCGTAGCCGTTGACCAGGTAGCTCGCGCCCGCGACCACGATTCCACCCACGACGACCGCGATCACCGTGCGCAGCTTCACGAGCTTGTAGCCGTCGAGATACAGCAGCGCAGCGAGGAAGCAGAGCACGGGGAGCACCCCCACGAGCGCGGGCAACAGGATGTTAGCCGACATGGCGCGCTCGCCGCTCCCTGGCTTCGCCCCGCTCGCTCATGCCTACATGATCTTGAGCGAGATCATCCACTCGCTTCCGGCGCGCTGGGATCCCTGGTAGCCCACCGCGTAGCCGACCGAGAGCGTCATGTCGTACCGGTGCAGAATGGTGAAGCTCAAGTCCACCTGGCCTCCGGCGCTAGCGTAGGTCTTGCGCAGCGAGGAGTTCCCGGGGTCCCCCCACAGCCCCGCGGCGAACACCGAGGGCCGCAGCCACTTCAGGTAGAAGCCCGGTGTGCCCGCCGATTCGAAGATGTACGGCGGCAGGTTCCACTCGACCATCTCGCGCACGAAGCTCAGCGCGCTGATCTGGTCGATGTCGAACCCGGGGAACGAGCCCCACTCGCGGTATCGCTTGACGGATTTGTCGTCGACGTAGTTGTTGCCGAACCCGCCGAAATAGAAATTCGCGACGGTGCTGTTGCGGTCCCCGTTGGCGAATCCGGCCGCGCTGCGCAGCCAGATCGATGAGTGCGCGAGCGGCAGCGCGAAGCCGAGATCGAGCTCGCCGGCGACCTGCGGTGTGACCTGGCCATTGACGTAGCTGCCCTTGTAGCCCAGCGCCGCCTTGACGCCCTTCTCGTCGTCCAGCGCGCCGACCGAGCGCCGCACGTCGTCGTACTTGAGCGCCACCTGGCCGGTCATGAGGCGGGTGAAGTCGGTGCCGACGTTCTGCGCGTTCGGCAGCGTGTCGATCTGGTCGTAGTAGGCGAAATCGAAGTCGAGGTCCAGCGTTCGCGGCTTGTCGTAGATCAGCAGCCAGTCGTAACCCAGCTTGGCCGCGTAGCCCTTGCGGCTGCGCTTCGTCGGACCGAACAGGTCGTAGAAATCGGACCGGTTCCACGACAGCTCGGCGCGCCAGAACTGGTACCGGCCAGTGATGTCGACGTGGCCGCGCTCATCGCTCGGCAGGGTGCTGCCGGGCGAACCTGCCACCGTGACGCCCAGGCTCGCGAACTGAAGCGGGTCTTCGAAGTTGAACTGGTAGCCGATGGCAGCCGTGTTCTTGTAGCCCTGCAGCACCGGATACGCGTTCACGAGTTCGATGGTCCTCAGGGGGATGTACGGCCCGCGTGCCGTGATCAGCTTCTCCTCGTCGACGGTGCTGGGCGGCGGCACCTGCCACGTCTTGACGACAGGGTATTTCTCCGCCACCTCTGCGCCCAGGAACTTGATTGCGCTCAAGTCCTTGAGCAGCTTCGGCTCGATGATCGCCGGAACGAAGCCCTCTCCCGTGTAGTTGAGGACCACGAGGCGCCCATCGGCGAGCGGAACGGGACGGAAGAAACCGGATTCCGCATTCGAGACCGCCTCGATCTCGCCGGTGGCCACTTCGTAGCGGTAGATATTGGATACGCCGGTGTAGTAGCTGCTGCCGTAGAGGTAACGGCCGTCGGGTGAGAACACGAAGCCTTCCGGGACCGATTGCCCGAAGCCGAATTCCGACAGCGGCTTGACGTTCCCGGAAAGCATTTTTTCGAGCTCCCACACGCGCACGAACTGTTGGCCGGTGACCTCGCTGACGGCCGCGGACAGGTACCGCCCGTCCCGCGAAATGTCGAGATCGGTGGGCACGTACTCGTAGGGAAACTTGTGCACCTCGATCCACTCGGTGTACGGATACGGAATGCGCACCAGCGCCGCATAGCCGTCGTGGTGGCGCACGCCGATCAGAGAACGGTCAATTGGGTTCACGACTATCTCGCCGACCCGCGCGTCCTTGATCAGCAGGCGCTCCTCGCCGGTCTTCACGTCCACCGCCATCAGGTCCCGGAGGGCGAGATTGTCGTTGGTGAAGAACGCCGTGCCGCTGCCCGGATCGTAGGCAAACGACGTGACGTTGTAGGCCATGCCGCCCCTGATGTCGGCGAGCGTTCGGACGCTCCCGTCCTTGGTGTTCAACGCGCCCACGTGCTCGACCACGCCCTGGTAGCGGAAAGCGCCGTACAGGGTGCCGGTCGGCTCGTCGTAGTACATCCGCGACACCGAGCCCAGCGCGCTGCCGACCAGCTGGCGGTGCGGGGTGATCGGGAACTTTCGCACTTCGGCCAGGTTCCGCCGCTGGAAGTCATGCTCGAAGGCGATCCACTTCTGCCAAGCGTCTTCAATCGACAGGCCGAACACCTCCTCGAACTGGTCGGACCAGTAGCGGGCGCTGCCTTCGTCACGCCGGAGCCAGGCGAGGACCTTCTCCGGCGAATACGCGTAGGCGAGCCAGGTGAAGAACCTCCCGCCATAGAGATAGGCGTTGATACCTGTCTGGAAGTCGACCCGGCTTCCGCGTGAAGCAAGCCCGAGCGGATCGTAGAAATGGGCATCGTCGCGCACCATCGCCCGGAAGACCATTTCGTCATATCCAGCCTGCGCGCGGCCCAAACCCCCGCCCATCCACGTCTCGAAGAAGACCGCTCCGCCCTCGAGATACCAGCGCGGGGCGGTGAAGCGCGGGATCGTCAGATAGCTGTAGAGCAGCGATTCCGGATTCTGCGAGCGCGCGCGGACCTTGCCGAGGAAGAATTTCCGCCAGCGTCTCTCCTCGTCCGAGGCGATGTCCCCTTGAACCACGTGAATCAGCTCGTGGTTCATCGTCGAGTACATCCGCTCGCTGGCGGGACTCGTCTCGAAAGCCCGGGACAGCGGCGCGACCTCGACGACGAGCAGGCCGCGCGGCGCCGCATACGCGAACGTGTTGCCGTAGTCCGCGAAATCCTGGAGGAGGACGGCCGTGGGTTCCGACGGCACCCAGCCCAGGAACTTCCGTTGCCACTCGAGCGAGTTGGTGAACGTGCGCAGCGTGTGCGGCGCGAGGTGGCTCAGGTAGTTGTAGTAATAGACCCGGACATCCTTCGTTTCGATGCCCGAGATGTCGACGGGGCTCTCGTCGGCGGCGGCCGCGGTGGTGGTCAACGCCAGCAACAGGCACGCGATGCGGCGCATGTAGTCACCCCCCGTTCGTGACAAACACGCGGAGCATAAGGGAATGGCGCCCAAACGCAAACCGCCGGCCCTGAGGCCGGCGGTCGCGTGCTGTCTGGACTGCGGGAAATTGGCTGGCTTTAGCGATCAATTACCCTTCTTGGCCGCATCGCCCTGGCTGCCGCCGCGGGCTGCATCGGCGCCACCACCACGGGCCGCGTCGACGCCACCACCACGGGCCGCGTCGGCGCCACCACCACGGGCCGCATCGGCGCCACCACCACGGGCCGCATCGGCGCCACCACCACGGGCCGCATCGGCGCCACC
>Ga0209048_10001236_pt1 | contig 26389 bp, 23 predicted proteins | sample FrelakmetCRP12CR_FD_187146 | JGI IMG/M metagenome (GOLD analysis project Ga0209048, IMG submission 187146) | Freshwater lake sediment microbial communities from the University of Notre Dame, USA, for methane emissions studies - CRP12 CR (SPAdes)... | ecosystem: Environmental > Aquatic >... | reverse complement strand
CGGCCTGCGCCTCCGGGCTCTCGGCGAGATCGATGAACTTCTTCGCCAGCGCCGCGTTCGCGGCCTTCGCCGGGATCACGTAATACATCGGCTGGCCCGGCAGCCCGGGCTGCGGCAGCGCGAGCTTGATCTTCGGACTCATCTTGCCGTCGGCCTGCCACGTGTAGAACATGTCGACCCACACCGGTCCCATCGCGATCTCGCCGCGATTCAGCATGTCGAGCGTGCCGGCGTTGCCGGGCGTCATCACGACGTTCTGGTTGAATTCCTTCAGGCCCGCGAGCGACTTCTCGATCGTCGCCTTGTCGCCGGCCGCGTACGGCCCCTTCTCCAGCTTGTCGCCCAGACCGGAGTTCGCGGACACCCAGCCCATCACGAAGCCGACGCCGGACATGCCGCCCTTCACGCCGTTGTAGCCGAACTGCTTCGGATTCTTCTTGACCCACTCGGCGAGCTCGGTATACGACTTGGGCGGAGCCTTCACGAGGTCGGGGTTGTACGCGAAGGCGATCTGGCTGTGGAACATCGGCAGCACGTAGCCGTCGACGTTGGCGCCGAGCGCGTTCTTCGCCGTGTCGCGCGTGACCAGCTTGCCGGCGGCAACGTCGTTGCGGTACGCCATCAGCAACTTCTCGTTGACCATCGTCGCCGCGCCGCGCTGGTGGACTACCGCCACGTCGACGTCCCACGCGGCGGTTCCGGCCTTCTGCTGCGCGGAGAGCTTCTCGTAGATCTTCTGCGACCCGGAATCGCCGGGGCCGGTGCCAACCGCCCGCACCTTGACTCCCGGATTCATCGCTTCGAACTTGGGTCCGAGAAAATTGGTGACGTAATCGACCATGTTCTGGTCGCCGGCGGAGACCACGTTCAGCGTGATCTGGGCCGAGACGGGAACTGCAACGGCGAACGCGGCGAGCGCAGCAGCCGCAGCGACGTGATGGAATCGCATCGAACCCTCCTAGGTGCCTGTGGTGGAATCGCGAGGAAACAACATCAGCGCCGCGCGCGGAATGGCGACGCACGCGGACACCCCTTCCGCCATTCGCTCGGGCGCGTGCACCCAGACTTCGGTGCCGCCCGCCCGGACGCGATAGCGATAGCCCTGCCCGACGTAGAACGCCTGCGCGACAACGCCCGGCAGCAACAGCGTGTCGGCGGGAGCCTGCTCGGCCGCGCCGATGAACCTCGCCGCGTCGCCGCGGAAATGCGCGCGCACCGCGCGCCCGGCGCCATTGCCGCCCGCCACCAGCGTGCCGTCGGCGCGCTCGAGGAGATCGAGCCCGTTGTCGGCACCCATGAACCCGGCGACGAACGCCGACGCCGGCCGGTGGAAGACGTCTTCCGGAGCGCCATATTGAACCACTCGTCCCGCGTCGATGACGGCGATGCGGTCGGCAAGCGTCAATGCCTCCTCGCGGTCGTGCGTCACATAGACCGCGGTGATCCCGATTCGCTGCTGCAGCGCGCGCAACTCGTGCCGCAACTCGAGCCGCACCTTGTAATCGAGATTGGACATGGGCTCGTCGAGCAGCAGCAGCGAGGGGCTCACCGCAAGTGCCCGTCCGAGGGCCACGCGCTGGCGCTGGCCGCCCGACAGCTGCGTGACTGGACGCGGCCCGAAGCCCTCGAGCTGGAGCAAGGCCAGCATTGCGTCGACACGCGCCGCGATCGCGTCCTTCTTCCAGCTGCGCATCCGCAGCCCGTAACCGATGTTCGCGGCGACGGTCATGTGCGGCCAGAGCGCATACGACTGGAACATCATCGCGGTGCCGCGTTGCTCGGGCGGCAGGTGCGTGATGTCGCGCCCCTCGACGCGAATCGCTCCGGATTCGGGCGTGACGAAGCCCGCGATCGCGCGGAGCAGCGTCGTCTTGCCGCAACCGGAGCTCCCGAGCAGTGCGATCATCTCGCCGCGGCCGACGTAGAGGGTCACGCGATCGAGGACGCGCGTCGCTCCATAGGAAACCGTCAGCGCCTCGAGCGAGAGGTAGGGGGTCATCGGTTGGCGGATCGCGCCGGCGGCACGGTAGCTGCGCAGTATGACGCCAATGCGAACCGGTCGCCAACCGCCGTCGAACGCGGTGCGCCGGCGGCAATACAGGCACCACGCAATGAGGTTTGCTGCGCCGCATCAGCCCGAATGCCCCGTCGGCCGACTTGCATGCCGCCCCAACTTGGAGCAGGCCCCGACAGGCTTTCAATCGGTCCCCCGCCCGCCCGGACTCCGCATCGGAGCAGAATAGTGCCTTCGAGCGCCATTGCACTCGGAGCCGCCGTTGCCGGTTGACTTGTATCAAGACGTCGCCGGCTCAACCGGGCAGCATGGTCGCATCCGATCGGACGTGCGCAGGGCAATTGCACGGTACCCACCCGATCATCATGGGAATTGCGCATTTGCCTCCGACCGACGACGAACTCCGGCGCGCCATTGGCGCAATCGTTCCGCCACCCCGGCTCATCGCCGATCCGCTACGCCTGCTGGCATATGGGACCGACGCGAGCTTCTACCGGCTCGTCCCCAGATTCGTGGTCGTCGTCGAGCACGAGCACGAAGTCGTCAACCTGCTGGCACTTTGCCGCGCGATGCAGGTTCCGGTCACGTTCCGCGCCGCGGGAACGAGCCTGTCCGGGCAGGCGGTGACGGATTCGGTACTGGTGCTCCTTGGCGATGGCTGGAAGCGCTGCGAGATCGGCCCCGGGGCCGACACGATACGCCTGCAGCCGGGAGTCGTCGGTGGTGTCGCCAACAGGAGTCTCGCGCCTTTCCAGCGCAAGATCGGCCCCGATCCGGCGTCGATCGACGCCGCGATGATCGGCGGCATCGCCGCCAACAATGCCAGTGGAATGTGCTGCGGCACCGCGCAAAACAGCTACCGGACACTCGCCGCCATGCGTGTCGTGCTCGTCGACGGGGCCGTGCTCGACACCTCCGATCCGGCGAGCGTCGCTACGTTCCGGACTTCGCATGCGGACCTGCTTTCGACGCTCGGCGCGCTCGCGCACGAGACGAAGGGCAACACCGTCCTGGCCGAACGCATCCGGCACAAATTCCGGATCAAGAACACGACCGGCTACAGCCTCAACGCGCTCGTCGATTACGACGATCCCATCGACATCCTGATCCACCTGATGATCGGCTCCGAAGGAACGCTGGGCTTCATCTCCGATATCACGTACCGCACCGTGCCCGAGCATCCCTGCAAGGCGAGTGCGCTGCTGGTATTCCACGATCTCATATCGGCGTGCACCGCGGTGACGCTGCTCAGCACTGCCCCCGTGTCCGCGGTCGAGCTGATGGACCGGGCCGCGCTGCGATCGGTCGAACAGAAGCCGGGCATGCCGGCCAACATCCGCGACCTGGGGGGGAACGGCGCGGCACTGCTGATCGAAACGCGCGCGGAAGCGGCGGCGGAGCTCGCTCGACAGATCACATCGGTCGCGAGCCTGCTCGCCGCGATTCCGACCTTCGGGCCGCTGCGTTTCTCGACCGATCCCGACGAATGCCATCAGTACTGGAACATCCGCAAGGGCACGTTCCCTTCCGTCGGCGCGATGCGCGACGCCGGCACGACCGTGGTGATCGAAGATGTCGCGTTTCCCGTTGCGCGACTCGCCGACGCGACGCTCGACCTGCAGGCGCTGCTGAGCACGCACGGCTACGCGAGCGCAATCATCTTCGGCCACGCGCTCGCCGGCAATCTGCACTTCGTCTTCACGCAGGACTTCAACACGGCGGAGGAAGTGAGCCGCTACGCCCGCTTCATGGACGCGGTCTGCGATCTCGTCGTGGGCAAATACGACGGCTCGCTCAAGGCGGAGCACGGCACCGGGCGCAACATGGCGCCGTTCGTCGAATTCGAGTGGGGACGCGACGCGTATGCATTGATGCGCAGGATCAAGGCGCTGCTCGATCCGCAGAATCTGCTCAACCCCGGGGTTCTCCTCAACGCCGATCGCCAGGTGCATCTCAAGAACCTCAAGCCGCTTCCCGCCGTCGACACTCTCGTCGACAAGTGCATCGAGTGCGGGTTCTGTGAAGTGAAATGCCCGTCGCGCGCGCTAACGCTGTCGCCCCGGCAGCGCATCGCCGGGTGGCGCGAAATCGCGAGGCTCGAGCGCCTCCCGGACGATGGCCGCGCGCCCGCGGCCGCGCTGCGCAAACTCTACGACTATCACGGCATCGACACCTGCGCCGGCTGCGGCCTTTGCGCGACGGCGTGTCCGGTCGAAATCGAAACCGGCAAGCTCATCAAGTCGTTGCGCGGGCGGCGCGCGGGCGCGATCGTCGTTGGCACCGGCGATCGTGTCGCCTCCCATTTCGATGCCGTAAGCCGGGGCGTTCGGGCCGGGCTGTGGTGCGCGGACGCGATCCACGGACTGATCGGCACCGGCGCGATGAAAGCGCTCACGGGCGCCGCGCGGCGCATCAGTGGCGGCAGGGTGCCGCTGTGGAGACCGGCGATGCCCGGCGCCGCACGTTTTGCGGTGCCCGCGCCGGCGCGCATCGACAAGGCACGCGCGTCGAGCCCGATCGTCTACTTTCCGAGCTGCGCGACGCGAACCATGGGACCGGCCCGCGGCAGCCCGGATCGCGATACAGTGCCGGTGGTGACCGACCGCCTCCTGCGCAAGGCGGGATTCGACGTCCTCTATCCCGATGCGGTGGACCACTTCTGTTGCGGACAGCCCTTCGAGAGCAAGGGGCTCGCCGATGCGGCGGACCGCAAGTCCGCGGAACTGGAGGCGGCGTTGACGAGAGCAAGCGACGGCGGGCGCATTCCGATCGTCTTCGACACGAGCCCCTGCGCCTACCGGATGAAGCGCCAGCTCGAAGCGCGTCTTCCGGTCATGGACATCGTCGAATTCGCGCACGATGTGTTGCTCGACCGGCTCGCGTTCACCCGGCAACAGCGTTCGATTGCCGTGCATCCGGTGTGCAGCCTGCGCAAGATGGAGCTCGACTCCAAGCTCGAGACGATCGCCCGGGCATGCGCCGAGACGGTGACGATTCCCCACGCCGTGCTCTGCTGCGGCTGGGCGGGCGACAAGGGGTTCACGACGCCCGAACTCAATGCCCACGCACTGCGATTCCTGAAGGACGGGCTGCCGGCCGGCTGCGCGGACGGCTACTCGTCCAGCCGCACCTGCGAAATCGGCCTGAGCGACCACGCCGGCATCCCTTACCGGTCGATCGTCTATCTGATCGACGCGTGCACGACTGCTATGGTCCCGTCGAGGACGGCGTCATGACGGCCGCGATAAGAGCGGCGGTCGACACCGTGCTCGAACGCTATCGACGCGACCCGCATTACCTGGTGCAGATCCTGCGCGAGGTGCAGGAAGCCTGCGACTGGATCCCTCCCGAGGCAATCGATCGCATGCAGGAAGTCATGCGCCTGCCCCGCACCAAGATCGAGGGCGTCGCCGGCTTCTATTCGTTCCTCTACACGCGGCCGCGCGGCAAGTACCGGATGCTTTTCAGCGACAACATCACGGATCGCATGCAGGGCAACATGGAGCTCCTCGAGTACATGTGCGGGCAGCTCTGGGTCGAGCCCGGCAAGACATCCGAGGATGGCCTCGTCAGCATCGACACGACCTCCTGCACCGGGATGTGCGACCAGGGACCGGCGATGCTGGTCAACAACATCGCGATCACGCGCCTGACGAAGCCGCGCATCGACGCGATGTGCGAACTCATCCGCGCCGGGGCGCCGCTGTCCGCGTGGCCAGCCGAGTTCTTCCGCGTCGAGGACAACGTCCGGCGCGAGGACGTCATGCTCGCGTCCGAACCTGATCCCGGACGCGCGCTCACTGCCGCGTTGGCGCGAGGTGCCGACGGCCTGCTCGCGGAGATCAAGGCGTCGAATCTGCGGGGACGCGGCGGTGCCGGCTTTGCCGCAGGCCAGAAATGGGAGGCCTGCCGCAACGCCACCGGCGACGCGCACTATGTCGTCTGCAACGCCGACGAGGGAGAGCCGGGAACGTTCAAGGACCGGGTGCTGCTGACCTCCTATGCCGACCGTGTTCTCGCGGGCATGACCCTCTGTGCGTTCGTCGTCGGCGCGAAGCGGGGGTTTCTCTACCTGCGGGGGGAGTACCGCTACCTGCTCGATCACCTGCAGGCCGTCCTCGCACGCCGGCGCCGCCGCAACCTGCTCGGCGAGCGCATTCTCGGCCGGATGGGGTTCGACTTCGACATCGAGATTCACCTCGGTGCCGGCGCGTATGTCTGCGGCGAGGAGTCGGCGCTGATCGAATCGCTCGAAGGCAAACGCGGCACGCCGCGCAATCGGCCGCCCTACCCGGTGACGCACGGCTATCTCGGAGCGCCGACGGTCGTGAACAACGTCGAGACCTTCGCGGCCTGTTCGCTGATCGCGCGCAATGGCGGCGCCTGGTATGCGGGTATCGGCACCGAGAAATCGGCAGGCACGAAAATCCTCTGCGTGTCAGGCGACTGCGCCCGCCCCGGCATCTACGAGTACCCGTTCGGCGTCACCGTGCGCGAGGTGCTCGCCGACTGCGGTGCCGCCGATACGCAGGCCGTGCAGATCAGCGGACCGTCGGGCATCTGCGTTCCCGCCGCGGAGTTCGACCGGCGGATCGCCTTCGAGGACCTGCCGACGGCCGGTGCCTTCATGATCTTCGATCACAGCCGCGACCTGTTCGAGGTCGCGCGCAACTTCGTTCACTTCTTCGCGCACGAGAGCTGCGGCTTCTGCACGCCGTGCCGCGTCGGGACCTCGCTGCTGCGCAACATGATGGACAAGCTCGCGAACGGCCACGGCTCGCCGTACGACTTTGCGGAAATCGAGAAGATGAACAGGATCCTGCAGGCGATGAGTCATTGCGGCCTCGGCCATTCCGCGTGCAACCCCGTGCTCGACACGGTGGCGAAGTTTCGTCCGGCGTACGAGCGGCGTCTCGAGCACGACGAGTTCAAGCCCGCGTTCGACCTCGACCGGGCGCTGACCGCGGCGCGGCAGATGACGGGACGCGACGATGCCGAAGCCCATTTCGACGCCAAGTGGGAGAACGAAAGATGAGCTCCACTTTCACGCTCGACGGCAACACGATTCCCTTCACCGAGGGGCAGACCATCATCGAGGCCGCGATTGCCGCGAACATCTATATTCCGCACCTCTGCTATCACCCCGATTTCAAGCCGCACGGGTCGTGCAAGCTCTGCACGGTCGAGGTGAACGGCCGCCAGATGGCGTCGTGCACGTTGCGGGCCGAGGGCGGCATGACCGTCCACAGCGCCACGCCGGAGTTGAACGACGAGCGCCGCGCGCTGACCCAGATGCTGTTCGTGGAGGGCAACCACTTCTGTCCGTCCTGCGAGAAGGCCGGCGACTGCAAGCTGCAGGCGACCGCCTACGACCTCGGGATGATGTCGCCGCACTACGATCACTTCTTTCCGGACCGCCCGGTCGACGCGTCGCACCCCGAGTTGCTCCTCGACTTCAACCGCTGCATCCTCTGCTCGCTCTGCGTTCGCGCGAGCCGCGACGTCGATGGCAAGAGCGTCTTCGCGCTCTCGGGTCGCGGCATCAAGACGCGGCTCATCGTCAACGCGAAGTCCGGCCGCCTCGCGGACACCAACATCAGCGTGGATGACAAGGCAGTGCACGTCTGCCCCGTCGGCGTCATCCTGCGCAAGCGCCGGGGATTCGCGGTGCCGCTCGGGCAGCGTGTGTTCGACCTGAAACCGATCTCCGCATACGTCGACGCGTCGGCGAAGATCGACGAGCGATAACATGGATGCACCAGTCAAACGCAAGGTCAAGGTCGCGACCACGTCGCTCGCCGGCTGCTTCGGCTGCCACATGTCGTTCCTCGACCTCGACGAACGTCTGTTCCCGCTGTTCGAGCTGATCGAGTTCGACCGCTCCCCGTTCACCGACATAAAGACGATCGGAGAGTGCGACCTCGGCATCATCGAGGGCGGGCTGTGCAACGCCGAAAACGTCCACGTGCTGCGCGAGTTTCGCGCCCGTTGCCGCAAGCTCGTCGCCATCGGCGCCTGCGCGATCAATGGGGGGCTGCCGGCGCAGCGCAACCACCTGCGCTTGCCGCTGATCCTGCAGGAGGTCTATCAATCGAGTCCGGGCCTGGCCAACGGCCTCATCCCCAACGATCCCGAACTGCCGCTGCCGCTCAACAAGGTTCACCCGCTGCACGAAGTCGTCGAGATCGACTACTTCATTCCGGGATGCCCGCCGTCCGCGGACGCCATCTGGAAGGCGCTGACCGACATACTGGCCGACCATGTGCCGACGCTCGGTCACGGGCTCATTCACTACGACTAGGAAGCGCTCCGCCTATGACGTTCCAACTCGAAACCGCGGCCCATCCGGAAAAGCTCCGCCGCGTGGCGATCGATCCGGTTTCGCGCGTGGAGGGCCACGGCAAGGTTACGCTGCTGCTCGACGACCAGCAGCGGGTACACCAAGTCCGGCTGCACATCGTCGAGTTCCGCGGCTTCGAGAAGTTCATCCAGGGCCGCCCGTACTGGGAAGTGCCGGTCATGGTCCAGCGACTGTGCGGGATCTGCCCGGTGAGCCACCACCTCGCCGCCTCGAAGGCGCTCGACGTGATCGTCGGCGCGACGAAGCTCACGCCGACCGCCGAGAAGATCCGACGCCTGATGCACTACGGGCAGATCATGCAATCGCACGCGGTGCACTTCTTTCACCTGTGCTCGCCCGACCTGCTGTTCGGATTCGACAGCGACGCCGCGCGGCGGAACATCGTGGCCGTCGCGCAGGCCCACCCGGATACGGCGCGCCAAGGCGTGCTGCTGCGCAAGTTCGGGCAGGAAGTCATTCGCGTGACCGCGGGCAAACGCGTGCACGGGACGGGCTCGGTTCCGGGCGGCGTCAACAAGGCGGTGACCATCGACGAACGGGACATGCTGCTCGCCGATGCCTACCAGATGATCGCCTGGAGCCGCGCCGCGGTGCGCCTCATCAAGGATCTGCACGCGCAGAATCCGGCGCTGTACAACAGCTTCGGCGTCTTCCGCTCGAACCTGATGTCGCTCACCGGCACCGACGGCGCGCTCGACTTCTATCACGGACGCCTGCGCGCGAGGAGCGAAAACGGCGACCTGCTCTTCGATGGGGTCGACTACCGCGGCTACGCGGACCTGATCCAGGAGGAGGTCAAACCGTGGAGCTACATGAAGTTTCCGTTCTTCACCGCCCTCGGCAAGGAGAAGGGCTGGTACCGGGTCGGGCCGTTGTCGCGCGTGCAGAACTGCGACTTCATACCCACGCCGCTCGCGGAGGCCGAACGGCGCGAATTCATCGACTACTCGGGCGGCACGCCGACCCATGCGCCGCTCGCCTACCACTGGGCGCGAATGATCGAGATGCTGCACGCGGTCGAGACCATCAAGGACCTGCTGCACGACGACGACATCCTCGGCGGCGAGCTCACCGTCACCGGCGCACGTGCACAGGAGGGCGTCGGCGTCATCGAGGCGCCGCGCGGCACGCTCATCCATCACTACCGCGTCGACGAAGACGACCTCGTGACGATGTGCAACCTGATCGTCTCGACCACGCACAACAACCAGGCGATGAACGAGGCAATCCGCAACGTTGCGCAGCGCTACCTCCGCGGACACGAGATCACCGAGGGCCTGCTCAATCACATCGAGGTGGCGATCCGCGCGTTCGATCCCTGCCTGTCGTGCGCGACGCACGCGCTGGGCAAGATGCCGTTGATGATCGAACTGGTCGACGCGGAGGGTACGCTCCTCGACACGCTGTCCCGCGACGGCGACGGCACGCTGGGCGCGGCGCGCAGACCGTGACTGCCGCAAGCGTGGGGGTAGTCCGATGAGCGCCGCCGGGCCGTCCCAAGGCGCGAATTGGGCCCCCTCGGGGGGCAGCGCAGCGGCGAACGCCGCAAGCGTGGGGGTAGTCCGATGAGCGCCGCCGGGCCGTCCCAAGGCGCGAATTGCGCCCCCTCGGGGGGCAGCGCAGCGGCCGATTTGGCCAATGAGGCCGCAAGCGCGGGGGCCATCCAACCCGCGGGCGTCGTCGTCATTGCGGTCGGCAATCGCAGTCGCGGCGACGACGCGATCGGACCGTTGCTGCTCGATCGGCTCCAGGATTGGCTCGCGAGCGGCGACCGCGGCGCCGACATCGAACTGATCGAGGACTTCCAGTTGCAGATCGAGCATGCCCTCGACCTCGCGGGTCGCCGGCTCGTGCTGTTCATCGACGCCGGCACGGGCACCGCTGCGCCGTACCGCCTCCTTGCGACCGAGGCAGCGGCGCCGTCCGCAAGCCACAGTTCCCACGCGCTCGCTCCGGCCGCCGTGCTCGGCGTCTATCGGCAGATCACGGGCGCGAATCCGCCGCCCGCATTCGTGCTGTGCGTGCGCGGCCATCGGTTCGAACTGGGCGAGGACTTGAGCCAGCCCGCGCGAGCCCATGTCGAGGCGGCGTGGCGACAGCTGGTCGATCTATGCGAGAAGCCCGACGTCGGTCACTGGCAGGAAGCCGCCGCTCGCGACGCGCGGTGAGCGTCGGGGCGGGACACCGCCCCGGCGTCAGTGCAGCTCGGTAAAGATCCGTTCCGCGAGCGCGCGACTCACACCCGGCACCCGCGTGAGATCGTCGACGCTCGCCGCCTGCACGCCTTTCAGGCCGCCGAAGTGCGCGAGCAGCGCCTGCCGCTTCTTGGCGCCGATGCCCGCGATCTCCTGCAGCGACGATGTGGTCCGTGCCTTGGCGCGACGCGCGCGGTGGCCCTGTATCGCGAAACGGTGTGCTTCGTCGCGGATCTGTTGAAGCAGGTGCAGTCCCGGATGATCGGCGGGAAGGTTCAGCACCTCGCCGCGATCCGGAAAGACGATGTCTTCCTCCCCCGCCTTCCGCTCGGGCCCCTTCGCGATGCCGATCAACCGCGTGTCGTGCAACCCCTGCTCCGCCAGCACCTCGGCGGCGAGCGCAACCTGCCCTTTGCCGCCGTCGACGACCAGCAGATCGGGCGCCGGAAACTCGCCGCCGACGATTCGCGCGCAGCGACGCGTCAGCGCCTCGCGCATCGCCGCGTAGTCGTCGCCGCCCGCCGACGGCGTCACGTTGAAGCGCCGGTACTCGGCCGTCTGCATCGACAAGCGATCGAAGATCACGCAGGACGCGACCGCGCGCTCGCCCATCGTGTGCGAAACGTCGAAGCATTCGATCCGCTGCGCTTCGGCCGGCAGCCCGAGGGCCGCCTGCAGTGCGCCGAGACGGTCCTCCTGCGTGGCCTTCTGCGCGAGCTTCTGCCGGATCGCGAACTCGGCGTTCTGCGTGGCCATCGCGAGCCAGACGCGGCGTTCGCCACCCGGATTGCCGACGATCTGCACGCGCTGCCCGGCTTGCGTCGACAGCACGTCGGCGAGCGCGGCCTGGTCGTCGGCGCCGGCGGCGATGATCGTCGGCGGGACCGGCCGCCCGACATAGTGCTGCGCGAGAAATGCGGGCACGACGTCGGCGAGCGCGCCGGCATCGGCATGTCTGGGAAAGAAGCTGCGGTCACCGACGTGCCGGCCGCCACGGATCATCACGACGTTGACCGCGACCAGCCCCTGCTCCGCCGCCGCGGCGACGACGTCGATGTCGCCGGCCGTCGCGCTCTCGACGAACTGCCGGGATTGCAGCTGCATGAGTCGCGTGACCTTGTCGCGGATGCGCGCCGCGCGCTCGAACGCGAGCGCAGCGCTCGCCTCCTCCATCTGCCCCTTCAGCTGCGCGAGCACCTCGGTCGTCTTTCCCTGCAGGAAGAGCACCGCGCTCCGCACGTCCTCCGCGTAGTCGGCTTCGGTGACGAGGCCGACGCAGGGCGCGCTGCAACGCTGGATCTGGTGGAGCATGCACGGGCGCGAACGGTTGGCGAATACCGTGTTCTCGCAGGTGCGCAACTGGAAGACCTTCTGCAGGAGCGCCATACCTTCGCGGACGGCGCCGGCACTCGGGAAAGGGCCGAAGTACCGGTTCTGGCGATCGAGCTTGCCGCGGTGGAAGCGCAGCTGCGGAAACGTCTCGCCAGTCAGGCAGACGTACGGGTAGCTCTTGTCGTCGCGGAACAGGATGTTGTAGCGTGGCTCGTCGGCCTTGATCAGGTTGTTTTCGAGCAGCAGCGCCTCGCCCTCGGAGCGCGTCACGGTCGTTTCGACACGCGCAACCTGTGCGAGCATCAGTGCAATCCGCGTTTCGTGCGCGCCTTTCTGGAAATAGCTCGACACGCGCTTCCTGAGGTCGCGCGCCTTGCCGACGTAGAGGGTCTCTCCGGCGGCGTCGAACATCCGGTAGACTCCGGGACGGTGCGGCAGCGAGGCCAGCAGCTCGCGCGCGTCGAAGGGTGCCGGCGACTCGGGTGACGTGGGAGCTTGTTCCATGACACTAGGCCGCCCGGCGCGCCCCTTCGCGTCCGAGATGGTCGGCGATGCCGTCGAAGACCGCGCGGAACATCGGCGTCGTCAGCCGCCTCGTGTTGGTGTTGTAGCGGCTGCAATGGTAGCTGTCGAAAAGCGCGATGCCGCGCGCGAGCCGGTGGCGCGCATTGTGGGCAAACGCCAGCGCGGACGGCCGGAGGCCCAGCGCCCGCAGCGTCGCGTCGTGCGCGATTCGACCCAGCGCGAGGATCGCCCCGCCTTGAGGCAGTGCCGCGAGATCGGCTGCGAGGTAGCTGTTGCAGGCGCGCATTTCCGCGGGCGTGGGCTTGTTGTCCGGCGGCAGGCACTTCACCGCATTCGTGATCCGGCAGCCGACGAGGGCAAGGCCGTCGTCGCGCGCCGTCGCGACCGGCTGCGACGCGAAGCCGTACGCGTGCAGCGTCTCGTAGAGGATGATCCCGGCGTGGTCGCCCGTGAATGGCCTGCCGCTGGCGTTCGCGCCATGGCGTCCCGGCGCGAGCCCGACGACGACGAGCGCGGCGTCGGCGGCGCCGAACGGCGGAACCGGGCGACAGAAGTAGCCGGGATTCGCCGCGCGCACGTGGTCGAGGAACGCGACGAGCCGCGCGCAGCGCCGGCAGCCGGCGTCATACGCGAGCGGCGCGGCCGGATCTGGCAGAATGGCGGCACTCTTGGGGGTGGCCATGGGATGGGCGCGAATCCTAGCACGATCGCCAGCCAGCGCTTCCGTCCACGCCCGAATGTCCGCCACTGCCTCCTACCCAGCCTTCGATCGCCCATGCTGCCCATCGAGACGAACCTCGAACTGCGCTCCTGTCTCCCCGCGCGAGGCAGCGGCAACGGCCGCAAGCCGCCGTTGCTGTTCGTACATGGCGGTTATATCGACGGGTGGTGCTGGGAGCCGAACTTCATGCCGTGGTTCGCGGAACGCGGATACGCGGCCTATTCGCTGTCGCTGCGCGGCCACGGCGCCTCGCACGGCCGCGAGACATTGTTCGTCACGGGTCTCGACGACTTCGCCGCCGACGTCGAGCACATCGCCGCGGGCCTCCCATCGTCGCCGGTGTTGATCGGGCATTCGATGGGTGCGTCCGTCGTCGAGCGGTTGATGGCAACGCGCCCGGTGCGCGCAGCCGCACTGCTTTCGCCCGTGCCGCCGTCGGGACTCCTGCCGATGGCGGCGCGACTCGCCGCCGAGCGTCCGGACAGCCTGATCCGACTTGCGCAATTCGACCCGGCCCGGCTGACCCGGCATGTGCTCGATGCACTGCGCCCGTTCTATTTCAGCGACGACGTCGCGCCGGAGATGCTCGCCGAGGCGACCGCCCATCTCTGCATCGAATCACCACGCGTGCTGCTCGATCTCTCGCTGCGGATGCACTGGCAGCTGCCGGAGCGCCGAGGCGTTCCGTTGTTCGTCCTGGGCGCCGATGGCGATCGCATCGCGTCGCCGGACGATGTTCGCGCGACGGCCCGCCACCACGACGTCGATGCGACGATCGTGCCCGAACTGGCGCACATGCTGATGCTCGAGCGGAAGTGGGAGACGGCGGCGAAGCCGCTGCTACGCTGGCTCGCAACGCTGTAGCGCCGCGCGGCTCGGTGCGGGCTTTCCCGCCCCCGCCCGCACGAAGCGCTCGAACTCGTCGGCGGGCAGCGGCCGGCTGACCCAATAGCCCTGGAAACAGTCGCAGCCGCGGGCCGCAAGGAAATCGAGCTGCACCTGCGTGCCGACACCCTCGGCAATGGTCGTCAGGCCCAACCCGCGCGCCAACCCGATGATCGCCTCGGTGATCGCGGCGTCCCCGGGATCGGTCTCGAGGTCGGCAATGAACGAGATGTCGATCTTGAGCGTGTCGATCGGGAAGTGCTTCAGGTGCGTGAGCGACGAGTACCCGGTGCCAAAGTCGTCGATCGCGACGGTGAAGCCCTCGTCGCGCAGCAGGTGGAGCGATCTGCGGATCGCATCGATGTCGTGCAGCAGGCTCGTCTCGGTCACTTCGAGCTCGATCCACGACGGCTCGCAGCCGGCGCTGCGCACGATCTGCGCTATCCGGTGCGCCATGCCATCCCGATAGAACTGCCGCGCCGAGAGGTTCACCGAAACGGTCAGCGCGAGGCCGGCCCGCCGCCAGGCCGCACACTGGGTGGCGGCCGATTTCAGCACCCAGTCGCCCAGCGCATGGATCAGGCCGGATTCCTCGGCGAGCGCGATGAAGACCTTGGGCGAAATGGTGCCGTGTTCCGCGTCGTTCCATCGCAGAAGCGCCTCGGCACCGACAACCGCCCCGTCGGCGAGCTTCACGATCGGCTGGTAGTGCAGCTGCAGCACGCCTTCCTTCAGCGCGACGCGCAGCGCCTGCTCGAGCGTGTGCTGCCGCACGCGGTGCAGCGCGAGATCGGCATCGAGGAACTGGTAGGTGTTGCGCCCGAGCTCCTTCGACCGGTACATCGCGACGTCGGCGTGCTTCAGAAGCTCGTCCGGATCGTCGGAATCGTCGGGATAGATGCTGATGCCGATCGACGAGGTCACGTAGAGCTCGTGCTCCTCGATCCGGAACGGCTGCGAGACCGCGTCGAGCAGCTTCTGCGCGACGTTGCCCAGCATCGTCGAGTCGTCGAAATCCTCGACGATGACCATGAATTCGTCGCCCCCGAGACGAGCGAGCAGGTCGGTTTCACGCAACGAAGCGGCCAGCGCGCTGCTCACCGCCTTGAGGAGCTCGTCGCCGATGCGGTGGCCCAGCGTGTCGTTGACGTTCTTGAAGCGATCGAGGTCGATGAACAGCACGCCGACGCGGCGTCCGCTGCGCTTCGCCTGCGCCGTCGCCTGGGAAAGGCGCTCGTGGAGCAGGAGCCGATTCGGCAGCCCGGTCAGCGCATCGCGTGTCGCCATGTACTGCAGCCGCTCCTCGGCACGCACGCGCGGCGAGACGTCCTGCACGAACGAGAGGATGGAGACGATGTTTCCGTCATCGTCCTGCAGGCACGAGTGGTACCACTCGCACCAGATCGTCTCCCCGTCCTTGCGGTTGTTGCGGGTCTGGCCCGTCGCCCGCGGCTCTTCGCCGCTCATCAGGCGGGCGAGGAGGTCCGCGACGGCGCCCCGGTCCGCCTCGTGGAGCAGCGGATTGCCGTCGATCGGCATCCCGAGCACTTCGTCGGCGCGCCAGCCGAAGATGTGCTCCGCCTGCGGCGACCATCGGACCAGCTGGAAATCGCGATCCCACTCCAGCACCGCGAGCGGCGTGTTGTTGATGTGCGACGACAGCATCCAGTTCGCGCGGCGAAGCGCCTGCTCCGTGCGCTTGAGGTCGTGGATGTCGTACTCGGTGCAGTAGAGACCGCGCAGCTTCCCGGCGGCGTCGAGGTCCGGCGCGACGCGGCCGTGCACCCAGCGCTGCTCGCCGTCCGGCATGCTGCCGACCCGCTCGTACTCCACGTGCTCGCCGCCGAGCGCTCGCTCGAGGATCGGGCGCAGGAACGATGCGACATCGGGGGCCAGCACTTCGAATGGCGTCCGGCCGTAGATCTCGTCCTGCGGGCGGGCGGCCCAGTCCGCGAACGCCTGATTGACGAACGTGTAGTTGGACGCGCGGTCGAGGTAGGCGATCGGACCGGGGATGTTGTCGGCGAAGAGGCGCAGCTGCACTTCCTGCGCCTTCAACGCGTCCCGAACGGCGATGTCGTCCTCGATGTCCGTCATCACGGCAAAGACGCCGCTCACGTGACCACCGATCGCACAGTCGGGGAACAGCGTGATGCGAACCCACCGCAGCTCGCCGGTCGCCTTGCGTTCACGGCGCTCGAACGAGACCTTCGCGCCCTCGAAGGCGCGTTCGATGTGATCGTCCATCTCCGCGAACGTGCCGCCCGCAACCAGGTCCTGCACGCCGCGACCGAGCAGGTCGTCGGGCGCAATGCCGATCCAGCGGCCGAACGGCTTGTTCGCGAACCGGATCTTGAGCTGCCGGTCGAAATGGATGATCGGCGAGCCGACACTGTCGGTGACGAGGCGCAGACGGTGCTCGCGCCAGCCCGCCTCGAGCTCCAGCCGCTTCAGCTGGTCGACGTCGGTGTAAGTGACGAGAAAGCCGCGGACATCCCCGTCCGACCCGCGATCCGGGGAGTAATCGACGCGAATCCAGAACGACGGGTGCCCGGGCGCGGCAAGCTGTCGCTCGTATCCCGTTTGCTCGCCCGCGAGCGCGGCGTCGACGTAGGCCTCGAACAGTGAATAGGCCTCGCTGCCGTCAACCTCCCGGACCTCGCGACCGATCACGCCGGCGTATGGCAACCCGGTCCATTCGAGAAAGGCCTTGTTGACGAAACGATAGCGCCGGCTGCCGTCGACGTAGGCAACCGGGAGTCCAAGTGCGTTGAGCTTGCGCTGGGACAGCGACGGCAGGCTCTCCGGGCGGTCCCGCGATGGCGCCCGGAGGGTGACGGTGGCAAGCGCAAGCCGCGTAAGCGATCGTGTAAAGGGCATGCCGCGCTCGCTTTTGTCGAAGGGCAAACGGTCTTCCGGGAACAGGGCGTGCGGAAACCCGCGTCACACCGCCGTTTCCGGGTCGAAATCGTTCGTTTGCCCGGGGATTCCCTGCATTTCGGACGAATGAAGCAAGGATCAGGCCTGAATCCCCTGCTGACGAGCTCCCTTGGCAACCGGGCACCCGCCAGCCGTCGTCCAGGTCCACAAACCCGCACGCCACGCCGCGCAACGTCGAACCCCGGCCCGCCGTGTTGACACAGGCCCGCGGGGGTCGTCCGGGACAATCGGTTCCGTGGCGCGGATGGCGTCAGCGGCTACCGTCATAAACCAACGCCACGGGGCCACCCCTCATGCGGTACGGCGCGACCGTCCGTGAAGAAAGGGTCGACCGCGAGGTCGCGCACCCCGCATGCGGCTGCAGGCCCGGCGGCGCCGCGACATCGGCTAGAATCCGGGACCCGCCGACGCCGACCGGGTCGAAGTCGCTCTGCCGAATTCAGGGAGCTGGTCCAATGAAATGCACGCTGTACCGCATGCTGGCGCTGGCCGGACTTGCGGCCACCTTGCCCGCGATCGGCGCCAACATCACGTTCTACCAGGACGACTACTTCCGGGGCCGCTCGGACGCGTTCTTCCGCGGGCGCTGCACCACCCTGTCCCCCGGCGATTATCCGACGTGGCCGCGTTAGCGTGGGCCGGGTCGACGACATCGCGGGGCTGCGCCGGATCCTGAAGCGATCCCGGGTCATCGCGGTCGTCGGCCTGTCGGCGAACTGGTATCGCCCCAGCTACTTCGCGGCGAAGTACATGCAGGAGCACGGCTACCGCGTGATCCCGGTCAACCCGAACTACGGCGAAGTGCTCGGCGAAAAGTGCTACCCGAGCATCGCCGCGATCCCCGAGCCGGTCGACATCGTCGACTGCTTCCGCAAGCCGGAAGAGATGCCGGCGCTCGCCCGCGAGACCGTGGCCAAGGGCGCGAAGGTGCTCTGGATGCAGCTGGGAATCCACAGCAGCGAGGCTTTGACGATCGCAGCCGACGCGGGGCTCGACGTGGTGGAAAACCACTGCGTCAAGATCGAGCACGCGCGGATCATGGGCGGGTTGAACTGGGCGGGCGTGAACACCGGCGTGATCTCCGCGAGGCGGCCCGCATGAATTCCGTCGCGTCGAACATGCGGGATGCCCGTGGCTGACCGGGAATTCGGCTTCGATACGCTGTGCCTGCACGCCGGCCAGATCCCGGACGCCGCGACCGGCGCGCGCGCGCTGCCGATCTACCAGACGACGTCGTTCGTGTTCGACAGTGCGGACCACGCGGCGAGCCTGTTCAACCTGCAGACGTTCGGCAACGTCTACTCGCGGATATCGAATCCGACGGTCGCCGCGCTGGAGGAACGCATCGCGGCGCTGGAAGGTGGGCGCGCCGCGCTCGCGGCCGCCACCGGGATGGCGGCGCAGATGGTCGCGCTGCTCACTCTCTGCCGCGCCGGCGATCACATCGTGGCGGCGCGCACGCTCTACGGCGGCACCTATTCGCAACTGGCCGTCACGTTCGCGCAATTCGGCATCGACGCGACGTTCGTCGATGCCGACGACCCTGACGCCTTCCGCGGCGCCCTCACGCCGCGCACCAAGGCGGTCTACGCCGAGACGATCGGCAATCCGCAACTGAACGTCTGCGACATCGCGGCGCTCGCCGACGTCGCGCACGGCGCCGGCGTGCCGCTCGTGATCGACAACACGCTCGCGTCCCCTTATCTGTGCCGCCCGTTCGAGCACGGCGCGGACATCGTCATCCATTCGGTGACCAAGTACCTGGGCGGTCACGGCACGACGATGGGCGGGGTTGTCGTGGAGTCGGGCCGGTTCCCGTGGGATAACGGCAACTTCCCGCAGATGACCGAGCCATCGCGCGGCTACCACGGCGTCCGCTTCTTCGAGACGTTCGGCGACTTCGGCTTCACGATGAAGGCGCGAATGGAGACGATGCGCACGCTCGGCCCCACGCTCGCTCCGCTGTCGGCATTCCTGCTGCTGCAGGGCATCGAAACGCTGCACCTCCGCATGCCGCGGCACTGCGAGTCGGCGCTGGCCGTGGCGCGACACCTCGCCGCGCACCCGGCGGTCGAGTGGGTCAACTACCCGCTGCTGCCGGGCAACCGCTACGAGCCCCTGGCACGCCGGTACCTGCCCCGCGGCGCCGGCGGCATACTGACCTTCGGCGTGCGCGGCGGCGCCCCGGCCGGCGAACGCCTGATCGAGGGCGTGCAGTTTCTCTCGCACCTCGCGAACGTCGGCGACGCGAAGACACTCGTCATCCACCCCGCGTCGACGACGCACCGGCAACTGTCCGACGACGAGCAGCGCGCCGCGGGCGTCAATCCCGAGATGATCCGGCTGTCGGTCGGACTCGAGGCGCTCGACGATATACTGTGGGACTTGGACCAGGCGTTGGAGAAATCGACACAATGATGCGCTATGCCGCCGTCCCATGGCCATGGGCGGGTCTCACGCTCGCGCTCGTCCTGCTCGCGCAGGAGGCGCTGATCAAAATGCTGGGCGATTCACCGTCGCTGGGTATGACCTCCTGGCGCATGCTGGTGATGACGATCGGCGTCACGTCGATCGGGTTGATCGTCCTGCCGCCGCGCAGGCCCGCCTACCTGCTCGGCGCCCTCACCTGCGCGGCGCTGATGGCTTGGGCCCTCTGGCTGCAATACGGGCTGGGTCTCGACCCGTGCCCTTTGTGCTCGCTGCAGCGCATGGCCGTGATCGCCATCGGCGTCGTATTCCTGGTCGCTGGCGTCCACAACCCGGGGCGCCTCGGCGCGGCCGTCTATGCCGGCCTGACGCTCGTCATCGGCCTCTTCGGCGCAGTGACCGCAATGCGTCACGTGTGGATCCAGTCGCTGCCGAAGGGCGAAGTGCCGGCGTGCGGGATGGGGCTCAACTACATGCTCGAGACGCTGCCGCTGACCGACGTCCTGTCCAAGGTGTTCAAGGGCAGCGGCGAATGCGCGGAGGCCGGATGGTATTTCCTCGGCCTCGCGATTCCCGCGTGGACATTTGTCTTCTATGTCGCGATGATGGTCGCGGCGATCGTACTGATCCGTCGCGACTGAGGACGCGCCCCCACGCTCACTTCGTTCGCTCCCCCCGCGGGGGCAGTCAGTGCCCGACGGGCGGGCACTGAGGCGCAGCGACGGCCGAACCGGCGGCGCGCGATTTGCGCGGCCCGCCGGTTGCCTTACTTCGGCGCCATGCGAATGGCGCCGTCGAGCCGGATCACCTCGCCGTTCAGCATCACGTTCTGGACGATCTCGCGCACCAGCGACGCGAACTCGGAAGGCCGCCCGAGGCGCGGCGGGAACGGGACCATCTTGCCGAGCGCCTCGGCGATGTCAGCCGGTATCTGCCCGACCATCGGCGTCTCGAAGATGCCTGGTGCGATCGTCATTACGCGAATGCCGTTCCGCGCGAGGTCGCGCGCCATCGGCAATGTCATCCCGGCCACGCCCGCCTTCGACGCGCTGTACGCGGCTTGCCCGATCTGACCGTCGAAGGCGGCCACCGAAGCGGTGTTCACGATGACGCCGCGCTCGCCCTCGGCGTTGGGCGCATTCCCGGCCATCGATGCCGCGGCGAGGCGCGCCATATTGAACGTGCCGATGAGGTTGATGTTGATCGTGCGGACGAAACCAGCGAGCGAGTGCGGGCCCTCCTTGCCGACGACCTTCTCGCCGTAGACGATACCCGCGCAGTTGACGAGCCCGTCGACACGTCCGTAACCAGCGACCGCGGCGGCGACCGCGGCCTTCGCGCTCGCCTCGTCGGTGACGTCGGTGCGCACGAACCGCGCGCTCGCGCCGAGCTCTTTCGCCAGCGCGTGACCTTCGCTCTCCTTCAGGTCGGCGATCACCGCGTTGCCCCCGCCGTCGACGATCATCCGCGCCGTCGCCCCGCCCAGTCCCGACGCGCCGCCGGTGACGATGAATGTGCTGCCCTTCAGTTGCATGTTCCGCGTCTCCCTATTTGGCCTGCGCCTTGAACACCGTCATCGCCGCCGTGATCAACCCCGCGAGATCCGCAAGGTTCGCGGGAACAATCACGGTGTTGTTGGTCTTGGCGATGTTCGCGAAGGCGCCAACGTACTGCTCCGCAACCTTCAGATTTACGGCCTGCAGCCCGCCCGGCGACTCGATGGCTTCGGCAACCTGCCGGATCGCCTTGGCGTTCGCTTCCGCGATGGCAAGGAGCGCGGCAGCATGGCCCTGCGCCTGATTGATCTCGGCCTGCTTCACCCCTTCGGACTGCGCGATCGCCGCCGCCCGCGCGCCGGCCGCGAGGTTGATCTGCTCCTGCTGCTTGCCTTCCGACGTCGCGATCACCGCGCGCTTCTCGCGCTCGGCGGTGATCTGCGCCTGCATCGCGTGCAGGATTTCCTTCGGCGGCGTCAGGTCCTTGATCTCGTAGCGCAGGACCTTCACGCCCCAGTTTCCCGCCGCGAGGTCGAGCGCGGCGACGACCAGGCCGTTGATGTGTTCGCGTTCCTCGAAGGTCCGGTCGAGTTCCATGCGGCCGATGACGCTGCGCAACGTGGTCTGCGCGAGCTGCGTGATCGCCACCTGGAAATTGCTCGAGCCGTAGGAAGCGAGCCTGGGGTCGGTGACCTGGAAGTAGAGGATGCCGTCCACCTGCAGCTGCGTGTTGTCCTTGGTGATGCAGATCTGACTGGGCACGTCGAAGGGGATCTCGCGCAGATCGTGCCGATAGGCGACGCGATCGACGAAGGGAATGACAAAATTGAGCCCCGGCTGCAGCACGGCGTAGAAGCGCCCGAGCCGCTCGATGACCAGCGCGTGCTGCTGCGGCACGACGCGGATCGCGCGGCCGATGACGATGATCGCGACGACGAACAGCGCGATCGTGAACAGCGACGAACCGATCCACATGGTGAAGTCCTCCATTTGTCGGGGCGTCACGACGACGGCTTGCGGTCGGAGATCACCAGGACGGAGCCGCGCATGGCGACAATGTAGAGCGTTTCCGCGCGGGGCACGTCCGGACCCGCGAGTTCCGCATCCCAGGTCGAGCCGCGATAGGCGACGCGCGCGGTGCCGTCGGGATTCCACGTTTGCACGCGCACCGCCTGCCCGACGTCGAGTGCGGATTGCGGCGGCGGCGTCGCGTGCGCCAAACGCCAGCGGTGCGCGGCGATGGTCAGCGCGACTCCCAGGACGCCGGCGATCCCGAACTGCAGTGGCAGGCCGGCGCCCAGCCAGGCCGCCACGCCACCCAGTGCGACGGCAATGCCTATGGCGACCAGGTAGAAGGTCCCGGTCACGACTTCGGCGCCGATCAGCACGGCTGCCGCAATCCACCAGATCCACTCAGTGCTCATCGTCCGCGCCCGATTCCCGTCACGTCATAGCCTGGAAGGATAAGCCACTTTAGAGGTCGGCGTTTCGTTGCCACTATCGATGGAATCGACCGGGACGCGAAGCGGCAACGGGCGGCTCGGCGGGCCACTCCGTTTGCGGTATAATATTTTCTTTTTAATCAAGCGCTTTGGCGCCGGTTCACGGGACAGACGGGGTTGCGATGCCGATCTACGAATATCGTTGTTCTTCCTGCGGCCACGAGCTCGAGTCACTGCAGAAGCTCTCCGATGCGCCGCTCACCACCTGCCCGTCGTGCAAGGCGGACACGCTCGTCAAATTGATGTCGGCGGCAGGTTTTCAGCTCAAGGGCAGCGGCTGGTACGCGACGGACTTCAAGGGCAGCGGCAGCAAGCCTGCGCCGGCGAAGACCGGCGGCGAACCGCAGGCCGACGCAAAAGCGGAGACCAAGAGCGAAACGAAAGTCGAGGCCAAGAGCGAGTCCAAGGGTGACACCAAGGGCGAGGCCACGGGCAGCGCCAAGGCTCCGTCTTCGACAGCCGGTGCGCCCCCTGCCTCCACGTAGCGCACAGCCACCGACACGAACGATGAAGCGCTACCTGATCGCCGGCATGCTGGTCTGGGTGCCACTCGGCATCACGATCTGGGTGATCAATTCCCTTGTCACCACGCTCGACCAGACGTTGCTGCTGGTGCCTGCGTCGTTGCGCCCCGAGGCGCTGATCGGCTATCGCATTCCCGGACTTGGCGTAGTGCTGAGTTTTCTGATTCTGCTCGGCACCGGCGTGTTCGCCGCCAATTTTTTCGGCCAGCGGCTGATCGTTATGTGGGAAGGCATCCTCGGTCGGATCCCGTTCGTCAAATCGATCTACTCGTCGGTCAAGCAGGTCAGCGACACCGTTCTGTCCGACAAGGGCACGGCCTTCCGCAAGGCGCTGCTGGTCGAGTTCCCGCGGCCTGGGTGCTGGACGATCGCGTTCCTGACGGGCGCACCGGCCGATGCGGTCGTCGACCATCTCTCGGGCGAGCACGTCAGCGTGTATGTGCCGACCACGCCGAACCCGACCGGCGGCTACTTCGTGATGGTCCCGAAAAGCGCAGTGCGCGAGCTGGACATGTCCGTCGACGACGCTCTCAAGTACATCATCTCGATGGGCGTCGTCGCCCCGCGGCGCCGGAGCGGCGGACCGAAGACGACGCACGCGTCGATGCCGGCCGCCGCGCACCCCCGAAATTGACCGGGCGGGCCCGCCGCTACGTTGCGCCGGCGCGCAGCGGGCGCGGATGCTGCCCCACGGACCCGTAACCCGAAGACCGATTCCCATTGCAACGCTGCTGGAGAACGCATTGAAGCGCACTGATTACTGCGGCCGCATCGACCGCCGCTATCTCGCCCAGACCGTGACACTCATGGGTTGGGTACACCGCCGCCGCGACCATGGTGGTGTCATCTTCGTCGATCTGCGCGACCGCGAAGGCCTCGTGCAGATCGTCTTCAATCCGGATCGCGTCGGCCCATTTGCCATCGCCGAAACCCTCCGCAACGAATTCGTGATCCGCGTGACGGGACTCGTCCGGTCCCGTCCCGAGGGCGGCAACAATCCGAACCTCGTCTCCGGCGAGATCGAGGTGCTCGCGCACGACGTCGAGATCCTGAACGCCGCGCAGACGCCACCCTTCCAGCTCGACGACGAGAACCTGTCGGAGACGGTTCGCCTCCAGTATCGGGTAATCGACCTGCGCCGGCCGCAGATGCAGAAGAACCTGATGCTGCGCCATCGGGCGGCAATGGCTGCGCGCAGGTACCTCGATGCGAACGGCTTCATCGACGTCGAGACGCCGGTGCTCTACAAGTCGACGCCCGAAGGCGCGCGCGAGTTTCTCGTTCCGTCGCGGATCCACGCCGGAATGTTCTACGCGCTCCCGCAATCGCCACAGCTCTTCAAGCAGATGCTGATGATGGCGGGCTTCGACCGCTACTACCAGATCGTCAAGTGCTTCCGCGACGAGGACCTGCGTGCCGACCGACAGCCCGAGTTCACGCAGATCGACATCGAGACGTCGTTCCTGGAGGAGCTCGAGATCCGCGACATCATGGAGGGCCTGGTCCGCGCGATGTTCAGGGAAACGCTGAACGTCGAACTCCCGGACCCGTTCCCGGTGATGCAGTTCGCCGATGCGATGCGCGACTACGGATCGGACAAGCCGGACCTGCGCGTTCCGCTCAAGCTGACCGAACTCACCGACCTCATGAAGACCGTCGACTTCAAGGTGTTCCGCGCGGCGGCCGAGCTCGCGAACGGGCGCGTGGCGGCGCTGCGCGTGCCGGGCGGCGGCACGCTGACGCGCAAGGAGATCGACGACTACACGACATTCGCCAAGATCTACGGCGCCGGCGGCCTGGCGTACATCAAGGTCAACGATGCGGCGAAGCCGAACGAGGAAGGCCTGCAATCGCCGATCGTCAAGTTCCTCACCGCGGAGGTGCTCGGCACCATCCTCGAGCGTACTCACGCGCAGACCGGCGACCTGATCTTCTTCAGCGCCGACCGCGAAAAGGTCGTCAACGATGCGCTCGGCGCGCTGCGGACGAAGATCGGCCACGACCGCGGATTCGCCGAGCCGGGCTGGAAGCCGCTGTGGGTCGTCGACTTTCCGATGTTCGAGTTCGACGAAGAGAAGAAGACCTGGGGAGCGCGGCATCATCCGTTCACCGCGCCCAAGGACGGTCACGAGAATCTGTTCGAGACGGATCCCGGAGCCGCCCTCGCCAAGGCCTACGACGTCGTGCTGAACGGCTGGGAAATCGGCGGCGGCTCCGTGCGCATCCACAAGCCGGACGTGCAGGCGAAGGTGTTCGGCGCGCTCAGGATCAGCGCCGAGGACCAGCGGAAGAAATTCGGTTTCCTGCTCGACGCCCTGTCCTATGGCGCGCCGCCGCATGGCGGCATCGCATTTGGCTTCGACCGGCTGGTCGCGATGATGGCGGGCGTCGACCAGATCCGCGACGTTATCGCGTTCCCCAAGACGCAACGCGGGCAGGACCTGCTCGTCGACGCGCCGAGCGCCGTCACCGAGGAGCAATTGCGGGACCTGCACATCAGGGTGCGGACCCGCGAGTCCGTCAAGGCCGCAACCTGACGGCGGCGCGTCTGCGCGAGCGGAATTTCCCCGGATGAACAACGACCCGCGCCTGCCGAACTGCCGCGACAGGATCGGATCCGCAGCGCACCAGGCGCTGCTCGCGCTGTTTCTTCTCGCCGGACTCGCGACCGTCGCGTTCGCGCGCACGACGCCGGAGGACATGCCCGAGGTTGCGCTCGCCGATTTGCCAAAGGAAGCCCGGGAAGTCTATGCGCTCATCGGCAAGGGGGGGCCCTTCCACTACGATCGCGACGGCGTCGTGTTTGGCAACCGCGAAAAGCTGCTTCCGGCCAAACCGCGGGCGTACTATCACGAGTACACGGTCCGCACGCCGGGTGTGAAGAGCCGTGGGGCGCGACGACTGATCTGCGGGGGTCCCGAAACGGCCCCCGACGCGTGCTATTACACCGACGACCACTACCAGTCGTTCCGGAGGATTCGCCAATGAAGCTGCCGGATCTCCACGATCTGGAAATCGCGGGCGTGCACGCGTGGCACGGTGATACCCACGCGCTCGCGGCGGCCGCGGAGGCCGCGAAGCTGCGCTTCCTTGCGACCGATCTGAAGGGGGTCAACAGCAAGGTCGAGCTGCTGGCAGCGCTGGCGAAGGGCTTGAAGCTGCCCGAGCATTTCGGCAACAACTGGGATGCGCTCGCCGATTCCGTCGAGGACGGCGACTGGCTCGGCAAGAGTGGCTGCGTGATCGCGCTGTCGCACTCGGGTACCTATCGGAAGGCGCACGGCGTCGATTGGACGACGTTCGAGGATATTCTCGCCGAAGCCTCCGACTACTGGCGTGAACGGCACAAGCCGTTCTGGGTGTTCGTCAGCTAAGTTGAACAGCCCCCACGCTCACTGCGTTCGCTGCTCCCCGAGGGGGGTGCACAGTGCCGTTCGGGCGGCCGGGCGGGCGGTTGAACAGCCCCC
>Ga0209048_10001235_pt1 | contig 26404 bp, 22 predicted proteins | sample FrelakmetCRP12CR_FD_187146 | JGI IMG/M metagenome (GOLD analysis project Ga0209048, IMG submission 187146) | Freshwater lake sediment microbial communities from the University of Notre Dame, USA, for methane emissions studies - CRP12 CR (SPAdes)... | ecosystem: Environmental > Aquatic >... | reverse complement strand
GAAACAAAATGGCAGGCCAGGAGGGACTTGAACCCCCAGCATCCGGATTTGGAGTCCGGCGCTCTATCCATTAGAGCTACTGGCCTGTTCATTCTGCTGTACATTATAAAGATAAAGGGAATTTACTTAGTTTCCCTGTGAAGCTTATGAGATCGACAAAATTTACAATATTTCATCAACTCAAGGCGATTCTGCATGGTTCGCTTATTCTTCGTTGTCGTATAATTTCTTTGCTTACAATCTGTACAGGCTAAAGTTATAATATTTCTCATAATTACCCTACTCTTACCGTAATGGAGCCCACGACCAGGATTGAACTGGTGACCTCATCCTTACCAAGGATGTGCTCTACCGACTGAGCTACGTGGGCTTATGAGTTCATCAAGAGGACTTCTAATTCCATGAACCCCATATAATCAGCACATCTAACCATATTTTCAAAAAAAGAAGTATACAATGGAGCGGGAAACGGGATTCGAACCCGCGACCCTCAGCTTGGAAGGCTGACGCTCTAGCCCCTGAGCTATTCCCGCTCTCAAAAGATATTGAAGTCCATCCCTCAAAGGTTTCTGTCCAATTCATTTCCCTGATGGAGGGGGGAGGATTCGAACCTCCGTAGGCTTCGCCGGCAGATTTACAGTCTGCTCCCTTTGGCCGCTCGGGCACCCCTCCAATTGCATCACCAAATGCTGGAGCTGGCGATGGGACTCGAACCCGCAACCTGCTGATTACAAATCAGCTGCTCTACCTGTTGAGCTACGCCAGCCGACTTACTAACCAGAACCGGAAACTTCTTTTTGCATCTTACAAAAGAGCGGCAAAAATTTCCCAAAAACAAAAGCCTCTAATGGTAATTCCATTATTAAAATTTGTCAATAATTATTTTTTATACTTTTGTGTCGAAAGGTTTACGTATTGGTTCAGCATGTGTAGGAAAATTCTCTAGAGTAAAGATCTTTGAGTCTTGATGAATCCATTGCATAGACTGTATTTTCTGAGGTTTAATATTTACCCCTAATTTCAACATTAGCCAAGCATAATGTCTTACAGATCCACTTTTCACGTGTCGACGAATCCCTCGACTCCTTGCAGTGCATCAACTTACACATAATCCTTTAGGGTGTGGGGGGCACCTCCACCGTCCTGCCCTACAGGCGGCTGCAAGAGGAGCATCTTAACAATATTTGCATGCCGGACTTACCAGGATGTAAGTGGCATAACGTGACTGCCCTACTTTTGAATGTTTCTCGTTGTTTGCATTCGGACCGGCGTGCGGCTCTCTTCTAGACCATCAACTAATGCTCGCCAATTACCTCAGCAGAAAATATATAAACTTTGGTATCTTTGTCTTTCCATGCATCCCGGTAAAGGCCTGCTTTATAACATGTTTCCTGAAGAAATGTCAATCTATCCCATCCGTATTCCGTGGCAACTTGGGGCAGCAAGAGGCCGGAATTATACCCTTTAGTGATGTAAAGACCATGGATACCTACCTCTATCTCATCTATGTCCTTAACCTCTTTGAGCGGGCTCAGTACGGATATCTCGACAGCCACATTCTTCAACTCGTCCGGCTTTAACGGAGGAAAGCGCGGATCATCGAAGGCTGCTGCTAAAGCCATTTCTCCCACAGTCTTGTCAAGGGGTTTTCTTGCCTCGATATGACCGATACAACCCCTTAGATGATCATGCTTTCTAAGGGTTACAAACGCTCCCTTTTTTTCTTTTAGCACTTCCGAACCTAAGTGGAACTCCGGAATAGACTTGCCAGTTAGTTTGGCCTCTATTGTTTTTCTTACAATATCGAGAAGCGCCTTTTTTTCCACCTCTGACAGCGCCATAATGACCCCATCATAATATCTCAATAACTCTCTTGGTACAGCCAAGATGTTTTTAAATAAGAAGAAATCCGCTGCTTAAACCGAAGCTCTTTTGAAAATTAGGAATCCCGACCATTATAAAAAATAGCCGAAGCATACCCGACAACGTTTCTTCTATCTCCTGTCACATCTCCCGAGTTGGCATACTTCAGCAACTTGGCCCTATCTGCACCTAATTTTTCCGAAACCATCATGGCCACAGCAGCCGGCCCGCCTCCGCAAGCCTCACATAAATTTTTTTCCAAATCTTCCAAGAGGCCCCTGCCGTCCATTTTTTCTATACGTTTTAGCACCACCGAATCAAGCTTCACCGCCTTCTCATAAGAGTGGAAATGTGAAAGATCGGAACTTCCCACGATTAGAATATTCCTACCATTTATTGCATTGACTATGCCCTCAGCAAGGTTTTCACATGTCTCGCGGTCTTGCTCTCCCATAACGATCGGAACAAAGCCAAATTTTCCAAGTACGACTTGAAGAAAGGGAAGTTGAATCTCGATTGAATGCTCCTGGGAATGAGCAGCCGGTATGTAGGATATTATTTCGCTTTGGGCCATGATATCATTTGCCAAGGTCACGTCCACGGGAAGAATGCCTAAGGGAGTTTCGTATCCGCCTCTGTCATATATGGAAACGCCGTGAAAAAATGTCCTGTGGCTCGGTCCCAGAACCAAGACAGCATCGAAGGTTTCTCTTTTTATCATTTTATAGGCTATTGCTGCAATCTGGCCTGAATAGACATATCCTGCGTGGGGAACAATAAGACCTCTGATACTGCCTTCTATTTTTACATCAGGTGCATGAAGAAAAAAGTCCTCTATATCTGTCCTCAAAACTTTGGGGCTGCCGGGATACCAAGTACCTGCAATAACTGACTTTCTGATATCCTTATCCATCACATCTCTCCCATTTATTCACGTCAGCTATCACCTGCAAGTAAATAGATTATTTATAATATATACCCCGTACCTTTTACACATAACCCTAATAACTATTTCAGCCTCCACGTTGCTCCGCGGGCGGTGTCTGAAATCTGAATTCCCATCCCAAGAAGCTTCTGCCTGATCTCATCAGAATTTTTCCAATCACCTCTTTTTCTCGACGCTTCTCTTTCTTCGAGAAGTCGAAGAGCATCTTCGCTCAATGTCTCCTCCTCGAAACTCATTACCACTAGCACTTCATCAATCCTGGCCAGAACGTCGAGCACATTGTCTCTTTCCCTTTCACTCAACTGCCCCAGAGAGAGTGCAACACTGACCTTCCCTACGAATTCAAAAAGAGAGGCCATTGTATCGGATATGTTGAAATCATCATCCATGGCATCTGAGAATCTCTGTTTGATGTCATATACAAGTTGATCAGTGTCCGGGTATCCGCTACCGGGTGTATAACGAATCAAGCGCTGAATAAACCTGTCCAACTTCTTGACCGTATTTTTTGCCGTCTCTAATGCACCGAAGGAAAAATTTAGAGGCTTGCGGTAGTGAGTACTCAGCAGAAAAAACCTGACTTGTCTGCCGCCATATCCCATTGTCTCCAGATCTTCTATAGTCTTGACATTGTTTAAGGAGCGGGACATTTTCTTGCCATCCACCATGACCAGTTCCGTATTGATCCAGTAGTTGGCCATCCGTTTGCCAGTTGCAGCCTTCCCGATGGCCATGACATTTTCACAGTGAGGAAAGACGACGTCGGCTCCACTCGCGTGAATATCAAAATTGTCTGCTAAATACTTAAGGGAGATAGCTGCACACTCAAGATGCCAGCTTGGCCTTACGTTTCCCCAGCGGGTTTTGAAATAAATTCCCCTCTTCAATTCATTTAGAGAAGACCTTTTCAGGAGGGTAAAATCCACGGGGCTGTCTTTTTCATAGTCATCAGATTCGATGGTCTTACCGAGTTTAACTTTTTTCAGGTCAATGTTGGACAAGCGACCATAATCATCTATTTTTGATATGTCAAAGTAAACAGACCTCAATTTTTCGTAGGCGTGACCTCTTTCTACAAGTTTCTCAACAAGGTTCACCATGGTTTCGACATTTTCACTGGCCCGAGGATAGACCTCCTCTTGTTTAATATTTAACTTTTTAATATCATTTAAAAACTTACTTGTGCATCTTTCTGTATACGTACCCAAATCCATATTTGCCCGCTCGGCTTCCTTAATGGATCTGTCGTTCAAATCAATTATGTTCATAACGTGTCTGACCTTAAATCCCTTAAACTCGAGGTAGCGCAGGATCAGGTCGGAAACAACAAAACGTCGATAGTTGCCTACGTGGGGAACTTCATGAACCGTAGGCCCGCAAGAATGCATCAGAACTTCTTCGTAATTGATTGGTTTGAAAAACTCCTTCTCTCTTGTCGACGTGTTGTACAGACGTAGGGTAGATTGTTTCTTGTCGGCGAAGAGTTCCGTACTTAGATACCGCTCTCCCCCGTCAGGAAAGATTACAACGATGAGCCCATTTTCCATTTCTCTGGCCTTCTGCATAGCGACATACATGGCAGCGCCTGAACTCATCCCTACAAAGAGACCTTCTTCCCCAGCCAGTCTCCTCGAGGTTTCGAATGCATCTTCGTCAAGGATATTTATCTTCTCATCCAATCGGCTCTTATCATAAATACCAGGTCGATAAGATTCCTTCATATTTTTTAAACCCTGGATTTTATGCTTCAGATAGGGTTCAACGCCTACTATTCTGATGTCAGGATTATATTCCTTGAGTCGTTTCGAAACTCCCATGGCAGTGCCTGTCGTCCCCAAGGTTGCCACCACCATCGTCACAGCGCCGTCAGTCTGTTGCCAGATTTCTTCACCAGTTCCGTGGTAATGGGCTAGCATATTATCGGCACTATTAAACTGGTCCGTGCCAAAATACTTTTCAGGATCCTTGAGCATCATGTTATATGCCACCTCGATGGCACCATCTGTACCGAGGCTTGCCGGAGTTAAGTATAGCTCCGCCCCCATGGCTTTAAGGATTCTCTTCCTTTCCTCACTGGCAGATTCAGACATAGCCAAGCATAATCTGTATCCCTTGGCCGCAGCAATTAGTGCAAGACCGATTCCGGTATTACCACTCGTAGCCTCTAGGATGATCTTATCGCTCGAGAGTTCGCCCCTTTTTTCCGCTTCGTTTACCATGTAAAGGGCTATCCTGTCCTTAACAGAGCCTCCTGGGTTGAAATATTCAAGCTTCGCATAAATCTTAACCTTCTTGCTGGGATTAAGATTGCGGATCTCCACGAGGGGGGTATTCCCGATACTCTCTAAAATGCTATTATACATTCTTTTCATGACGATATTAGTGATAAAATACGGATGATCTGGTAGAATTCAATATGTAAGAGACGACGGCTCCGTAACAGCCCAAGAACTTAATTTGCGCTCCATACTCTGTCAGTGCCTCGCATATTTATTATATGTGCCAGATTCCTCTTGGAAATTGACCGCTTTGCCTCGGAACATTCGACGAAACTTCCCGTAATGAATCAGTTTGGCGCTTTTTACGGAGATCGTCAAGCGGCTCTCGAACCTTCAACTGTCAAACTTGGGCACAGGAATTTTGAAGAATTGGACCCCTTCCTCCCTTAAGGTCTCCTCTTCGTTTTCCGTAGTAATCCCTTTGATATTTCGTCCTTCTTCATCACCATGATGAATTCTCATGGCTACTTCAGCAAACTTCTTACCGACATCATCGAAATTCTTGTCGAGGTATTCATGAAACAATTTCAGAGCCTTCGGCAGTGATAATTCTTCAACATCCCTCTTGTTAGATGCCTTCATGTCCCTTCCCATGATGGAAATTGTGGAGGGTACCATTCCAACGTCAGAACTTCCACAGGCAGGACAAATTATCAGCTTTTGGGTCTGCTGCTTTTCAAATGCACCTCTATCATTGAACCAACCTTCGAATTTATGACCCCTTTCACATCTTAAATCGTATATGATCATGGGCTGTTTTCCCCGATTAGACTAAGTGCACAAAAAATAATATGGACATTTAGAGTTTTATTATATATCTTCCAAATATATCGTTACACCATGTCGGGATGTGGCCCAGTCCGGTAGGGCACTGCGTTCGGGACGCAGGAGTCGCGCGTTCAAATCGCGCCATCCCGACCATTCTCTTCCTCTCCTGAAGTGATATAATATGTAAATACAAATCCTTCTCAGCCAGTCTGGGGCGTCACTATTTCTAACCACCGACTACAGAAGCCATCTTGAAGATCGGGAGATACATGCAAATGATCATTCCTCCGACAACTCCCCCAAGAAAAACCATCATAATAGGTTCGAGCAGCGCTGTCATGGCCTCTACCGCCGCATCCACTTCATCGTCGTAAAAATCCGCAATCTTGGCGAGCATCAGATCAAGGGCTCCTGTAGCCTCACCAACTGCGATCATTTGAACAACCATGGGGGGGAATATGCCAGTTTCTGAAAGTGGTTCCGCGATGGTCCTCCCCTCGCTGATGCTTTGTCTGGTCTTGATTATAGCATTCTCAACTATCTTGTTTCCAGCGGTTCTACTTACGATACTTAGTCCCTCGAGAATCGGAACACCGCTGCCTAACATGGTTGCCAGGGTTCTGGTAAATTTCGCCACTGCAACCCTGTTCAATAACGGGCCGAATACAGGCGCCTTCAACGTCAAGGCATCAATGGTAAGTCTTCCTTTTTCAGTACGGTAATATCTTCTAAAAGCATATATGACCAGAGCAATACCAACAATCATAAAAAGAAAATAACTTTGCATGAACTGGCTGGTGTTGATGAGAAATTGCGTGGGCGCCGGCAATTGACCGCCCATGCCTTCAAACATCTTCTGAAATACGGGAATAACCTTGAGCAACAGGAGAGCGACGACACCTATTGAGATGACAAGCACACTGGCAGGGTAAGTCATAGCGCCCTTTACCTTGCTCTTCAATTTCATCGCCTTTTCCATGTAAGTAGAAAGGCGGTTAAGAATAACGTCAAGGGTACCACCGCTTTCTCCAGCAGCCACGAGATTGACAAAAAGATCATCGAAGACCTTTGGGTGCTTTTTCAAAGCTTCATTCAAAGTCGCTCCACCTTCAATCTCTTCCTTTACAGACGTGATGATTTTAGCAAAGGTCTTGTTCTTTTCCTGTTGGGCCAGCAGATCAAGACACTGGATAAGGGGCAGTCCCGCGTTGATCATGGTAGAAAATATTCGAGCAAAGACGACTATTTCCTTCTCCTTGACCTTCTGCTTGCCAAAGCGGAAATATTCGGCCAGATCTTTTGGTTTTTTCTTTACGGTGATTGATTTGAAGCCCTGACGGCGAAGGAGTCCCCTCACCACACCTTCATCAGTCGCGGCCATCTCTCCTGTTTTTAACTCACCCTTTTTTGTCGCCGCTTCCCACAAGAATTCTGCCATAATTGAAAACCCCCTTTGAACCCTCAGACTTTTCCAAACGTTTTCAATATCTCATAAAGTATAATTCCCGCCGCCACCGAAACATTCAGTGAGTCTATCTTACCCATTGTAGGAATCGAGAGAAGAAAATCGCATTTTTTCCTGATGAGCGGCCTCATTCCCTTCCCCTCGCTACCCATCACGAGGCCGATGTGCCCATTATAATCAAAGGACCCGAAATTTCTGCCTGATGCAGGGTCAGTACCATATATCCAGAATCCCTGCTCCTTCAAATAGTCAATAGTGTTGGACAGGTTGACCACCGTGGCGATGGCTATATAGTTGGCAGCCCCGGCGGATGCTTTTATAACGGTTCCTGTTACGGATGCGGAACGATTCTCTGGTATAATAACTCCATTAGCACCGCAACAATGAGCGGTCCTTATCAGTGTGCCCAGATTTTGAGGATCCGTAATGCAATCAAGGATGAGAATCAAATTATATTTGAAATCAGAATGACGGTTTGCAATAACGTCATCCACACTTGCATAAGCGAAGGGCTCACAGAAACCGACTATACCCTGATGAAATCCCTGACCTGCCTTTTTGTCCAAGTAACTTTTCTCCCTGAACTCTATATGAATTCCCTTTTGCTTCGCCAGGTTCAGGACTTTCTGGAAGGCTTCTCCTCCCCTTCCCTGAGCAACAATGATTTTATTTACCCTCCCAGTCTGACTCTTGAGATCCTCTAACAGGGGATTAATGCCAAAGATTACCGGCATACCCTCACTCCATCAATGTGACTGACATAATCAAAGTGGAAACTGAATATGACAATAAGCTAATGGCTGATAAATGCAATAAATTTATAATACTCTTTGTCGCATTGCAAGGCCTTCAGTGATTTCAGACACAATCTCTTCGACTTTTTGAACCGGATCTGCTGCTTGTCTGATGGGTCTGCCGACCACAATATAGTCAGCTCCCATCATTATAGCATCTCTGACTGTGGATATTCTCTTCTGATCATCATCTGCCGACGTTGCCTCTCTGATACCAGGTGTTACAATGATAAAATCATTTCCACAAGCCTTCCGAATATTCGCAATATCATGGGCAGAGGCTACTACGCCGGAAATGCCGGAATCCATCGCGAGTCTTGCCAGACGCAGCGCAAGCTCGCTTGCAGAACAGTTAAATCCCATTTGCTTGAGATCACCATCATTAAGACTCGTCAGTACAGTAACAGCAAGGATTGTGGGGGGGGGCAGGGCAGCTTCTTGCGCGGCCCTACTGACAGCGGCGACGGTTTTTTCCATCATCTCTCTTCCGCCGAGGGCATGGACGTTGAACATGTAAACACCCTGTTCAACAGCCCCAACAGAGGCTCCGGCAACTGTATTCGGAATGTCATGAAACTTCAGATCTAGAAATACCTTCTTGCCGCTTTCTATGATTTTCTGAACGATGTGTGGACCATATCTTGTATAGGATTCTTTTCCGACCTTGAATATTTCCAAATGATCCCGAAGACGTTTGACCCATGTCATTGCTTCTTCGATACCCCTGCCGACATCAAGGGCAAAGATCAGCATCTCCCTTGGATTCTTATTCAAGGTACTCATCGTCATCAACAAATTCTGTATCATCCAATATGGGTTTGTAGTCTACTTTGATGCCCTGTAAATAGTCAGGATTGGCGTATGTTACTTTCCCGGCGGCTATTTCCCTCAAGGAAGCTACAATTTCCCTGTTATGTTTGATATCCGTCAGAGGTTTAGCACCTTTCAGTAATTGCCTTGACCTCTTTGCGGTCAATACAACCAGAGCAAATCTGTTTTTTGCTACCTTCAGCGAGTCTTCTACAGTTATCCTTGCCATATTTCTACTGTCCTCCTCATCATTCAAGAAAATCCTTTATCTTATGCGCTAACCTTTCCCGTCTACTCTTTTCTGCCACATATATCGATCTTAAAGTGTCAACGGCAGTCTCAAGATGATCATTAAATATTAAGTAATCATACCATACTATTTCTTTGATTTCATCTAAAGCCTTTGCCAAGCGTTTATCTATGTTTTGTTTGCTTTCACCCCCCCTCCCGCGCAGCCTTCTCTCTAATTCACGTGTTGATGGGGGAAGGATGAAAACAAATACCCCACCCGGGTAATTTTTTTTCAACTTCTTTGCGCCTCGCCAGTCAAGATCCAGTACCAGATCGAATCCTTTCTGCAAGGAATGCAATAACTCCTTCATCGTTTTCGCAGATGTCCCGTAGAGGTAGCCATAATTCTCTTCCCACTCAGCAAATTCTCCCCGGTCCAGTTTATCTCTAAACGCCTCCTCAGAAATAAAATAATAGTCTTTTCCCTCCTTCTCGCCTGGACGACGCGGTCTTGTGGTATAGGAAATTGAGAATAGCAAATTCGGGCACATCTTCAAGACTTCTCGTAGAATTGATGTCTTACCGGTGCCTGATGGCGCAGAAACTACGATATACAATCCTTCCAGATTCTGAGCATCTTTCTTACTCAATGTTCTGTACCTGCTCTCTTATTCTGGAAAGATTACTCTTGATGTCAATTACCTTGCGCGATATCTCTGCGTCACTGCTTTTTGAGCCTATAGTATTCACCTCTCTTATCATCTCCTGAATCAGAAAATCCATGCTCCTCCCGACGGCATCACCACGCTGTAAAAGATCACGAAACTGCACAATGTGGCTATTAAAACGGACGATCTCCTCGCTAATGTCACTTTTTTCGGCCATAATAGCCACCTCCTGTTGCAATCGCAGTTCATCAAGTGCGAGCCCTCCGACAAGTTCCTTTACTCGCTCACCAAGTCTTACTTGATACTCTGAAACAACCTTAGGTGCCCGTAACGCGATCAAATCAAGTGATTTTACGATCAGGTCTAGTCTCAGGACTAAATCATCACAGACGTTTCTTCCTTCATTTTCTCTCATTTCTATTAAAGCAGCCATTGCCATATCGAGTGCCGTTCCTAATTCCCCCCAGACGGCAGATAGATCCAGGCCGAGCTCTTTCTGCAAAAAAGCATCTCTGAATCCGGTCATCATAGTCAATGTAATTTTCTCTTCAAGCTTAAGCTCCTCTCGCAATTGTACAAGTAACTCATAATAATTACGGATGAGCGGGAGATTCAACTCATACCTGCCTTCGATGACGGAACTACACTCGGAATCCATTCTGATGATTGCCTCTATCCTACCGCGGGTAAATTTACTGCTAATCCTTTTCTTGATGTCCAATTCCAAAGGAGAAAGAACGGCAGGCACCCGAAGGGAAATCTCCATATAACGATGGTTGAGAGATTTCATTTCCACTGTATATTTTCTGCCATTTTGGACAGACTCGATTCTGCCGTAGCCGGTCATGCTTTGAATCATCACGTACTCCTAATCAACACCGATGAATAATTAATCCTAGATAATGAATCTGGTTCTTCTTCAATTTGGCTGCAAAATAGGGATTCCTCGAATCCTTAAAAGGCTGTCAACTCATGAATCTAATGTTTCAACTGCATTAGATATTTTGATCTCATCCTGTTAAACATTTCAATGACCGGCTTTTCTCCATAGTCCGGGTAGGTCCACGGCAGAGATTGAAAGGACTTCCCACTGTAGATCAGGGTCAGATCGGCATAAATACCATCTCTCAAGTAGGGACGGTGAGTATAGCCTTTGCCGGTCGCCAAAATTAAATGAGCCTGAGACATATATCCTGGGTCAATATTAACCCTTCTTTTTCCACCCTCCGAAGCTCTGTCCTCCACATCATTCGTATATAGCTTCACTTCCGGCAATGATTCAGCCCTGATCAATGTATTGAAAAAAATGAATCGCCTCTCCAGGGGTGTTCCCATCTCCTCTGTATAGTAGTCAGTGTAATGAAACGGCATCGGGGCACTGACAAAGTCAACGTCTCCATAGTGTTCAGATAATGTCTCAAGAATGCTTTTTAGCAAATTGCCGTCTGAATATATGTGGCTCATGAGCAATTTTACTGCCTCTGAAGGCCGTGGTTTGCTCATAAGACCTCTTTGAGTTCACCCAGAGAAATCGTTGCCGTTCCGACCTTCCCCACAACAATGCCGGCAGCGATATTGGCCAGAGCTGCTGCCTCCTTAAATGTCGCCCCGGATGCCACACAGAGCGCTAACACACCGATGACCGTATCCCCGGCGCCAGTGACATCGAAGACTTCCCTCGCCTCAGCTGGAAATGCTGTATGAGTCGTTTTGTCATTGTTTTCAAAAAGATTCATCCCCTCTTCACCGCGGGTAATAAGAAGCGCCTTGAGGTTAAATTTCTTGAGAATTGTCTTTCCTATTTTTGTAATGTCATTGCCGTCAATAATGTCCATGCCTGCAGCACGACAGGCCTCATGGTGATTAGGTGTAATGATGTCAAAACCCTTATACAGAAAAAAATCGTTTTGTTTGGGATCTACACAAACGGGAATGCCTTTCCCGGATATAACTTGGCGAATACTATCTAGAAGGTGCCTCGTCACGACTCCTTTATTGTAATCTGAGATAATAATAGCACCCAGATCATTGCGCAATTTTTTTATGTACTTTGTTATCTTCTCTACGTTACTTGGCTTAATTGGCTGTCTGCTTTCCTGATCAAATCGGACAACCTGCTGACCGTGGGCCACAATCCTGGTTTTCAATGTAGTCGGACGGTTCGCTTCTATAACAATTCCATCTGTATCTATCTGTCTATTACGGAACTCCAAGAGCAACCTCTGTCCCATGTCATCGGCGCCTATAACTCCTGTCCCATATACTTTGCCGCCCAGGGAAAAGATATTATTTAATACATTTGCACATCCCCCCAGCAAGAGCGAGTCCGATTGGATCTCCACAACAGGGACGGGTGCCTCAGGCGAAATCCGCGCCACCTTGCCCCATATGAAATGATCGACCATGATATCACCGACCACCAGAACCTTTGATGTGGGAAAGTTTTTAATAATTTCTAATGCCCTTTTTTTGCTAAGAATTTTTTTCATAGAAACCATACCAATTTTTTGAGATGCTTTATCTGGAAATTGAACAGCAACGTCTATTCGGCTTTTTCTTGGGGCAGTCATGCTATTATCATGACCATCTTTTGTCAATCCTTTTCTCGGCACATTATTTCCTTTCGAAGGCACGGTATAATCCTTATTGACTTAGCCTATATTATCAAGTAAAAAAATATCTGCCAAGCGTAAAACTTATCGAGGATATTGAGGATTAATCCATGATCCGAGCTTTATTTTTAGTAACGATAGGCGTAGTGATCACTGCATTTATGTCTGGTTGTGCAGTTGCCTTTGCCTTTATTACCCCGGATGAAAATATGATTCACAGGGTGGCCAATATCTGGGCCAAGATGCTTCTTGCCATAGCAAACACTAAGGTTGAGATTATAGGTGCTGAAAACGTTCTGATGGGAAAACCGCAAATTTTTATGGCTAATCACCAAAGTGATTTCGATATATTGATCGTCCTGGCTCACCTGCAAGGCCAGTTTCGCTGGATAGTCAAGAAGGAACTCTTCCAGATCCCCCTTTTTGGAAGAGCGATGCAAAGTGCCGGTTATATAGAGATCGACAGAGAAGACCGTGAAAGGGCGATTATGAGTATTGACAGGGCAGCTATGAAGATCAGGGAAGGGAAATCAGTGATGTCTTTCCCAGAGGGAACAAGAAGCAAGGATGGGAAGATCAAGCCATTTAAACAGGGCATGTTTTACCTTGCCATAAAGTCGGGCGTCCCTATAGTGCCTATATCCATAATAGGTGCCGGAGAAATAATGCCAAGGCGATCCTTGCATATAAGACCTGGTAGAATCACCATGGTCATAGATAAACCAATAGAAGTCACGGGATATTCCATTGATAACCGACAGGAGCTCATAGATAAAGTGCAGAATATCATCTCCAGAAATTACGAAGCACGATCAATTGCGAAGGCGGTATGATCTATTAAGAAAGTGGTAAGTTCAGTCAAGAATGAATTTCTCTACAATACGCGTAAGCTGTAAAGTATGTATATAATCCAGCGGCAAGGTTATTAGTCAGGCGCATAGACTGATGCTCTCCCCCTACCTGATGCACGAGGAGATGAAGTGTGACTGAGCTCTTGGCGCTCCTGAAATGCTGCCAATAATTATGAGATGAAGAAGTGAAATTGGACGACAGAAAAGTAAAAGAAATTTGGGGGGCGATTTGCCTGGCTGGTGCCATTTTCTTTCTGCTGTGCTTAGCCTCCTACCACCCCCTTGATCCGTCTTTTACACACTTTGTGAGCCACAATACGAAGACACACAACCTCGTAGGGTCAATGGGATCACATACGGCGGATTCCCTCATCAGGCTACTAGGCATCGGTGCATTTATCATTCCCTTTTTTCTTCTTATCGTCTCGTTCAGGTATTTCCTGGACGAACCTTTTAAGATCAATCTCTTGGGAGTCGCTGGCCTTGCCGGTCTTATCTTCGCTACTTCTGCGCTCCTCGCAACGAGTTTGGCAGACGTCCAAGTATATGGTGTTAAACTCAGCGCAGGAGGTCTCCTGGGAAACGTATCCGCAGAACTGCTGACCAATTACTTGAATCAGGCAGGCACATATATCATCCTTTTGCTTGTACTTATTATATCTCTGATTATTATAGTTAACTTATCTCTGGTTTCTGTAAGCAAGAAGTTTAAAGGTATTGCAGCTTTTTTGTGGGCCGGGTTGAAAGGATTCACTTCTAAAAAAACGGACATGCTGAAAGAACGAAGAGGAAGGGCAGCCGAAAGAGAAAAAATCCCCAAAACAGTCCCCGTGATTGACGCCCAATCGCCATCTGTAGAAAGGATGAAACGGAAAAGGGCGGAGCAGACCCATTTTGATTTCATTCAGAAGGAGGGTGCTTTCAAACTGCCGCCGCTTACGCTCTTGGATCAGGTTGAACGAAAAGACACGAGGATTAAGCGGGAAAGCCTCATTATGAATTCCCGGATCCTTGAAAAAAAACTTGCCGATTTCGGCGTCGAGGGAAAAGTGGTTGAAGTCAAACCCGGTCCCCTTATTACTATGTATGAACTGGAGCCCGCACCCGGCGTAAAGATCACCAGGGTCACTAATCTATCTGACGATCTCGCTTTAGCGCTTAGAGCGCCCAGTATCAGAATTATCGCCCCCATTCCCGGAAAAGCAGTCATCGGCATTGAAATTCCCAACCATGAACGGGAGCCGGTACACCTGAAAGATGTCTTAGATAACGATGCTTTTCTTGAATCTCAATTCAAGCTCCCCATCGCCCTGGGAGAAGATATTATAGGGACCCCTGTAATCACTGACCTTGCAAGGATGCCCCACCTCCTGATTGCCGGCACAACAGGATCGGGAAAAAGCGTCTCCCTCAATGCCATGATTTGCAGCATCCTGTTCAAGACACCCCCTGATGATACTAAGTTTCTCATGATTGATCCTAAGAGACTCGAACTATCTGCATATGAAGGGATACCGCACCTGCTACACCCGGTTGTCGTTGACCCAAAAAGAGCGTCTCAGGTTCTCAAGTGGGCCGTAGAAGAAATGGAAAAGCGGTACCAGACAATTGTCGAGCTGGGGGTTAAAAACATCGAGGCATATAACAAGCTAATAGACAAGAAGTTGAAAGAGAAAATTATTCAGCCACGCGGTACCGATGAAAAAAGGGAATCCGATAGTGAAATACCGTCCAAATTGCCATATATCGTGATCATCATCGACGAGCTTGCAGACTTGATGATGGTCGCACAAAGAAACGTGGAAGAATCCCTCGCCCGGCTCGCCCAGATGGCAAGAGCCGCGGGGATTCATTTGATATTGGCCACTCAGAGACCTTCTGTTGATGTCATTACAGGAGTCATAAAAGCGAACTTCCCTACGCGGATATCATTTCAGGTATCGTCAAAGGTTGACTCGCGGACGATCCTCGATCAGCTGGGCGCCGAAAATCTGTTAGGCTCAGGTGACATGCTCTTTATGCCCCCCGGCACGTCGAAATTGACCCGCATCCATGGGCCATATGTGTCAGAGAAAGAGATAGAAAGAATTGTGGACTTCATAAAGAAACAGGCCAGACCTTCCTACGATGAAACGATAATAGAATACCGGGAAGATTCATCGGACACAGAGAAATCTGACGGTGAATTTGACGAAAAATATGACGAAGCCGTTGAACTCGTAACTGAGCTGGGACAGGCTTCAATCTCTCTGGTACAGAGATACCTGAAAGTCGGATACAACCGCGCTGCCCGCATGGTCGAACGCATGGAGGCAGAAGGAGTCGTTGGACCCTCCGATGGCGTTAAACCAAGAAAGGTGCTGGTCAGAAAGATCCCCCGTTGAAACACAGAAATGTTCATATCATAAGCCTGGGATGTCCAAAGAATCTGGTTGACTCCGAGGTCATGGCCGCACTCCTTGCAAAAGGCGGCTATAGCATCACTTCTCAAACAGACGAAGCGCATATTATCCTGATCAATACCTGCTCCTTTATCCTTTCTGCAAAAGAAGAATCCATAGATGAAATCCTCAAGATGGCCCAGTGGAAAAAGCGGCAAGAGACTGCCTGCACCCATTTGGTCGTAACAGGGTGTCTGCCCCAGCGATACGGAAGATGTTTGGAAAAAGAGCTGCCGGAGGTTGATCTATTTCTGGGTGTCGGGGAAGTGGAGAACATCGTCCATCACCTTGATGGTTTGAGTCAGACAGAAGCGGTGGGCCGCCGATCTATTGTCGGTAAACCCTCCTTCCTGATGAATGCGCAAACTCCACGTCTCATATCGACGCCCTTTTACACCAGCTACCTCAAGATCGCCGAAGGCTGCTCCAATCGCTGCTCCTATTGCGTAATTCCGACAATACGGGGAAAGGCCAGGAGCAGGGAGATGGAAGATATCCTGATGGAAGCCGAGACCCTTGCCCTGGGCGGCGTAAAAGAGGTCATCATCACCGCCCAGGACACCACCGCCTACGGGTGCGACCTGAAAGGAAAACCGAATCTGGCCGATCTGCTCAAGGAACTGGCATCCATACAGGCTATACACTGGATAAGGCTCCTGTACACTCATCCTGCCGGTCTGACCGACGAGATCCTCAAATCTATGGCCAGCTATGAGAATATATGCAAATACATAGATATCCCTATCCAGCATATTGACGACGAAATCCTGGCATCCATGAAGAGACGCGGCGGCAGCGACCTGATCAAGAAGACCATCCAAAAGGCGAGAGAGATAATCCCCGGCGTGGCGCTTCGGACATCCATCATCGTGGGATTTCCGGGAGAGACACGCACAAAATTCAATAAACTGCTTACCTTCATCAAAGAGACGCGCTTCGATCACCTGGGTGTCTTCACCTATTCCAAAGAGGAAGGTACGAAGGCCGCGTCCTACCGTTCCCGGATATCGGAAAGGGAAAAAGAGGTGAGGAGACAGAATCTGATGGAAGAGCAGTCAGTTATTTCTTATCAAATCAATCAGGCCCTGATCGGTTCGATCCAGGAAGTCCTGATCGAAGGAATGAGTGAAATATCCGATCATCCCTATGTCGGACGGTGCTCAAGGCAGGCCCCGGATATCGACGGCGTTACTTACGTGAAGGGAGAACGTCTGGCTACGGGAAGTCTGGTGCAGTGCAAGATCACAGGGACCACTGAATATGATCTTTTCGCAGAAGTAGTAACGTAATATCCTTCTTCATCGTTTCTTTTTCACACCGCTCCGATTTATTCCAGGGAAAAATAAATCCCTTTTCTTATGATGTCGCATCCAGCAAGAATTCCCGTCTCTTTCGTCGAGATTTATCTATGCAAGACGTCGGCAGGTCTTGAGGACTGGTTCTACTGGCTCTCGGATTGCATTGAATCTTTGCGATCAAAATAACGGCGGCCAATCAAACGGGTTCTTAATCGGATAATTCTATCTCATTCTCCAAGCACCATTGCCTCAGCGCCTGCTCCTCGCGTTTGCTCTCGAAGTCGTACCACATCTCCAGTAGTCCTTTTGTTTCCAGAAGATCCTTGAACCGTCGATACGCCCCGCGTTTTCGAAAAATCTGCCGCACATGATGATAGTCATCGGGCAACTGCATTTCGACAAACTCAAAGATGAGACTTTGACCCACATCCAGATCATTCTTGTGGGGAATATCTATGCACACATCCCAATCGAGATCATCGTCATCAATTTCCTCGATATCAGCCATCTCTGAATGATAGAGTATTTGGCCTGTATCTTTACAGAGAATTGCCGTGTTCATACCGTAACCGGCTGAACTTACAAAGAGGAATGCATCTTGTATTTCACTGAACTTGATCATCTTCCATTTGCAGTTCAAACATCTAAGACCTCCTATGCTCTAATGCCAAGAAACGGCCTCTACTGAAAGCCAGCGGCTGGATCGGTTCGTTACCAGCCAGTCATTCAATCCTGTCGTGTTTCTCAAGATTGTGCCTACCACAGAGAAGCTGAATATTATATGCCGTGGTTGAAGAACCCCCTTTCGACCAAGGAATAATGTGGTCAAAGTGGAGGTCTTCATTTGAGCCACACTTAGCACATTTCCCGGTATCTCGCTTCCAAACTTCCAGTTTGACAGCGGTAGGAATAACTCGCCTAACTCTAGAATTATTAGGAATGGGGATGGAAAAATCTTCCTCCCCTTCGACCGCAATAAGTTTGAATTTGAAAGTACTACGGCCATCTGTTTGCTCTCGCCAAGAATCTGCCAAGTGAAACACTCCATTATAAGACCAAATTCCTTGTTTGATCTTTTCATATACCCGTATACGCTCAGGTGGCCGACGTCCATCTTTAAAATCCTTGGCAGCTTTATGGAATTTTCCATTTTCCGTTAACTGGCCAGTCGGCGTGAGCTCCGGCTGATCTAATGACTTCGGATTTGGACATTGCGTAGACCGGGATAGATCATGACCTTCATAAATGAGAGTGGAACCGTCATCGTCGAACCTGTCTGCATAAGGGGCTCCCGGGCGTACAGACATTAAAATGACGGAATGATTGCCACCGAGTTGGTAATTCATCCCCCGCTGGAGACTCACCCCTTCACGCCGACACATCTCAATGTAGGGTATAATTTCGTTTGCCATATTCTCTTCTAATAACAATTACTGCTCATGCTTCTTAATTTCCAGGCGGAAACCAGAAACTGACAAATTTAATGAATTTGATATCCTAATATTTAGTAAAAATCAATAGCATGAATGTATGGGAAATAAAGATTGCTGAGATGAAAAGATGCAAGCTTGACCTGAAGGGGCGTTTATGAGAAAAAGCTATGTCGTTCGCTCCTATAAGAAAGAGCATTAATTAGCAGGAATGACAAATTGAATATTTCCATATCTTCGTGGTGTCCCACTTGGCATCATCGTAAATAGATAATTGCAGCGGTCATTATGAGAAAAGATTATTCGATCGAGATGTGTAAGACTCTGGCAAATGAATACAACCGCCTTGGTTTGCAGCGGCCTTTAACTATAAAAAGCTACGACGTCGGAGATATCGTGGAATATGATGCGAGCGCGGTTGCGCCAGATGCGTCCGATAAGACATCCCGTGTCCGAGTACAGATAGAAGAATTTATCGGCGGCGGATTTGCGGGACAGGTTTACAAAGTGAAAGTCCTCAGCATCGAAGCGGATACGCTGCCCGGGTTGCAGGTCGCCAATTCTTATGCCTTGAAAATCCTGATTCCGCCATCGTCAGGGGCGCGCTTTTTCAGAAATCTACTCTACTGGATCGGTTTTCAGGGACCTTTTCAATTGCAGTCAAATCCGGCTGCGGCAAAAGCCGGCGCGTTATGGCAGAAATTCATACGCCGCGGCGCCCAGATCAGATTCGGTGATGAATCATGCGTTAAAGACATGTACGCCATCTTTGTCGATACCCAATTGGGAAGTTGCGGTGAAATCACCTCCTGGGTAGAAGGCCGTACCTGGCAGCTTGAAGTTGACGACCGCATGGAGCTCTTGAGCAGATGGAAAGAAGGGAAAACTATTCCCCCTGAATGCCTCGGCTCTCCGGAGTATAGAACAAAGAAACAATTCATGGCTGATTTTGTTAAGCTGCTCCACGATATGGGCGCGTATGAATTCGCACGCCAGTACGAATGGTCAACCTGTAAGAGTCAACCGAACTGTCTGAAGCTGAACACTACCGAGGATGATCCTTATAAGGGTCTCGTTGCCATGGATTTTCGCGCAGGCCTTGCGTTACTTCCCTTCGGCCCGATGAGTCCGGGAGATTTCTTACTGATATGGAAAGGCATTCGCAGAGGGTCTCTCGTGCAGTTCGACAGAGGCGACCTCAAAAAGCTCGAAGCATTTGTGCTCGCTCACAAAAATGAATTTGCAGACATGATGAGCATGCTTGAGGAGCTGAAAGCTGCGGAAGAAATCTATCGCAATTCGGTTCCTGATATTACCCATAACCATGTCAAACTGCTATACAGTACGAAGCTCTGGTCTACTATTTTTTCCAGCGCGATTGCCGGGTGGAAAATAAAAAATATAATCGACGCTCCTACGCAGGAACGATTCCAGAAACATAAAATCTCTGCGCTGCCTTTCTTCCTTCTTGGCTTAATACCTTTCTTAGGCAGTATGTTACGAAAAGCCTGGGGTCATGCCGAATGGCGGGCGCATTATAAAAATTGCTTCAGCAGCATGGGATATTTTCTTAAAGCGCTTAAAGGCAAATGGCTTGAGCGGGTGATGTCATGGCATCGCAGCGGCAGAATAACCGAGCGGGAAGCGCCCGTACTCGCTCAATCTCTCGGCCTCTTCCTCCTGCATCTTCCTCTATCGATCCTTCCGGTCGGACTCTATAAATTCATGACAAGCTGGGAATATGCAAAGGCGAAATTGGCTTTAATTTTCGTGCGGCCCGTCCAGCTCTATTTTAATGCTCAAATGCGGGAGGAATGGCTGGCCGACATGGTTCAACAAGGGAAGAAAAAGCGCATTATAAGCATGAGCGATGCAGACGAAATAATCAAGACCATCAAAGAGCCTTTTATTCAGAAATACCTCAAGAGTCTGGCTGTTCATATCTGTTTGATGCCGACAACGCATGTGGTTGCTACAGCGCTCGCAGCCTACTTTATATGGACGCATCCTGAAATGCCCCGCGCACAAGCCTGGGCAATAGGATTGGGAATTCTTGCCTTGTTCCAGGTCATACCGGTATCGCCCGGATCGCTCGCCCGAGGGTTGTACGTACTTTTTCTGGTTATAAAAGAAAGAAATTTCAAGGATTACAGCGTCGCCTTGTTTTTAGCATTCTTCAAATATGTCGGGTACCTTGCCTTCCCTATACAAATGACTTACCGGTACCCTACGCTGGCGCGGTTTATGGCCGGACACTGGGCCACGGAATCTGTTCATGTCGTACCGGTTTTTGGTGAGAGCGGTGCCTTGCTTGAACACGGTGTCTTCTGTCTGTTTTACAACTGGCCGTTGACAATTCGCAGGCACATGGATTTACGGGCGCAGAAAAGAGCCCTGATGAAACCACGCTACTGGCACGCGGCAGTCATGGCATTCGGTGCTGCCGGAGTATTGATAGGAACCGATATGATGTATCTTAAGTATGCAGGGATCATTCCGGATCTGAGACATATCTGGTGGCTCATGGCTGCTCTCCCTTTAATCGGAGGCGTTATGGTCAGCTCCGGATGCGGGGGCGCCCCGATGATGAAACGGATTGCAACGGCAGCGGTCTTCGGTATCTTTACAAGTCTTATCTATATGATCATTGCGACCTCTGTCGGTTTCCATCATTATGCGAATATTTTCCAACTTGGCATGGCATGCTTATGGAGACTATTCGTATTCGGCCTCTTCGCCACCATCGGCGCCTTGATAATGGAGTTCAGGCTGGAAAAAAGTAACGGATGTTAAAGAGTCGCCGAATTCTCAGGTTAAAATAGTTTCGGTTACGGGTGGTCAAAGATATACCCGATGGATCGGATGCTCTTGAAGTAGACCGGATTTTCCGGGTCGTCTTCAAAGTACTTCCTCAGACGGACGATGAAGTTGTCAACCGTGCGTGTCGTCGTCTCACCGGAGTACCCCCAGCCAACTTCCAGCAGGACCTTGCGTGATAAGGGTTTCCCCCGGTTTGCAATGAATATCTTGAGTAACCTCACTTCCTGGTCTGTCAGGTGAATCATACCTTGAGCGCCCTGCGCGGTCATAATTTCGAAGTCAATCGTGTTGCTTCCAAATACGTACATATTCTTTATTTCTTCTGCTTCGAGCCCCTCATTGACAGCACCACCGCGGCTCCAGGAGGACCTTTTCATGAGGCGTTCGATACGCATGAGAAACTCCTCCAGATTAAAAGGTTTGGCGAGGTAGTCATCAACGCCGTAAGAGAATCCCTTGACCTTGTCATCATGGCCACCTTTAGCCGAAAGAATGAGGACGGGGAGCTTTTCATCCTCCACGCGTATATGGCGTAACACTGACAGACCGTCCAAACCAGGCAGCATAATATCAAGGACGATGAGATGGGGATTCCACTCTTTCCACATCCGCAGTCCCGATGTTCCCTCGCTGGCGATTGATACCTCGTACCCTTTAAGGGAGAGATTCAATTTCAGCCCCTGGGCTATATGCTCGTCATCTTCAATGATGAGAATGCGCTTCTGTGGAAGATCTTTCATGGTTTTTCCTTTTCGGTTTTAGGGGCAGTACCAATGTGAAAACAGATCCCTTTCCCACCCCATCACTATCCGCGGTGATCTTTCCGTGATGGAGTTTCGCTATGTGCTGAGCAAGATAGAGTCCGATGCCGCTTCCTCCTACAGCTGTATGCTCATCGTGGTTTCGGCTCTGATAGAATTTCTTGAATATTTTTTTCCTCTCTCCCTTTTCGATACCGATGCCGTTGTCCTTGAAACGGATCAGCATGCTATCAACAGCTTCCTCGAAGGTGATGCGGATGCTGGGGCTCCCTGAATTGTTGTACTTCTTGGCATTCGTCAGAATGTTCATCAGGAGCATCTCAATCAGGGACATGATAACAGGCTGATAGAATTCCTTCCCTGGGGGCTTCTCAACATTGATATCACATTCCCGGAAGATATGCTGGTTGCTTGCAAGAAATCCTTGGACCAACTCTACAAGGTCGATGTTCGTGAAGACCCCTTCGTAAACCTTACTCTCAATCCGGGCAAGATTCAGGATACTGTTGATGTTGTTTGAAAGGCGTTCTGCATCCTGGAGCATGAAGCTGATATATTTGAGTTGCTCATCGCGGGGGATTTCATACTTGTTAAAGGTCTCCAGATAAAGCTTCAGGGAGGTAACCGGGGTCTTGAGCTCATGGGTGAAGTTGTTGATGAAGTTTTGTTGCAGGCGATAGAGCTGGAGGGTTTTCAGGTGATAAATGAAGATGATGAGAATCCCCGCCAGGATGACGCCGACCAGCAAGGACAGGACGAGGATGACAACCCAGGGGCTGGCCTCAATAAATTGGCTTGGATCAAGCTGGTAACGATGAGCGAGTGATTTGAGTCCCGCGCTTATCCCGACGTACCAGTAGATATACAAGAAGAGGGAACAAACGAGGGCGACTGTCGACAGAACGAAAACAAAAATAGGATGGAAAAACCATTTTGCCTGTTTCATGATTGCTTATAATCTATACGATGCGTTTATTCCCGTCAATTTTCCTTCTTTATTCGAACCTCTCCTAAATTGTAAAAGTATTGTAAAACGCTAACTTATAGCTTCCTTTCTGTAAATATATTTCTTAAGCTGCCTCCGTACTAAAAAATTTGGACATATATGGAGGAGCAAAGCATGCTCAATCGTTCACACCAGACCCACCCGGTACATCCTCTCGGAACCCGTGCCCGCGTCCTGCTCACCAGTGTATTCGGACCGTATGCCCAGGATGATGATTACGGCAGCCGCAAGATCAATCCGATGGAGCTATATCAGAATCAGGTAACTCGTGTCCAGGGAGGGTTCTCTCTGCGCATGTTTCATCGCACCTTCGGCCTGATGATGATTCATGCCAATATCGAAGCCCCCTGTACAATACTGGATTTTCCCGCCTTTGATCGTTTCATCGAAGAAATTCGTCATTGCACGTATGATATCATCGGTATCAGCGCAATCATTCCGAACATCGGCAAGGTGAAGAAGATGTGTGAACTGATCCGGCAGTATCAACCCACAGCCACGATTATCATTGGCGGACATATCGCCAACAAGGAAGGGATCGATAAAATAATTGATGCGGACATGATTGTCCGCGGCGAGGGCATCCGGTGGTTTCAGCGGTATCTCGGACAGGATGACAAGGCGTCCATCAAACACCCCATGGCCGCATCAGGCTTTGGAGGCAGGATTATGGGTATCAGTCTGGGCAGCAGGCCCGGCGGTACCGCGGCGATCCTGATCCCCTCTGTGGGCTGCCCCGTTGGATGTAACTTCTGTTCAACATCGGCGCTATTTGGCGGTAAAGGGCATTTCGTCAATTTCTATGAAACAGGGGACGAACTTTTTGAAGTCATGTGCGAAATGGAAAAGAAGCTCAAGGTTCGATCCTTTTTTACTCTGGATGAAAACTTTCTCCTCCACAAGAAAAGGGCGTTGAGGCTCCTCGAACTGATGGAGGCCAACAGTAAAAGCTGGGCAATATACGTATTCAGCTCCGCACGGGTCCTGCAATCCTATACTATTGATCAACTTGTGAGGCTCGGCATTGGCTGGATATGGATGGGTCTGGAAGGGGAAAGCAGCAGCTACAATAAGCTCCATGGAGTTGATACGCGAGCCCTAGTGCAGCTCTTGCAATCTCACGGCATCCGTGTCCTGGGATCCTCGATCATTGGCCTGGAAAACCATAGGCCTGAAGATATGGATGCGATCATTGACTATGCCGTCGGGCATGAAACGGTTTTTCACCAGTTTATGCTTTATACTCCCATTTCGGGGACTCCCCTATATGAGAAGCACAAACAGCAAGGAACGCTCTTGGCAGAATCGGAACTTCCCGATGCCGATTCCCACGGGCAATATCGCTTCAATTACCGCCATCCTCTTATAAAAGGCGGTCAGGAAGAGAAATATATTCTGGAGGCATTTTGGCGTGACTTTAAGTTCAACGGCCCCAGTATTCTTCGTCTGATACGGGTACTGTTGAACGGATGGCAGATGCATAAGAATCATCCCCGGCGCGTGAGAGAGCGTTTCGCCTGGGAGGTCTTTCCTTTACGTTCAACGTATGCCGGCGCCGTCTGGGCCATAAGGAAGTGGTATCGCAACGATGAGCGTATCGCCGAAAAGGCAGATAAGCTCCTCACGGATATCTATGCCACATTTGGATGGAAAACGAAGATTATTGCACCGCTTATAGGCAGGTACGCCTTCTTTGCCTTGAAGAAGGAGGAAGAAAGGCTGGCTCTGGGGTGGACCTACGAACCGTGTTGCTTCTATGAAAAAAACGAGGCAGCCAAGGCACTGGAAGCTGCGCAGGCCATGAAGCACAGGCTCAAAGTGCAAGAAAAGCATCCTGTCGGGGCTGAACCGATTCCAAATTATGGCAAATAGAATCGAGCCATATCTCTAATGAAAAGATCCATCGATCATACCGCGCATGGAACAGAGCGGCCGGGCAATAAATCCATTCTATGTTTTCGTGCTGTCAATTTATCTACCGGCAACAGCTTTCGTATCTCAGAAAGGGTCGTGAAGCGGTAACCTGACATCTTTACCTGATCGAGCAACTCGATGAAGTGGCTGCTCCAGATGCCTCCCTCTACTTCGGCATGCACCGGCAGCACGTGCATGTCGCCATCCTTCAAAATGGAAGTAACAGCGGAAATGCCCTCAGGAACACCAACCTCCTCAAAGCAGGGAAGATCGGAAGGAATTTCTACAACACCTATCTTCTCATGGATGAATGGCTTTTTGGCCCGGGTACAGCTAAGATAGTCAAACTGATAATCCTTGAGGACATCCAGGACTTTGTCATTGATGATCCAGGCAGGCGCACCGAATGCCGAGGGCTCTTGCCCGGTAAGTTCCGCAAACCCGCGGATACCTTTTTCGAACCAATCCCGTATCCACTGTGTCGATCTTGTGTGCACCTCGTCCTGCCAGCGTCTGTGATCCCATGCATGAAATTGCACCTCATGGCCTTGAGACAAAATATCTTGGACGATCTCCGGAAACGAAAGGGCGATCATCGGCGAAGGAAGCAGTGTCCCATAAAGGGCTGTCCTCAACCCATAGAGGCCGACGGCATTAGTCCTGACCATCTTTTTCAGGAAGCGGTGATTTTTGACAAGCTGAAGAATGGCCCTGCCAGAGGCATCAGGCCCTATGCTCAAGAAGAAGGTGCCCTTGATATCATAGTTTCCCAGGATGTTGAGAAGACGGGGCACACCATTTTTCATACCATGATAGGTATCTACATCGATCTTAATGCCCAGTACTTTTTTATTCTTGTCATCAGACGGCACCCCTGTTCTCCTCCAAGAAAGAATCCAGTGTCATCCTCAGTGCGTCCTCCAGCCCTATCTCGGGTTTCCAATCCAAGAGCTTTCTTGCCTTCTCGATGCTCGGTTTTCTGGAATAGATATCCTGATAGCCTTTGCCATAGTAGGATTCGGCGGATGCCTCAACGATGTCAGAGTATACCTTGTCATTTCTGTGGTCCCTATGGGCCATAAATAGATTCTTCAGAATATTGGCCAATTCCTTCACGGAGCACTCATTGTCCGGACTTCCAATGTTGATGATCTCGCTTTTGCATACGTCATTTTTGTTTTCCAGAATCTTCATCAACGCAGAGATGCCGTCATCCACGTATGTAAAACATCGCTTCTGATGGCCGCCATCAACGAGTGCAATCGGGCGTTTCATAAAAAGTTCGGCAATGAATTGTGTGACGACTCTGGAACTCCCTTCTTTGGCCACGTACAAGGAATCCAGCCGCGGTCCAATCCAGTTGAATGGTCGAAACAGCGTGAATTCAAGATGACCGCGGGTGCCATAGGCATAGATCACGCGATCCAGGAGCTGCTTGCAGCATGAG
>Ga0209048_10001234_pt1 | contig 26412 bp, 24 predicted proteins | sample FrelakmetCRP12CR_FD_187146 | JGI IMG/M metagenome (GOLD analysis project Ga0209048, IMG submission 187146) | Freshwater lake sediment microbial communities from the University of Notre Dame, USA, for methane emissions studies - CRP12 CR (SPAdes)... | ecosystem: Environmental > Aquatic >... | reverse complement strand
CCGCAGTGCGTAGACGATGCTCGCCGTGCCGAGCACCACCATCGTCCACCAGTACCCCGCCGCCTTGCGGTTGTAGTCGGGCATCAGCGCCCGGTGCAGACCCAGGTACCAGGCGGCAGCCGGTTTGATCGCAGCGGTGTCGGGCGTGCTCACTCGGTTGTTCCCTGATCCCCGGTTCCTGTGGTCCCTGCTCGCTTTGACGGGTCGCTGCGCCGCCTGCGTGGCGGTCCGGCGGCGTCCGTCTCCGCTCAGCGCTCTCCCTGAAGTGCCCCGGTGGTGTTGAACTGCAGGCTCGACGTGCCGGTTTCACTCAGGATCAGGCCCTCGCTCAGGATCAGCCCCTCGCTCAGGATCAGCCCTTCGCTCAGGATCAGCCCTTCGCTCAGGATCAGCCCTTCGCTCAGGATCAGGCCCTCGCTCAGGATCAGGCCCTCGCTCAGGATGATTCCCTGCGTGAGCGTCGTGCCGCCGCCGCTGGCGAGCCAGCTTGACAGGGTGCTGGTCGGAGTGAATACCCCCGTCTGGCCCGTGAGCGAGCTCGTGCCGGCCAGCGAATTGGCGTTGACCACCGTCGGGGTGACGAGCGTCTGGTTGGGGGCTGCGGTGTCGGTGAAGTATTTCGGGTACGTGTTGGGGGCAATGCCGGTGCCGGACCAGTACACCGGCTGGCGCAGCCGCGCGATGCCGTTGGCCCAGGTGATACGCGGATCGTAGATCGGCTGGTACTGCGTGAACAACGCAGGGCCACTGACCACGGTGTTGCCACCGACGAAGGCGATGCGCGACCAGTTGAAGCTCGCGCCGTTGACGGTTGAGACAGGCGCGGGCATCGACCTGAAGTACGCCAGCATCGGACTGCCCGCGCTGATCGTGCCGTTCGTGATCGCGGCGGCGAGATCGGTGCGCAGCGCTTTGGCCAGGACGACCGCGCCGTCCACGTTCAGATAGCCGGCACCCTGCTCGAGCAGGTTGTAGTTCGGCAGCGGCTGCGCGGTGTACTGCAGGATGGCCTTGATCAACGGTGGGGTCAGGCCAGCATTGGCCTGCAGCATCAGCGCCACGGTGCCGGCGACCGCGGGGGCGGCAATCGAGGTGCCGCTGAGCAGCATCTGGTTTTCCGGATAGCTCTGTGCGATCCCGAGCGGCGCCACGAGCGAGGAATAGTAGGTGCTGGCGAGGTAATTCCAGACCGGGCTGCTGCTCGAGCCGTTGGTGGCCGCCGCACTGACGATCTTGTTGCCGGGCGCGACCAGGTCGGGTTTCAACAGGTTGTCGACGTGGCGCACGCCGACCGCATCGATGTACGCGCTGCGCGTGGGTCCGCGCGAACTGAAGTTGTTGACGACGTCGTCGCCGCGCGCCACGGTGTCCTTGAAGTTGACGGCACCCACGGTGATGACGGACGGGTCGTTGCCCGGAGCGCTGACGGCGCCATAGACCTCCTGGCTCGCGCTCGACAGGCCGAAGTTGCCGGCGGCCACCACGACCGTGATGCCGGCCGCGGTCGCGCTGCGCACCGCGGCACAGAGCGGATCGGTCTGCCAGGTCTCGGTCGAACTGGCGGCCAGACTCAGGTTCAGCACGCGGATGTTGTAATCCTTGGCGTGATACACGGCCCACTGGATGCCTTCGATGGCGTCGCTCACGGTGCCGCTGCCGTAGCCATCGAGCACCTTCACGTCATACACGATGGCGTTCGGCGCAATGCCGGTGGTGTCAGGCGTGCTGGGCAGGTAGTACTTGGCACGTCCGGCGGCCACCGACGCCACGTGCGTGCCGTGGCCATAGGCGTCGGCGTAGGGGTTGGAGTCGTTGGCGACGGCATTCTCGTAGCTGGTGAGCGCATAGCTGCCGGGCATCAGCGAGGTGGTGTTGTCCACCCCCGTGGTCCAGTTGGCCAGCGCCGTGCTCTGCATGTTGACGTTGCGCTTCACGCGCGCGATCCCATTGGAATCCAGGAACGCGTCATGCGCCTTCATCACGCCGGAATCCAGGACCGCGATGCCGATGCCGGCGCCGTCCAGCCCGAAGTAGCTGGTCTTGGTGCTGTAGCCGCGCACATTGTTCGTCAGCGTGCCGGTGATCGATTCGAGCGTGCTGGCGGTGCGCATGGTGGTGCGGTTGGGCGACACACTGACCACATCCTTGCGCTGCGCCAGCGCATTGACCTGGTTCGCCTTGACCACAACGGTCAGCGCATTGATGCCTGGGTGACGTACGAGCACCGAGCCCCCGGTGCGCAGCACGAAGGCGCGCAGATCGGTCATCTCCGGGTCGGCTCCATCGCTGACGACGATCGCCTGCACGTGGCGCACGCCGTTCAAGTCCCGTGCCCACTTGTATCCCGGGGTCGTGGTCGCTGCGATGGCGTCCTGCAGATCGCGCGCGAGCTTGCCGTGGCCGCCCGCCTGCGGGTACGCCGGCGTGGAGGTGAGCGCGGCGGCCACCGCCAGTGCGCCGGCCAGCGCGCGTGCGAGACGGCGCCGGATCCGGCTGCGTTCGATCAGGACCGTGAATTGGCTGAGGAGGCTCATGTTGTTGCTCTTAGCGGGAGTGATGCGGGGTTTGCGCGCTGGCGGCCTGTCCGCCGTCCGCGCTGCTCTGCGGTTGCGCCGGCCCGCTGCTGAAGGCCGCGAAGGCAAACGTCGCCGCGATGACCGCGATCAGCTTGGCGATGACGCCGAGCGTTTCGCGGCCAGCGTTGTTCGTCCGGGTGCTCTGCTGCGGCGAATTCATGTGTCGCTCCGACGATCTGTATTGCTGTGCACGACTTCATTCGGATCCGTTGATGACTGCCTCGTCTGCGCGCTGCTGCCCTACTCGCCGAGCAGCGACGAATCGTTCGAGTTGGTCGGATTCGGCTGGCCGCTTTCACTCAGGATCAAGCCTTCGCTGAGGATCAGACCTTCACTGAGGATCAGACCTTCACTGAGGATCAAGCCTTCACTGAGGATCAAGCCCTCGCTCAGAATGATTCCCTCGCTCAGAATGATTCCCTCGCTCAGAATGATTCCCTCGCTCAGGATCAGGCCGCTGCCGCCGACCAGCCAGCCCGACATCGTCGCGGTCGGAATGAAGGTGCCGGTCTTGCCCACCAGGGAACTGCTGCCCGCCAGCGAGGTGCCGACCACGACACCCCCCGTCACCAACGACTGATTCGACGCTGGCGCCCAGGTGATGGATTTGGCAAAGGTGTTGGCCGGCACGCCGGTCGCCGCGGGCCAGTACGTCACCGTGTAGCGACGCGCCACGTTGCGCGCCCACACCAGGCGGTGGTCGTAGATCGGCTGGAACTTGGCGAACAGCGCATCGCCACTGACGACCTGGTTGCCGCCAACGTAGACGATGCGCGACCAGTTGAAGGTCTCGCCGTTGATCGTGGAACTGGCGGCCGGCAGCGTCTGGCCGGCAGCAAGCAGGGGGTCGCCGGCGGCGATGGTGCCCGCTTCGACCGCCGAGTTGACATCGGTGCGCAGCGCCTTGGCCAGGCGCACCGCACCGTCGATGTTGAGCATCCCCGCGCCTTGCTGCAGCAGGTTGGCGCCGGCGATCGGCTGCGCGCAGTACTGCAGGATGGCCTTGATCAGCGGCGGTGTCAGGCCAGGGTTCGCCTGCAACATCAAGGCCACCGCGCCCGACACCGCCGGGGCGGCGATCGAGGTGCCGCTGAGGAACATCTGGGCCTTGCCGAGCGTCAGGTCGTTGCCGGTGAACGTGCGCAGTACCGGGTAGGTGAGCGACAGGTAGTTCTTCGTCTTTCCCGGGTTGCCCACGGCCATCGCGCCCAGCAGCTTGTTGCCCGGCGCCACGAGGTCGGGCTTGAGCAGGTTGTCGACCTGGCGCACGCCGGCCGCGTCGATGTACGAGCCGCGGGTCGGGCCGCGCGAGCTGAAGAAGTTCACGCTGTCGTCGCTGCGCACTGTGGTGCCTTTGGTGTTGGCCGAGCCCACCGTGATCACCGACGGGTCGTGGCCCGGCGAGCTGACGGTGCCGTAGCGCTCGGCACCGGTCGAGGTCTGACCGAAGTTGCCTGCCGCCACCACCACGGTGATGCCGGCCGCCACCGCGGCGCGCGCGGCGCGCGCCAGGGGGTCGGTCTGCCAGGTCTCGGTGGAATCCGTGGCCAGGCTCAGGTTGAGCACGCGGATGTTGTAGTCCTTGGCGTGGTAAATCGCCCAGTCGATGCCGGCGATGGCGTCGCTCAGCTGGCCGTAGCCCTGATCGCTGAGCACCTTGACATCGATCACGTTGGCGTTGGGCGCCACACCGGTGCTGTCGATGTTCGCGCCCGTGGCCCAGCCGGCGGCGACGGCGGCCACATGCGTGCCGTGGCCGTAGCCATCGACCACGTTGGCCAGCGCATTGGTCTTGATCTTCGACTCGTACGTGGCGAGCGTCGCGCTGCCCGGGACCATCGACGACGAGGGGTCCTTGCCCGGCGTCCAGTCATTGACGCCGACGGCCGCGGCATCGCCGACCTTCAGGAAATTGACGCCGTAGATCCAGCGGCTCGTCCCCGCAGCGTTCAAGAAGTGCGTGTGCGCGGGCATGACACCGGAGTCGAGCACCGCGATGCCCACACCGGTACCGTCCAGGCCCTTGTAGCTGGACGCGCCGCCGCTGCCGCCGCCATAAGTGCGCACGTCGGGCGTGAGCGCGCCGACCGTGTATTCGAGCGTGCTGGCCGTGCGCGCCGTGAGGCGGTTGGGCGAGATGCCCTGCACGTCGCTGCGGGCGGCGATGGCGGCCACCTGGTTGGCCGGCAGCAGCACCGACAGCGCCGTGACCGACATGTAGCGGTAATACACCGAGCCGCCCTTGGCCAGGACGTCGGCGCGCAGCGCGACGAGGTCGGTGTCGGCGCTGTTGCTGACGACCAGCGCCTTGACGTAGCGGATGCCGTTGACATCCTTGGCCCAACTCAGGGAGGGCGTGGTCGCGGCGCTGATCACACTGGCCAGGTCGGCGGCAATCTTGCTCTGCGCGGTCTGTCCGCTGGCCGCCTCGACCCCGAACAACGCCGCCATGAGCAATAGGGTCGTGATCAGCGCGCCGCTGAGTTGCCGCCGGATCCGGCTGCGTTCGATCAGGGCGGTGAACGAAGTGAGGGGGCTCATCCTGTTGCTCTTAGCGTGGGTCATTCGGGGTCCGGGTGTTGGGGCGGCTGGCTGCAACGCAAACACGTGATCTCGATTGGATGATCCATGTTGACGTGACCCCCACGGGATACTCAATCATGCGTTCGGCGTTGGGGCCTAATACAAACGGCTGAGTCATGGTCCGGATTCTCGAAAGTGTTGAACTCAATCAAATCAGGCAATCGCGGGCGAGTTGCCGTCGTGTTTCTCTTTCCAGACCATCCGCCGTATGCGGGCCACATGCCGGCTAGTCCTATCGAGGGAAACGGCATCACGGCGGTAGTCTTTAGGGTCGACTCAAGAAGCGGCCGCAAACAGGGGGCTGGCCGGCCGGTCAAGGACTGTGGACGGTCGCGGCCGACGGTCCGGCGGCAAACTTCGCGCCCGCGGAAAGTGACCGGCGCGGGTCAGTTAACGCTGGCTCACGCCACCGAACCGCTTGAACTCATCACAATGCAGCCCTGATGAAGACCAGCACGCACCCTGCGGTTGCGGTTGAGCCCGCGAGCGGCACGGCCTGACGTATGAGAACTGTTCCCCCACTGTCTCTTCTCGAGACGCGCGTGCTCGGCGTGCTGGTCGAGAAGGACAAGACCGTTCCCGACATCTATCCGCTGTCGTTGAATTCGCTCGCGAGCGGCTGCAATCAGAAGAACAATCGCGAGCCGGTGATCAATGCGACTGATGCCGAGGTGCAGGCCGCGATCGATCGGCTCAAGGGTCTTTCAATGGTCATCGAATCCAGTGGTGCGCGCGTCACGCGCTATTCGCACAACGTGGGCCGCGTGCTGAAGGTGCCGGATCAGTCCGTCGCGTTGCTGACGGCGCTGATGCTGCGCGGGCCACAGACGGCGGGCGAGTTGCGCATCAATGCCGAGCGGTTGCATCGCTTTGCCGACATCTCATCCGTCGAAGCGTTTCTAGAAGAGCTCGCCACGCGCCCGGACGCGAGCGGCGGCGCGCTGGTGGTGAAGCTGGCGCGTCACCCGGGCGAGCGCGAGCAGCGCTGGACGCATCTGCTGTCGGGACCGGGTGCGAGCGACGTACAACCGGCACGGGCAGTGACTGGCGCGCCCGCCGCGACGGAGAGCGAGATCAGCGCGTTGCGCGCGGAGGTCGAGCGGCTGTCGACCGAGGTGGCAAGGCTGCGCGCAATCGTCGATACCTTGCGGACCGCGGCCGGGCAGGCATCGCAGTAGGTGGCGCGCAAATCACCGACAGTCTTGTTCGTCCGGTGTTCGCGTTTCGAGGAACTCAACACCAACGGCCTTGATCTATGTTCTCCGCGCCTTCCACAAGAAGTCGTAGGCAACGTCGAAGAGAGATATCGATCTCGCGAGGGATCGTCTAGCCAAAGTATTGAAGCGCCACCTATGAGCAGGAAGGACGAACGCTATGCAAGTGCGTGGGACGTGATCGCCGACACGCCAGAACAAGCCCCACACCTGCACGCACGCGCAGAAGGGTTGCAGAAGATCGCGTCCATCTTCAAAGAAAGCGGCCGGGGGCAGACTGAAGCGGCACGCCGCAGCCACGCATGAATGATCTCGTACGTGGCCGCGTCTCGCGCTCTTCGCGCGACGCTCTCGTCAACATTGCCACCGCGATCGGCCGCACGGTGCATTTTGAACTCGACGCCGCCTGATTTGCCAGCGACGCACGATCGATAGGCCTCAGCGCGTTAACTCATTCCATCGCCCGTTCAAGGCGACGCGGATGCCGTTCGCGCCTTGAACGAGACATGTGACGACCGATGCCGAAGTGCATGCCGCCCCGATCGCGGCCGAAATGCGCCTGAAGACACGGCCAGTTCAAGGCGCGGCGCGCCGTGCCGATAGAGGAAACAGGGGTGGCCGCACCGCGCATCGACTTTGCCCGCGCGCGCGGCCTGTCAACCGACATCAAGCCTGTTCATGAACCTGCGCGATTCATTCCTCGCTGACACCCAGTCTGCTGCGCGCGTCGACGAGCTGCCGGGACCCACTCGCGCCCAGGTGCTGCTGGACGCGATGACGCGCCTGCAGGCTGCGTTCCTGGCCGCCACGGATACGCAACGCGCGTTCGGCGAACTGCTCGATACGCTGATGGCGGTCGGTGACAGCACGTTCGGTTTCGTCGGCGAGGTTCTTTCCGATGCTGCCGACCGTCCGTACCTCAAAGTGCGCGCGCTGGGCGACAGCTCGCGAAACCTGGCCGACAGGCCTGACCGCCAGGCAGGCGTCGAGTGCCGCGACCTCGATACGCTGCTCGGCACGGTGCTGCGAACGGGCACGGTCGTCATCGCCAACGACGCGGCCAGCGACCCGCGCGCCGCGGGACTGCCGCCCGGTCATCCGCCGCTCACCGCTTTGGTCGGCATACCGCTCGAGTTCAACGGGCGCCTGATCGGCATGATCGGACTGGCCAATCGCGCGAGCGGCTATTCCGAGCACTGGCTGGCGGACATGCAGCCGCTGTTCGAGACCGCACGCGTGCTGATGAGCACCTGCCTGGCACGCGCCGAGCGCGATGAGATCGAGCTCTCGTTGGAGCGCTCCAGCGACCAGTTGCGGCTGGCGCGTGAACGGGCGGAACGCACCGAACTGCGGTTGCGCTCGGCCATCGAGTCGCTTGACGAAGGTTTCGTGCTGTTCGACAAAGACGATCGGCTCGTGCTGTGCAATACGCGCTATCGGGACTTCTACCGCGAATCGAGCGACCTGATCCGCACCGGCGTCCGGTTCGAAGACCTGCTGCGTGCCAGGGTGAAGCGGGGCCAGTACCCTGAGGCCGCCGGGCGCGAGGAAGAATGGATTCAGCAGCGGCTGCAGGCGCATCAAAGCGCGAACGTGGTTCTGGAGCACCTGCTGCCCGACGGCACGTGGCTGCGGATCACCGAGCGGCGCACGGCCGATGGTGGCTGCGTCGGCTTCCGCGTCGACATCACCGAACTGAAGCGCGCCACCGAGCGCGCCGAGGCCGCGGCGCGCGAACTGCACTCGCAGCAGACCAAATTCGGCGCTGCCTTTCGCAATAGCGCGGACTATATGTCGATCGTGCGCCTGTCGGATCGCACCTTTGTCGACGTCAACGATGCGTTCACGCTGATGAGCGGCTACACCCGCGAAGAGGCGGTGGGCAGAAGAATTGAAGAGCTGAACCTCTGGTGCGATCCGGAACAGCGCGACCGGGTACTGCAGCAACTGATGGAGTCAGGCGTCGTGCGCAATCTGCCTTCGCGCCTGCGGCGCAAGGACGGTCGGGAGGTGGAGGTGAGCGTCGCTGCGGCACTGATCGACATCGGCGATGAACAGGGGGTGTTGTGGACCCTGCGCGACGTGACCGAACAAAAGACAGCACTCGAGGCACTGCGCGCCTCCGAGAACAAGTTTGCCGCCGCGTTCCGCGACAGTGCCGACTGCATGTCGATCCTGCGGCTGTCCGATCGGACCTTCACGGACGTCAACGAAGCGTTCACGCGCATGACAGGCCATGCGCGCGAGCAGGCCGTCGGCCGCAGCCTGAGCGACCTGTACCTTTGGGTCGATCCGCGCCAGCACGAGCAGGCGCTGCGCACGCTGGAGACCAAAGGCGGGCACGTGGCGAACTTTCCCTGTCGCCTGCGGCGGCGTGACGGCACGGTGCTGCATTGCCTGATGTCGGCCTCGATCATCGATGTCGACGGCGAGCGCTGCGAACTGGCCACGATGCGCGACATCTCCGATCGCGTGGCCGCGGAAGACGCCTCGCGCCAGCTCAACAAGCAGTTGCAGGCGAGCGTGGCGATGCTGGAGCAGGTCAATCACCAGAACCTCGCGCTTTCGGAAATGCGCGACCTGCTGCATACGTGCCAAACGGTCGACGAAGTGCACCGGGTCGCCGCCCATTTCGTGCCCCGGCTCGTGCCCGACACCGCGGGTGCCCTGTATCTGATGGGCGCACGCTCGGCGGCGCTGGAAGCGGTGTTCGCATGGCGCGACCCGGGATTGGCAGAACATGTGTTCGGTGCCGATGCCTGTTGGGCGCTGCGGCGCGGCCGGCCGTACTTTGTCGCCGATCCCCGCAGCGGCCTGAAGTGCGATCACGTGCATGGCACGCTGCGCGGCGGCTGCCTGTGCCTGCCGATGTCGGTGCAGGGTGACGTGCACGGCATCCTGCACCTGCAGTTCGACAGTGCGCCGGACGAAGACCCATTGACGGTGGAGAACCGCGAGAACTATCTGCGCACGATCACCGAGCACATCGCGCTCGCCATGTCGAACGCGCGACTGCGTGAGAACCTGCGCCAGCAGGCGTCGCGCGATCCGCTCACCGGCCTCATCAATCGACGCTCGATGGAGGAAAGCTTCGAACGCGAATTGCGCCGCTGTGCGCGCCGCACGGTGCCGATGGCGCTGATGATGATCGACATCGATCACTTCAAGCGCTTCAATGATCAACATGGGCACGAGGCCGGCGATCATGTGCTGAAGCTGGTGGCTGACGTTCTGCTCAAGTCGGTGCGGTTCGAGGATTTCGTCTGCCGCCATGGCGGAGAGGAAATGCTGATCCTGCTGCCCGAGGCCGATGCGGCCGCCGTGGCACAGCGGGCCGAGGACGTTCGCCGTCGCGTCGCGGCGTTGACGCCGGTGTACCGCGACGTACCGCTGGGTGCAATCACCGTTTCGATTGGCACGGCGGTCTTCCCGGTGCACGGCGCAACGCGCGAAGAGCTGATCCGCGCCGCCGATGCCGCCCTGTACGAAGCCAAGCGCACGGGCCGAGATCGTGTCATGGCTGCCGGTGTCGCCACGGCCGACCCCCCCGCCGACCCGCTGACCTGCCCGCGCGGCGCAGATTGCGCGCTGTCAATACATCCCGTCGCTTGCGTCCCAGATTGACGCCAAACACAACGCGTCGTCGGTCGCTTGGCCGGCGATGCGGCCACCGGCATCGCGGACCTCATCACCGCCGCGATGTCGACGGCGGCACGCCCGCCGCATAGGCGCGTTCAAAGAGCTGGCTGTTCGACAGCAAAGGCCTCGTGGTCGCCGACCGCACCGACCTCGCGACCCATAAGAAGCCCTATGCGCACATGCACGCACCCGTGACCGACTTCGTCGCCGCGATTGAGCAGTTGCAGCCCACCGCGATCATCGGCGTCGCTGCCACCGGTGGCGCCTTCACGGAAAAGGTACTGCGCACGATGGTGCAATTGAACACGCGGCCGATCATCTTCGCGCTGTCGAATCCGACCTCGAAGAGCGAGTGCGCCGCCGAGCAGGCCTACCGCGGCACCGATGGCCACGCGCTGTTTGCCTCCGGCAGTCCGCTCGATCCGGTCATGTGCAACGGCCGCAACTACGTGCCGCGCCAGGCCAACAACTCATACGTGTTCCCGGGTGTGGGTCTGGGCGCGATCGTGAGCCGTGCACGCGAGGTCACCGAAGTGATGTTCCTCGCCGCCGCGCGTTCGCTCGCATCGCAGGTGAGCAAGGACGATCTGGCGCAGCGGAGTCTGTGTCCACCGTTGAAGACGGTGCGTGATGTCTCGGCGCACATCGGCGCCGCCGTGGCGGAGGTTGCCTACGCGCGCGGACTCGCCGGCAAGCCGCGCCCGGCCGATGTGCTGGCCGATGTGCGCAAGGCGATGTACGAGCCAGTGTACGCGAGTTACGCGTAGCTGGCGGCACAGCGCGGCCCCTCGGCCCGTCGACGCAGGGCACAGAGCCTTAAGCGACGCGCTGCGGTTTCCACAGTTTCACCAGCCGCGAACGACGGATCTGCGCGTCATGCGTCGCCAGCGGCAGCGAATGGGCACGCGCGGTGGCGACGATGATTCGATCTGCGGGGTCGCCATGAAATGCACCTGGAAGCCCATCCAGCGCGATGATCACTTCAATATCGAGCGGGACTACGGTGATCACATTCGCTCTGGCAGCCGCCTGCAGCCAGGCGGGAAAGGGCAAGGGGAGTTCCAGCCTCCCCTTGGCATGCAGCATCTGCGCTTCCCACAAGCTGATTGCCGAGATGCAGAGTTGACCGCGACGAGCCGCGTCGTCGAGGGCAGAGCGTTCGCGCGATGAGCGCGCGGGCTGTGGCAGCAGCCACCCGATCCATACATGCGTGTCGAGCAGAATGCTCAACGCAGCGCCTCGAACTCCTCATCGCGCAGGACCGATTCGCCCGGTTCAGCGAGCAACCGCCCGCCGAGCGCTCGCAATTCTTCCCACGGTTTGCGCAATCCCGTGCCGGCCACAGCCGAAGGCGGCTGCAGCCGCGCAACAACCTTGCCGCGACGTGTGATCGTCACCGGTCGGCCGGTCCTTTCGACACGACGGATGATGTCGAGGCAGTGGTGCTTGAAATCCGTGACCGAAATGTCCATTTGCAAAGTCTAAATGGCCATATAAATAAGATCAAGGCCATATCAGCCGGCCAGATCAGCCGGATGGCGGCAACGTTGCCGCGTCGACCAGGTGCACGATCGATCGATAAGTGACGCCGCTGTGATGCGCGAGCCCGATCTCGCAGGTGCGGCTGGTCGAATAACCGGATGTACAACCCGACGGCAGCGCGGCCTTCAGATCGCGCAGCGCATGCGCGTTGAGTTCCGGCGTGGTGAATCCCTTGTCGCCCGCCCAGCCACAACAGCCTACTTCGGCGGGCATCACGACGCTTCGCGCGCATGCCTGCGCGACCTGCTTCAGCACGTCTTCCAGTCCCTGTTTGCGGATGCTGCAGACCGGATGCACCGCGATCGAACCCGCCTGCTTCTCGATGCGCAAACGCGGCAGCACCAGTTCGTTCATCGCTTCGGCGATGTCGAGCACGCGCAACCGGTCCTCGAGAAAGCGCTTCATCCGGTACGCGCACGGGCTGGTGTCGAACACGATCGGCAGCCGCCCGTTGTCGCTTGCTGCGCGCAGTGCGGCCTCGAGTTCGGCCGACTTGTGGTTGGCCGCGGACATCAGTCCCTTGCTTTCGAAGGGCTGGCCGCAGCACAGTTCGGGCAGTCGCTGTGGATAGACGGCGTTGAATCCGGCGCGCTTCAGCACACGCTCCGTGACGGTCGGCACATCATCGCTGTCATCGCCACGCGCCGGTCCCATGTTGCGCGCGGCGCAGCTCGGAAAGTAAACGACGCGCTCGCTGCCGGCGGGTGCGGATCGCGGCACGAAGTGCGTCGCACGCGGCAGGTGCGCGGTCCACAGGGGTGTGCGATTGCCGGTGAAATTACGCACACCGTTGACCAGCCCGGCCATCGCGCGGGTGCCGATCGCGCCGTGCACCACGTCCGCCGCAGCGAGTCCGACACGCACGCCGGCAGTGACGGCGCCATAGTGATCGGCGAGCGTATCGGCGATGCGCTTCGATGTTGCGCCAGCGCGTTGGCCACGCAGCGCCTTGATCAATTTGCCAGTCTCGATATCGACCGGGCACGCGGTCGCACACAACCCGCAACCGGCGCAGGTATCGATGCCGGCGTAGTCGTACTGGCGCTTCAGTTCGCGCGCATCCTCGCCCGCCGCCTCGCGGCGCGCGATCTCGCGCCAGCTCGTGATGCGCTGGCGTGGCGACAGCGTGAGCCGGTGCGAGGGACACTTCGGCTCGCAGAACCCGCACTCGATGCATTTGTCGATCAGCGGATCGGCGGGCGGCAGGGGTTTGAGGTTGCGCAGGTGTGCGAGCGAATCGTCGGTCAGGATCACGCCGGGGTTGAGCAGGCCGGTCGGGTCGAACAGGCGCTTGATCTCTTCCATCAGCAGCACGCCGTCGCGGCCCCATTCGAGTTCGACGAAGGGCGCCATGTTGCGGCCGGTGCCGTGTTCGGCCTTCAGCGCACCGTCGTACTTGCCAACGACGAGCTTGGCCACGTCGTCCATGAAGCGCGCGTAGCGGTCGACTTCGGCGCGGGTGGAGAAATCCTGCGTGAACACGAAGTGCAGGTTGCCCTCGAGCGCGTGACCGAAGATGATGCCTTCGTGATAGCCGTGCGCGCGCAGCAGTTGCTGCAGATCGAGCGTGGCGTCGGCCAGCCGCTCGACCGGAAACGCCACATCCTCGATGATCACGGTCGTGCCGGTCGCGCGCACGGCGCCGACCGACGGGAACGTGCCCTTGCGCACCTTCCACAGCAGCTCGCATTCGTGCGCATCGCGCGTAAAGGCAATGGGCGTGGCGGTTGGAATGCCAGCGAGCGTGCGCTCGATCGCCGCGAGGTTGGCGTTCAACACCGCTGCATCGGCGCCGCGCGTCTCCACGAGCAATGCGGCGCCGTTGGCGGGCAGCGAGCGGATCGCTGCCGGCAGTCCAGGCTTGTGCTCCACGCTTGCGAGCGCGGCGCGATCCATCAGTTCGACCGCCTCGACCGGCGCCGACTTGAGCGCGGTCACCGCCTCGCAGGCGATGCGCAGTTCGTTGAAGAGGATCAGTGCAGTCGCCTTGTCCGCGAAGTCGGGCACCGTGCGATACGTGATCGATGCGATGAAGGCGAGCGTGCCTTCGGAGCCGATCATCAGGTGCGTGAGGATGTCGAGCGGATCGTCGAAGTCCGTGAGCGCGTTCAGTCCGTAGCCGGTGGTGTTCTTCATCCGGTACTTGTGGCGGATGCGTGCGGCGAGCGCGTCGTTGCGCTTCGTGCGCTGCGCGAGTGTGGCGAGCCCGAGCAGGATTTCGGCATGTGACTGCCTGAAGGCAGCGATCGATCCCGCCTCTTCGGTGTCGAGCAGCGCGCCGTCGGCGAACACGATGCGCATGCCGGCCAGCGTGTGATAGCTGTTGTCGCGCGTGCCGCAGCACATGCCGCTGGCGTTGTTGGCGGCAATGCCGCCGACCTTCGCGGTGTCGATTGACGCCGGGTCGGGTCCGATCTTGCGGCCGTAGGGCGCAAGCGTCTGGTTGGCCACGCCGCCGATGACGCCGGGCTGCAGGCGGATCGTTTCTGCGTTGGCGCCAACCTGCATGCCGCGCCAGCTGTCGCCCAGCAACAGCAGCACCGAGTCCGAGAGTGCCTGGCCCGACAGGCTCGTGCCGGCGGCGCGAAAAGTCACTGAGGCGCGATGCCTCGCACAGGCGCGCAGCACGGCGATGACCTCGGGCTCCGTGTTCACGACGACGACGATCTTGGGCACCAGCCGATAGAAGCTGGCGTCGGTGCCCCAGGCGAGCCGACGCAGCGAATCGGTGATCACCCGTTCGCGCGGCAGGAATGCGGCGAGCTCCGCGGCGAGCGCGTCGTAGGTCGGGGAGGTCGGCAGGTCGCGTTCAGGCATGCGGCACCGTAGCAGGGGACGACCGGCGACATTTGCGATGGGGCAAATGCGATTGATCGTCAGGCGGGTTCAGCGGGGGGCCGTATGACCCCCCATGTCGGCGGTGGTAGTGTGCACCTGCGCGCCGTCGACCGGGAAGGCAGCGCAGTCAAGGAGACGATGGATGAAGACACGACTTGCCGTGGCCGTCGCGGGCACGCTCGCGCTGGCCGGCTGCTCGAGCATGAATTCGATGTGGGATTCGACCAAGAGCTGGGCCGGCGCGCTGGGGGGCTCCGGCACACCGGGGGCGATCGCCGAACTGAAACCGACGCAGGGCAGCGCGACGGCCGGCACGGTGCGTTTCACGCAGCAGGGCAGCAAACTGATCGTGACCGCCGACATCACCGGGTTGCGGCCGAATGCCGAACACGGTTTTCACGTGCATGACAAGGGCGACTGCTCGGCACCCGACGGCATGAGTGCAGGCGGGCACTTCAATCCCGGTGGCAAGCCGCATGCCCATCATGACCAGGCCGAGCGCCACGCCGGCGACCTGCCCAACCTGAAGTCTGACGCCAACGGGCACGCCAGTTATCGGTGGGAAAGCGACGCCCTTGCGATCGGCGCCGGCGCGAACAATGTCATCGGCCGCAGCGTACTCGTGCATCGCGACCCCGATGACTACAAGTCGCAGCCGGCAGGCAATTCCGGTCCGCGGATCGCGTGCGGGCTGATCGTCGCGGCGAAATAGGGCTCTGTCTCCTCGCTGGCAGTGCGTCGCGCCGCTCGGCGGCGACCGGCCGCATGCTGCCGGCCGCGCCGTGCTTTTATCCGGTGCTATCAGTCCCTCGTCTGCGCGACATCGCAGCATATGCGAGCCGGCTGATCATGTTTCGCGACGGTCGCGTGAAGAGCGACGAGCGCCAGGCCGTGCGCAACGCAGTGGCGGATCTGGCCACGCTCGACGCGCAGCCGGCCGCCGCGCAAGAGGGGCACGCCTGAATCTTCTCGCCGTCCTGCGCGTTGCCCTCAAAGCCCTGCGCGCGAACAAGCTGCGCTCGGCGCTGACGGTGCTGGGCATGATCATCGGCGTGGCCGCGTTGATCGCAATGATTGCAATCGGCAGCGGTGCACAGGAGCGCGTGCGCGAGCAGATCAACAACCTTGGCTCGAACCTGATCCTCGTGATCCCGGGTTCAACCACCGCGGGCGGCGTGCGCCTCGGTACCGGCGCGGCGCAGACCTTGACGGAGGGCGATGCCGAGGCCATCGCGCGCGAGGTCGACGGTGTGGTCGTCGCTGCGCCGTCGCTGCGCGGCGCCGGGCAGGTGGTCGCCGGCAACGCCAACCGGTCGACAGCGTTCGTTTGGCACGACCAACGGTTACCTGATCGCGCGCGATTGGGGCCTGGAAACGGGCCGCGCAATCGAGGATGCCGAGATTTCGGGTGCCGGCAAGGTCGCCTTGATCGGGCTCACCACGGCGCAGCAGTTGATTGGCGATGCCGACCCGTTCGATCAGGTGATCCGCGTGCGCAAGGTGCCGTTGACGATCATCGGCGTGCTGGCCCGCAAGGGCCAGAATGCGCTGGGCCAGGATCAGGATGACATCATCCTGATGCCGATTTCCACGGCACGCAACCGCGTGCTCGGCCAGTCGCAAGGACGGTTGCGGCGCATCGGCTCGATCTCGGTCAAGGTCGCCGACGGCGTGGACATGAAGGGTGTGGAGGAGCGAATGAAGGAACTGCTGCGCCAGCGCGTGCAGCCCGGGGCCGACGACCCCTTCACGATCCGCAACCTGACCGAGCTGCTGCAGGCGCAGGAAGCGTCGAGCCGCATCCTCACACTGTTGCTGGCGGCCGTGGCATCGGTATCGCTGCTGGTGGGCGGCATCGGCATCATGAACATCATGCTGGACAGCCTGACCGAACGCACCCGCGAGATCGGGCTGCGCATGGCGGTGGGCGCGCGCGGAAAGGACATCCTGAAGCAGTTCCTGGTCGAGGCGATTACACTGTCGATGATCGGCGGGCTATTTGGGATCCTGCTGGAGGCCGGCGCCTCATTTCTGATCGGCGAGTTCGCCAACTGGAACATCGACATCACGCCGCAGGCGGTCACACTCGCCGCCGGATTCGCGGCCGCAGTGGGGGTGTTCTTCGGTTTCTATCCTGCGCGCAAGGCGTCGAAGCTGCTGCCGGTCGAGGCGCTGCGTTATGAGTAGTCAGTGGCTTGGACAGGCCGCGCGTTGAAGGTTGCACCGAAGCCCCGGAGGTTCTAATGCGCCGTCTGTTTGCCGTTGCGTTTGTCGCTCTGGTGTCCGCGTGCGTCACCACGCACGGCCCGCAGACCATCACATTGTCGACCGCGGAGATCGAGCAGCAGATCCAGACCGATCTGGGCGGCGTGATGGAACTCTTCAAGGGCGTCAACCTGCATCGGCCCGAGGTGTCGCTGATGCCGGCCTCCGAGCGCCTGCAGCTTGAGTGGAACGTCAAGCTGCCCGATGGTACGGCGGGCTTGCCCCTCGGCGTGGCCGTGGAACTCTCGGGCAAACCGGCGTTGAACGCCGCGCACAACGGCATTGATCTCACGCAAGTGCGAGTCGAAGACGTGCGCCTGACCGGTCTGCCCCGGTTTCTGAGTCTCGCCCAGCTGGGCGACAAGAAAGGCACCGCGCTTCCCGACTTTCCGCTGATGGCGTTGCCCGCGGACCGGCTGCGCCAGGACCAGGTTGCCTACGGTGCGACCGGCGTCGCGGTCGGCTACACGGGGCTCAAGATCGATATCGCACCCAGATAGCCGTCCGTCACGGTCGCGTTTGACCGCGCGAGCCGGCCACTGATAATGCGCGTTTCGCATCCGGGGAGCGCAACTTGGCCTGGCTTCCGGCAATCAAGGCATTGATCCTCGGTTTTGTCGAGGGACTGACCGAATTCAGTTCCTATCTGGCGATTCCGACGCTGATGGGTGCCGGTGTCTATTCGGTGCGGAAGCAGCGGGAGGCGTTGAATGCGGCCGATCTGCCGCTTCTTGCGGTCGGCTCGGTGTTCGCGTTCGCGAGCGAACTGCGGTGCATCCGCTGACTGATCCGCTGCATCTCGACGCACGATTTTCGCCCCTTCGCGTGTACCGCATGGCATTCGGCATCGTGATCCTGGCGACCGCGTACACCGGGATCATGAACCGGGCCGAGTGAGCACGCGATGGGCGAGGACCGTCAGTTCGAGCTCGCGGGGGCGGTCGCCTCCGCGGTGCTGATCGCGACCGGTGTGCTGTTCTTCGATTGGCCAACAGTCACGGTGCTGGCCTTCTACTGGATCGAGAACGTCATCATCGGCGCCTTGAACCTGGTGCGCATGGCGGTCGCGGGGGCGCGTTCGGGACGGGTGTTCAACGCACTGTTTCTCTGCAGTTTCTTCATCGTCCACTACGGGCTCTTCTGCCTGGCGCATGCGTACTTCATCACCTCGCTGTTCGGCACGGAACGCGTCGACGACCGCTTCATGTTCGATCCGGCTATGGCGCTGCTTTCACGCGCGGCGTCGAATCAAGTCAGTGTCATGGCGTTGCTGGCGATCGCCGTGAGCGCGGGGATCGACACCGTGCAATGGATGATGAACGCCGAGGCGGCCGATCGAGTCGATCCGCAGCGCGTGATGTTTGCCCCGTACGGGCGCATCGTCGTGTTGCACGTCGTATTGCTGGGCGGCGGATTCCTGCTGCAGATACTGCATGCGCCGGCAATCGCGGCGCTGCTGCTGGTCGGCGCGAAACTCGCATCCGACGCGCAGCGCATGCGTGCCGCATCACCGATCGCCTCGGAAACGGCGCGCTAAATGCATCGTCTGGTCGGCGCGACAAAGGTCGAGGTCGTCGAGGCCGACATCACGACGCTCGCGGTCGACGCAATCGTCAATGCCGCCAACGAAATGCTCGCGCCCGGCGGCGGCGTGTGTGGCGCGATCCATCGTGCCGCCGGACCGCAGCTCGCGGCCGAATGCGCGGGCCTCGGCGGCTGCGCCACCGGCGACGCGAAGATCACGCGCGGTTACCGCCTGCGCGCGAACCACGTGATCCACGCGGTCGGACCGGTGTGGCGCGGTGGTGCGCGCGGCGAGCCGGAATTGCTGCGCTCATGCTACGTGCGAGCGCTCGAACTGGCGCAGCAGCACGAGCTGCACTCGATCGCATTCCCCGCGATATCGACCGGCATCTTCGGTTATCCGATCGATGCCGCGTCCGAGGTGGCGGTCGGCGCCGCTTTCGATACTTTGCCGCGCACGCCAGCAATCGAACGCGTCGTGTTTGCGTGCTTCGGTGCACCGACGCGCATCGCGCTCGAAGCTGCGTTGGGTCGCTCGCGCTAGACCCGCTCGAACACGAGGTCCGACACGCCGTGGCCGAGTCTTTCGCCGCGTGCGTGAAACTTGGTTGTCGGCCGCTCGGTCAGCGGATTGCGCGGCGACGGCGCGTAGCCGGCGTGCCGGTTGCGCAGTTGTGATTCGAGCGACAGGACCTCGAGCATCTGCTCGGCGTAGTTCTGCCAGTCGGTGGCCGCATGCAGATAGCCGCCGCGCGCGATGCGCCCTGCGAGGCGACCAATGAACGGCTGAGCGATCAGGCGCCGCTTGTGGTGCCGCGCCTTGGGCCACGGGTCGGGAAAGTAGATGTGCACGCCGGCGAGCGAATCGGGTGCCAGCATGTCGCGCACGACTTCGACGGCGTCGTGCTGGATGACGCGGATGTTCGCGAGCGCCATCTCGTCGATGCGTTTGGAGAGCGCGCCGATGCCGGCCGCAAACACTTCGACGCACAGAAAGTTGATGTCCGGGCGCGCCTGCGCGATGGCGGCCGTCGTCTCGCCCATGCCAAAGCCGATTTCGAGCACGGTCGGAGCCGTGCGGCCAAACGCCGTCGCGTAGTCGAGCGCAGCGGTGGCGTAAGGCACCGCGTAGCGCGGAAAGACGTGTTCGTACGCGCGTCGCTGCGCGCTGGTGAAGTGCCCGCGTCGCAGCGCGAACGAGCGGATGTGAGAGTGGCGCGGGCCGGCCGGCTCCGCGGTCGGCGGCGTGTCCTCGCGCATCAAGGCCGGGTCGACGCGATCACGCCTGCCGTCGGCGAACTGGGACTCGCGCTGTAGAGCTTCTTCGGCATGCGACCGGCGCGGAACGCTGCGCGCCCCGCTTCGACCGCCTTCTTCATTGCGCTCGCCATCAGTACCGGGTCGCGCGCGAGCGCAACCGCGGTATTCATCAGCACGCCGGCGCAACCTAGCTCCATCGCGATCGCTGCATCACTCGCGGTGCCGACGCCGGCATCGACGATCACCGGCACCTTGGCGCGTTCGAGGATCAAGTGGATGTTCCACGGATTGAGTATCCCCATGCCCGAGCCGATCAGCGACGCGAGCGGCATCACCGCCACGCAGCCAAGCGATTCCAGCACCTGCGCCTGGATCGGATCGTCGGAGCAGTACACCATCACCTCGAAGCCTTCTTTGACGAGGGTTTCGGCGGCCTTGATCGTTTCCGGCATGTTCGGATAAAGCGTTTGCGGATCGCCGAGCACTTCGAGCTTGGTCAGCGCGTGTCCGTCGAGCAGTTCACGCGCCAGCCGCAGCGTGCGTACCGCATCCGCCGCCGTGTAGCAGCCGGCGCTGTTGGGCAGCATCGTGTACTGGCTTGGCGGCAACACGTCGAGCAGATTGGGTTCATTCTTCTTCTGGCCGATGTTGGTGCGGCGGATGGCGACGGTGACGATCTGCGCGCCGCTGGCATCCACCGCGGCCCTGGTCTGTGCCAGGTCCTTGTACTTGCCGGTGCCGAGCAGCAGGCGCGAGTGGAACGTGCGCGCGCCGATGCGCAGTGCGTCGGGAGACATTTCATCACGTTTCATGCGACCACCGTGGGCTGAACCTTGACTTCAAAATTGACCGAATTCGATATGAAGCAGTTGGCGTGCGCCTTGTTATGGGCGGATGTCGCGCGCTCGATCTGCGCAGCATCTGCGATTTTCACCCGCGGCCGCAACACGACCTCGACCATGCGCATCTTGCCGTCCTTGATGGCCAGCGTACCGGTTGCTCGGTCTTCGTATGACACGATCCGCACGCCGGAGCGTTCGCAGATCGCAAGATACGTCAGGTGATGGCAGGCCGTCAGCGACGAAACCATCAGCGACTCCGGGTTGTGCCGGCTATCGTCGCCGTTGAACACCGCGGGCGACGATCCCTCGAGCGCGGGCTTGCCGGCGAATTGGAGCGTGAACCTGCGTTCGAGCTTGAGCTTGCCGTCGGCCTCGTGGCACTGGCCGGTCCAGCGCAAGTCGGCTTCAAACAGGTGTACCTGGCTCATCATCCGCCTCCGACCGCGAGCACGATTTCGAGGTGATCATCCTCGGCCAATCGCGTGATGCCGTGTTTGCTTTTTGGCACGATCTCGCCGTTGCGCTCGATCGCCACGCGCTTGCCGGCGGTGTCAAGCTGTGCCAGCAGATCCGCGATGGTGGTTCCGGCGCTGACCCGTCGCACGGTGCCGTTGACGGAGATGCCGATCATTTCGACGACGCTGGCCATGATGCCGATGTTAGTGCATCAGCGCGGCCCGCTCGTCCTGCGCCGGTGGTACAACCACAGCCCGATCCCGATCACAATCAACGCGGCGAAGAGCCACATCTCGATGTGGTGGAGCTCGCCCAGCACGCGCTGGATCGCCTCGCCAAACACCCAGCCGAGCCCTGCGATCAGCGTGGCCCAGAGCACCGCGCCGAGCGCGTTGAAAACCACGAAGCGCCACGCGGCGACGTTGGAGGTGCCGATCAGGATCGGCCCGGCAATGCGCAATCCGTAGGCGAAGCGCACACCGACGATCACCCCCTCGTGATACCGCTCGATCAGGTGATGAACCTTGTCGGCCTGTCGCGCCACCGACATGAAGCGCGCCAAAATGCGCTCGCCGTGGCGGCGACCGAGCCAGAAATAGAACGTATCGCCGCAGAACCCGGCGATCGCGGCGATCGCAACGACGAACGGGAACGACAGGTATCCGCGATGCGCGGCAAAGCCGGCCAGCGCCAGAACGGTTTCACCCTCCAGCAAGGTACCGAGCGCGAGGACCCAGTAGCCATGGCTTGAAATCAGTTCGCCCAGATTCATTTGTCGCCCTGGTGCCGATCATCGCAAACGGTGACCGGCGCGCAAAACCGAAAGGACCGGATGCCGGCGCGATTTCGTGCCAAGATGCCCGGCCGCGCAGCCGCGGCGCTCGGCAATAGACGCCATGAAACGCTTTTCGACAAAGCTGCACGACAAGCTGCGCGCGACCTTGCATGCGCTCGGTCCCGGCATCGTGACCGGTGCCGCGGACGATGATCCGAGTGGCATCGCCACTTACTCGCAGGCGGGCGCGCAGTTCGGGTTCGGACTGCTGTGGACCACCCTGCTGACGACGCCGTTCATGGTTGCGATTCAGCTGGCCGCCGCCCGCGTCGGCCGCGTGACTGGCGACGGCCTGGCGGGCAATCTGCGCACGCACTATCCGCGTCCCGTCGTCATGAGTCTCGTGGCACTGCTGGTCGTGGCAAACACGATCAATATCACCGCCGACATCGCCGCCATGGGCGAGTCGCTGCGACTCGTGATCGGCGGCGCCGAGCATGGCCACGCGCTGGTCTTCGGCGCGGTGCTGGCGTGGCTCCAGGTCAAATTGCCGTACTACCGGCTGGCCGAAATCTTCAAGTGGTTGTGCCTGTCGCTGCTGGCCTATGTGGGCGTGCTGCTCTTTGTCGAAATCGACTGGGCACGCGCGGCGCAGGGCTTTCTCTGGCCGCGCGTCGATTTCACCGTTGATGCACTGATGATGGTGGTTGCGGTGCTCGGCACGACCATCAGTCTTTACCTCTTCTTCTGGCAGGCGGCGCAGGAAGTCGAGCAGATGCGGCGCAAGAACTCTCCGCCGCTGCTACAGGCGCCGGAGCGCGCGCCGGGCGCATTGCTGCGCATCCGCTTCGACACGGTGTCGGGCATGGTGTTCTCCAACCTGATCGCGCTGTCGATCATGCTGGCCGCGGCGGTGACGCTGCACGCGCATGGCATCACCGGAATCCAGACCGCGGCGCAGGCCGCCGAAGCGCTGCGGCCGATCGCGGGCGAGCGGGCCTTCCTGCTGTTCGCGTTCGGTGTGATCTCCACCGGACTGCTGGCGGTGCCGGTACTGGCCGGATCGGCCGCCTATGCGGTGTCCGAGGCGATGAACTGGGGCGGCGGCCTGGATCACACCTGGCAGGAAGCGCGCGGCTTCTACACCATCGTCATTGGCTGCACGATCGCCGGCACACTGCTCGACTTCACGCCGATCGATCCGATCAAGGCGCTGTTTTACAGCGCGGTGATCAACGGCGTGATCGCGGTGCCGATCATGGCCATGCTGGTGCTGCTGGCCGGCAATCGCAAGGCGCTCGGCGAGTTCGCGATCGAGGGGCCGCTGCGCTGGTTCAACTGGCTGGCCACGGTGCTGATGACGATTGCCGTCGCCCTAATGGTGATCGCCGCCTTTCTATGAGTCTCCGGGCGCATCGCGCATCCGGAGCGGGACGGTGATAGCGAGATCGCGTTCAGGGATATCGGCGAGAATTCAGGCACTGCACGAACGACACGGAAGCCCTTATGAGCGAAGCCTTTATCTGCGATGCCATCCGCACACCCATCGGCCGCTACGGCGGCGCGCTCGCCGGTGTTCGCCCCGACGATCTTGCCGCGATTCCGTTGCAGGCATTGGTTGCACGCAATGCCGGCGTCGACTGGGCCGCGGTCGATGATGTGGTCTTCGGCTGCGCCAACCAGGCAGGCGAAGACAATCGCAACGTGGCGCGCATGGCGCTTCTGCTGGCCGGACTGCCACAATCGATCGGCGCGGCAACGATCAATCGGCTGTGCGGGTCGGGCATGGATGCGGTCGGCATCGCAGCGCGTGCCATCAGGAGCGGCGAAGCGCAACTGATGATCGCCGGCGGCGTGGAGAGCATGAGCCGCGCGCCGTTCGTGATGCCGAAAGCGGACGCCGCCTTCTCGCGCAGCAACGCGGTGTACGACACGACGATCGGCTGGCGCTTCGTGAACCCGTCGATGAAGGCGAAATACGGCATCGATTCGATGCCGGAGACCGCGGAGAACGTCGCGGCCGAGTACCGGATCGGCCGCGAAGACCAGGACCGGATGGCGCTCGCCAGTCAGCGCAAGGCGCTCGCCGCACAGCAAAGTGGATTCTTCGATGCCGAGATCACGCCGGTCTCGATCGCGCAGAAGAAGGGCGATCCGATCGTCGTCAATCGTGACGAACATCCGCGGGAGACCTCCCTCGAGGCGCTGGGCAAGCTCAAGGGCGTCGTGAAGCCGGACGGTACGGTAACGGCGGGCAATGCCTCGGGGGTGAACGATGGTGCATGCGCGCTGCTCGTTGCATCCGAGGCGGCGGCGAAGGCGCACGGACTCGCGCCGCGCGCGCGCATCGTGGCGTGCGCGACCGCGGGTGTGGCGCCGCGCGTGATGGGTATCGGGCCAGCGCCGGCGACGGAGCGCCTGCTTGCGCGCACCGGCATCAAGCTCGAGCAGATCGAAGTGATCGAACTCAATGAGGCATTTGCGGCGCAGGGCCTCGCGGTGCTGCGGCTCCTCGGCCTCAAGGACGACGATCCGCGGGTCAATCCGAACGGTGGCGCCATCGCGCTCGGGCATCCGCTCGGCATGAGCGGTGCGCGTCTCGTCACCACAGCGGTCAATCAGCTACGGAGAACCAAGGGCCGCTTTGCGCTGACGACGATGTGCATCGGCGTCGGCCAGGGCATCGCGATGGTGATTGAGCGCGTCTGACGGTCGACGGCAAGGGTACAGGGCAGAACGGGATGAACAGAGTCGCCCAGGTCGCGCTCGACCAGATCTTTCGCACGGCGCGCACGCACAACGCGTTTTCCGCAACGGTGACGGACGACGATCTGCGTGCCGTTTACGACCTGGCGAAACTGGGCCCGACCACCGCCAATGCACAACCGGCGCGGTTCGTTCGTTTGCGCACGCGCGCCGCCAAGGAACGGCTGCGTCCGGCGCTCTCACACGGCAATCTGGAAAAGACGATGGCAGCGCCGGTCAGCGTCATCATCGCTTATGACATGGAGTTCTACGAGAAGCTGCCGAAGACGTTCCCGCATACCGATGCGCGCTCATGGTTTGTCGGCAAGCCGGCACATATCGCGACCACGGCGCTGCGCAACGGCTCGCTGGGCGGTGCTTATCTGATCATCGCCGCACGCGCGCTCGGCTGGGACACGGGAACGATGTCGGGCTTCGATCATGCCAAAGTCGACGCGGAGTTTTTTTCCCGACGGAATATGGAAGTCCAACTTTCTCTGCAATCTGGGCCGAGGTGATCTGGCAAGAGTCTATGGTCGCAACCCACGCCTGGATTTCGAGGAGGCCTGCCGGCTTGCTTTAGCGCGCGCTGGTGTGGAGTGGCGATCGGGGGATTTGCGGACCTGCTTTAGAATTCGCGCGCACTGCGGGTGTAGTTCAATGGTAGAACGGCAGCTTCCCAAGCGTGCGACCTGAGAGTCGCGTTCGGCCAGCTGTAGCCGACCACACCGCTGATGCCTCAGGCATCGAACAAGTGTGGAAGAGCAGCATCACAGGTGACCGTGGGACTTATCGTCCCGCGGCTCACACGCTCCGTCTCAAACGGGGCAGCTGGTCATGCGCGATGCAAATCGTGCAATGAGTTGTTGCACGGGCGAAAGCCCGCATGCAACCGGACGTTCAGCCGTCCGTAGCCTAGGCGCGGTGCGAGACCGGTAACGGTTTCGTGCTGAGCGCGCCGACAACGTAGCCCCCTCGCGGGTACGCAATGCCCGTGAGGGCATTGTGTATTGCTGGAAGTCGAATTCGGCAAGGGCGCAAGGCTTGAGTCAAAGGACCAACGCAAGTGAACCACTGGTAAATGCCGTCAAGCTTTGAAGAGCTCAATCGACTGGCGGGCTCTGACCAAAACGGTAAGTGATCGGATGTCCCATTGCTTGGTGGGGACACGCTGACAACACGATCACCGGCAGAAAGGTGGGGTCCTCCTGACTCGTGCTCGTTGCACGGAACAGGGAGAGCCCGTAATGGAGTTGCGCGGAACAATGCGCGACAAGTCTGGTTGTAAAATCAGGCGCATCTGTTGCGGGCAGAGGATCGCGGAAGAAGCGAACGCCGGGCTGTAACGGCCCGGATAGGGGTTGCAACGATCACCCCGACTCGAAAGAGTGCAGAGTTCCGCGTGGTGGCCTGTCGCGAGACAGGCCTGCTCTGACCGACCCGAAGGGGACGATTCCCCTCCGGGGATCGTCCGTCTCCTTCGGGAGTGGGCGGGTGTAGCTCAATGGTAGAGCGACGGCTTCCCAAGCCGACGACGAGGGTTCGATTCCCTTCACCCGCTCCATTTCAACGGAGGTTGATATGGACGCAGTCAAATGCGATGTTGCCTCCACCGACTGGACGCATTGGCACGGAATATCGTGGCGGGATGCGCATCAGTTGGTCGGTAGGTTGCAGGCAAGAATCGCGAAAGCAGCGAAGGCAGGCGATTGGCGAAAAGTCGCTCGCTTGCAAAGACTCCTGACTTGCTCCTCCAGCGCGAAAGCGCTGGCGGTCAAACGAGTCACGGAGAACCGGGGTCGCAAGACCCCGGGGATCGACCGGCAAACGTGGAGTACTCCGGACGATAAGTGGCAGGCGATGGGCTCCTTGCAAAACAGGGGGTACAAGCCAAAGCCGATGCGCCGGGTCTACATCCCGAAAGCAAATGGTGGTGGGCAACGCCCGTTAAACATACCCACCATGCGCGATCGGGCGATGCAGGCGCTGCATCTATTGGCGCTGGACCCGGTGGCCGAGACGACTGGCGATCATCACTCCTACGGCTTTCGCCGTGGACGCTCGACGACGGATGCGATCGAACAGGTGCGTAACGCACTTGGACGAGCGCATTCGCCACGCTGGGCGTTAGAAGGTGACATCAAGAGTTGTTT
>Ga0209048_10001233_pt1 | contig 26423 bp, 21 predicted proteins | sample FrelakmetCRP12CR_FD_187146 | JGI IMG/M metagenome (GOLD analysis project Ga0209048, IMG submission 187146) | Freshwater lake sediment microbial communities from the University of Notre Dame, USA, for methane emissions studies - CRP12 CR (SPAdes)... | ecosystem: Environmental > Aquatic >... | reverse complement strand
CCCGCTTCCCACCGGCGCGGCTCGCTCGTCGAATCGAGTTGCGTGGTAGGCCGTCTCTTGCGAGTTCATCAGTGAATCAGTGATAGGCATGCCCTGAGGCCCTGGGGGGGATCTCGTGCTCGTCAAGGACATCATCTTCTACCTGCTGATCGGCTGCGGAGTCGGCTCGCTGTACGCCATCCTCGGTGCCGGTTTGGTGGTGTCGTTCAAGGGCTCGGGCGTCATCAACTTCGCCGCCGGCGCCATGGCCATGTACACGGCCTTCCAGTTCGACGAGGCCTACACCCGTGGCAGCATCCAGCTGCCGTGGGTGAACTTCCTGCCCGTGGTCCGCGTGCCGGTCACGATCCACTTCGTCGACGGCGGGTTCGACCTGGCGCCGGCGCTGATCATCGCCTTCCTGAACGCGGTCCTGCTCGGACTGCTCGTGCACTTCCTGGTGTTCCGGCCGCTGCGCAACGCGGCGCCCCTCGGCAAGGTCATCGGCGCCCTGGGCATCACCATCTACCTGCAGGGCGTCGCCCTCTACAACTTCGGCTCCGCCTTCCGCACCCCGCACGGGCTGCTCCCGGACAGGACGGTCAACAACTTCTTCGGCCTCGGTCATGCGCTCGGCGAGAACTACATCTACCTCACCGTCACCGCGCTTGCCGTCGGTGCCGCGCTCTGGTTCGTCTACGAGTACACCCGGTTCGGCCTCGCGACGCGGGCGGCGGCGGGCAACGAGAAGGGCGCGCTGCTGCTCGGCTACTCGCCCGAGTACCTCGCCGCGGTCAACTGGGTGATCGCGTCGGTCCTGGCCGGGTTCGCCGCGATCATCGTGGGTCCCATCCAGGGCACGCTGACCCCGGTCGGGCTCACCGCCGCGGTGGTGCCGGCCCTCGGCGCCGCCCTCATCGGCGGCCTCAACTCGATCATGGTGGCCGTGGTCGGCGGTCTTGGTCTCGGGATGATCCAGTCCTTCGTGGCCGGCTGGCTGGTCGTGCCCGGCAATGCGGACTGGTTCCCGCAGTGGCTGCGCAACGGCGCCCGCGACGCCATCCCGCTCATCGTCATCGTCGCCGTGCTCTACATCAAGGGGAAGTCGCTCCCGGTGCGGGGCGCGATCGAGGAGAAACGCCTCCCGCTCGCGCCACAGCCCAAGCGCATCGTCCCCCACCTCATCATCTGGCCGGCCATCGCCATCGTGCTCTCGTTCATCTTCACGGCCGAGTTCTCCTTCGCCCTGAGCACCACCGTCATCACGGCGGTGCTCATGCTGTCCTACGTCGTGGTCACGGGCTACGTCGGGCTGATCTCGCTCGCGCAGCTCACCCTCGCAGGGGTCGCCGGCTTCTTCATGGCCCGCATGATGGCCGACGGGTCGGTCACGGCCGGGAACCCCTTCCCGGTCAGCGGCCTTTCGTTGGCCTGGCCGATCGCCATGGTCCTGGGCGTGATCGTCGCCGTCGCCGTCGGCCTGATCCTCGGGATCCCGGCGCTGCGGATCCGAGGAGTCCAGCTGGCCGTGGTGACGATCGCCGCGTCGATCGCGCTGCAGACGCTGTACTTCGAGAACGACAAGCTCACCGACGTGCGGGCCGGAGGGAACGCGGCGGTCAGGAGCCCGACGTTCCTCTGGTTCGACATCGGCTCGACGGGGAAGCAGGGTCTGACCGACAATCCGAACTTCACGATCTTCTGCGTCATCGTGCTGGCGTTGAGCGCCCTGCTGGTCGTCAACCTCCGGCGCAGCGGCACCGGCCGCCGGTTCCTGTCGGTGCGGGCCAACGAACGGGCCGCCGCCGCCGCCGGCGTGAGCGTGGCGAGGACCAAGATGCTGGCGTTCGGGATCGGTGCCGCGCTGGCCGGTGTCGCCGGCTGCCTGTTCGCGTTCCAGCAGGAGTCGATCTCGTCGGCCAACTTCGTGTACGGGCTCGGCCTGTCCATCTTGGCCTTCGCCTACCTCGGCGGCATCACGTCGGTGAACGGCGCGATCGTCGGGAGCCTGCTGGCGCCGGCCGCGCTCCTCGTCGTGCTGAACAACTTCTACTTCAAGGGCGCCCACCTCGACGACTACACGGCCATCCTCGGCGGCGTGGGCCTGATCCTGACCGCGATACGCAACCCCGAGGGTCTCGCCCTGTTCTTCCAACCGATCATGCGCTACCTGGGGAACTGGCTCGTGCACGCCCGTGGCCACGAATGGGCGGTCGCGCTGCGCAAGTTCGGCCCGGCCTTCGTCATCGGTGTCGCCGCCGGCTACCTGATCTGGCCCTTCCGGGTCGACACGTACAGCAAGTTCTGGATGCCGTTCCTGGGCGGGCTGATCGGACTCATCGTCCGCTCCACCGGTCTGCAGATCTACCACGGCGTCCGTGGCCAAGGCGCGGCCGGAGCGGCACCGCCGCCCGGGTCAGAACCTCCGAGGACCGGACTCGCCCCGGCCGCCCAGGAGGCATCGGTATGACGGCCCTGCTCGAGACGAGAGGGCTGACCGTCTCCTACGGAGGGCTCAACGCGAACGGCAACATCGACCTGGAGGTCGAAGAGGGCAAGGTCGTCGGCCTGATCGGACCGAACGGCGCCGGCAAGACGACCTTCATCGACGCCATCACGGGGTTCACCAAGCCGTCGTCGGGCGTCATTCTGTTCGGCGGCCAGGTGATCAACGACGTTCCACCGCACGAGCGGGCCCACCTGGGCCTGACCAGGACGTTCCAGTCCCTCGAGCTCTTCGACGACCTGAGCGTGCGCGACAACCTGCTCGTCGCGGCCGAGCGCCCGAACTGGTACTCGTTCCTCCTCGACATCGTGCGTCCCTCGAGGGCCGTCAGCCGCCCCGCTCAGACCGACTGGGCGCTCGAGGTGCTCGGTCTCCAGGAGTACGCCGACCGGTTGCCCTCGGACCTGTCCCACGGGCAGCGCAAGCTCGTCAGCGTGTCTCGAGCCCTGGCGGCCAATCCGAAGCTCCTGCTGCTCGACGAGCCGGCCGCCGGCCTCGACACGGCCGAGAGCCAGATCCTCGGCTCCCACCTGAGGGAGTTCCTCACCCGGGGGATCACGGTGTTCCTGATCGACCACGACATGGGCCTGGTGCTCAACGTCTGCGACTACATCTACGTGCTGGACTTCGGCATCATCATCGCGAAGGGCACCCCGGCGGACATCCGGTCCAACCCGGCGGTGGTCAACGCCTACCTCGGCGAGTCGGCCGGAGAGGCGCAGGCTCGTGAAGGCTCTGCCATCAGCACCCAGCAACGAAGCGAGGACCACTGAGCATGGACGCGCTCGTCGACCTCAAAGGCCTCTATGCGGGCTACGGCGGGGTGCCTGTGGTGCGTGACCTCGACCTGACGGTCGGCCCCGGGGAGGTGGTCGCCCTGCTCGGTCCGAACGGTGCCGGCAAGACGACGACGCTGCTCACGATCTCGGGCATCTTGAGGCCGGTCGAGGGCGAGGTGAACGTGCTCGGCGAGCGCGTCGTCGGAGGCCGTGCGTACCGCGTCGCCCGCCGGGGGGTGGCTCATGTGGCCGAGGACCGGTCGCTGTTCTTCGATCTCACCGTCCAGCAGAACATCCGTCTCGGACTCACCGGCCCCCGGGCTGGTCGCAACGCGGCCTACGAGCAGGCCATGGAGATGTTCCCCGCCCTCGCCATGCTCGTCCAGCGCAAAGCCGGTCTGCTCTCGGGCGGTGAGCAGCAGATGCTGGCGATGGCCCGCGCCCTGGTGTCGCAACCCAAGCTCCTGCTCGTCGACGAGATGAGCCTCGGCCTCGCGCCGATCATCGTCGAGCGCCTGTTGCCGATCGTTCGCCGCATCGCCGACGAGACCCGGGCCGGGGTGCTCATCGTGGAGCAGCACGTCCACATGGCCCTTGGCATCGCCGACCGGGCCTACGTCCTGAACCACGGGCGTGTCGCACTGTCGGGCAACGCAGCCGAGCTGGCGACGCGGCGAGATCTCCTCGAAGTCAGCTACCTGGGCGAAGCGGCGCTCTGATCGCTCGGAGCAGTTCACGACGACGTCGGGGGGGCGAGCGGGCCGCCCCGGGCCGGCGCTCCACGGGCAGCGCGGAACGACGATGACGATCCTGCTGTACCTGATGGTCGGGCTGGGTGCCGGCTCGGTGTATGCGGCGATCGGCCTCGGCATCATCATCGCCTACCGGGGCGCCGGCGTCGTGAACTACGCCGCCGGCGCCATGGCCATGTACCCCGCGTTGGTGTTCGTCACCTTGCGCCAGCACGGCGACCTGGTGATGCCCTGGGTCGGTCTGCCGTCGCGGTTCCATCTCGGGGACCACGTCGCCTTCGCACCGTCGTTCGTGCTGGCGCTCGTCGTCGCCGTCATGATCGGCCTCGCCGTCCACGCGTTCGTGTTCTACCCGCTGCGCAACCGACCTGCCGTCACGAAGGTCATCGCGGCCGTCGGGGTGACCCAGATCCTGCAGATGCTGGCGGTCATCCACTTCGGCACCGACGTCGTGCGGGCCGAACCCATCCTGCCGGTGCACCTCGTCCACGCCTTCGGCGGCGCCATACCGGCCGACCGGCTGTGGCTGGCGCTCATCGTCGTCGCCATGGCCGTCATGCTGTCGCTGATCTACCGCTTGACCCGGTTCGGGCTCGCGACTCGAGGTTCGGCCGAGAGCGAGAAGGGGGCGACGCTGCTCGGCTACTCGCCTGGCAACCTGGCTGCGGCCAACTGGGTCCTGGCTTCCGTCGTCGCGGCGGTGGCCGGGATCCTCATCACGCCGATCTCCGGTGTGAGTCCGCTGAGCTACACCTACTACGTCGTCCCGGCGCTGGCCGCCGCCCTGGCCGGTCGGTTGCGGTCCTTCCCGATCACGGTGGCCGTCGGCTTCGCCCTTGGCATGTTCGAGGGGTTGGCCGTCCACCTCAAGGTCGTCGGTGCCGTTCCCCGCCTGCTGAGCTCGGGGTTCGACAGCGCCTTGCCGTTCCTCGTCATCGTCACCGTGCTCACCCTGGCCGGCAAGACGTTGCCCCGCCGGGGGGCGCTGCTCGAAACGGCGCAACCGTTCTCCCCCCGGCCTCCGCGGTCGGCCAGCATCGCGCTGGTCGCCGGCCTCGGCCTCGTGGTCATCCTGTTCTCGTCCTCGGTCCTTCGCCTGGCGCTCGTGCAGTCGCTCGTCGTGACCGGTCTGATGCTGTCGATGGTGGTGATCGCCGGCCTGGTGGGTCAGGTCTCACTGGCCGAGTTCGCCTTTGCCGGTATGGCCGCGTTCCTGCTCGCCCGGTTCGGCACGATCTGGGGATGGCCGTTCCCTCTCAGCCCGTTGGCGGCGATCGCCGTCACCACGGCCGTGGGGGTGCTCGTCGGGCTCCCGGCGGTGCGCATCCGAGGCGTCCAGCTGGCGGTGGTGACGCTCGCCTTCGCGGTGGCGATCGAGCAGCTCCTGTTCCACAACAACGACTTCGTCGGCCCGCTCGGGGTCGCCCATGCACCCCGCCCGCAGCTGTTCGGCATCGACTTGGAGATCCTCGGCGCGGACTACCCACGGCGGGCCTTCGGCGTCTTCGTTCTCGTGACGGTCGTCGCCTGCGTCGTCATGGTGCGGAACCTGCGACGCAGCTCGACGGGCCGCCGCTTCCTGGCCGTACGGGCCAACGAACGGGCCGCGGCCGCGGCCGGGGTCGACGTGGTTCGCACCAAGCTCGTCGGAGCCGGGATGGCGGCCTTCCTGTCGTCGGTGTCGGGGGTCCTGCTCGGCTACCTGTTCCTCGACTACTCGTCGGTCGGTTTCGAGTCCTTGCGGGGCCTTGGCATCCTCACCCTCGCTTACGTCGGAGGCATCGGTTCCGTCGGCGGGGCGGTCATCGCCGGGCTCCTGACGCCGTCGGGGTTCGTGGCCCAGCTGTTCGGGGGCGGCAGTGGCTCGGCCGCCAACTACCAGCAGCTCTTCACGGGCGCCGCGCTCGTCCTCGTGGCGATCAAGCTTCCCGGGGGACTGGCCCAGGCCTTCGGCGCCGTACCCCGCCAGATCCGCCGACTTCTCCGACCCCGGTCCCGGCTCCAGTTCGAGGGCCTGACCGAGCCCGTCGGAGAGATCGAGACCATCGAGCTCGAGCCCTGGGGCGAGGCCCGCCCGGGCCGCCGCCGCGCCCCCTGAGCGAGCGGGCATGCAGACGTTCCTGCTCTACCTCACGCTCGGCTTGGGCGGCGGGGCGTTCTACGCCTGCCTCGGGGTCTCGGCCTGCCTCACCCACCGGGCATCGGGCGTCATCAACTTCGCGATCGGATCCATGGCGATGGTGCCGGCCATGACCTATGCGGTGTTGCGGACTCGGGGCGACCTCGTGCTGCCGATCGTCGGCGTCCAGGCCCGGTTCCATCTCGCCACTCACGTGGCCACCCCGGTCGCGGTGCTCATCGCGCTGGTGGTGGGCGTCGTGGTGTTCGGGTTCGGCTACGTCGTGATCTTCCACCCGATGCGCGACTCGCCGGCCGTCACCAAGGCGGTTGCGGCCCTCGCCTACGCGCTCGTCCTGCAAGGCATCGGCCAGCGTCGGTACGGCCAGCGACCGCTGCGGGCGCCCAGCCTCTTGCCCAATGGCCTGGTCTCGATGTTCGGGGGCATCGTGCCGACCGACCGTCTCTGGTTCGCACTCGTCGCGATCGTGCTGACCGCGGCGTGCATCGTCTACCTCCGTTGGACCTTCGCCGGGCTCGTGCTGCAGGCCACAGCCGACAACGAGCAAGGCGTGCTCCTGCTCGGCCGTTCGCCGTTCCGTTCGGCTCTGACGGCCTGGACCGTCGCCGGTCTGGTGAGCTCGGTCGGTGCGGTGTTGCTCGTGTCGTTCACCAGCGTCACCGTGGCCCAGTTCGGCCTGTGGGCGATCCCAGCGCTGGGAGCCGGTCTCGCCGGACGCTTCCGTTCCCTGCCCACGGTCTGCGCCGTGGCCCTGGCGATCGGCGGCCTCCAGAGCCTCGCCGTCCACCTCGGCGCGGACGAGACGCTGCCACGGATGCTCCAGCACGGTCTGGACGACGCCTTGCCCCTCGTCGTCATCGTCGTTGCGCTGTCGTTCTCGGGGCACGCCTTGCCCCGCCGGGGCGCCCTGCTGGAGCGCAGGCATCCTCTGGCGTCCCGGGCGCCGCCGGCGTGGTTCTGGGCCGCATTGGCCACGACCGCTCTCGCCGCCACCTGGTTCGGATCGAGCGCGCTGAGACTGAGCGTGGGGCAGAGCGCGATCACCAGCGTGCTCGCGCTGTCGCTCGTCGTGTCGGCCGGCTTCATCGGCCAGGTGAGCCTGGCGCAGGTGACCGTCGCCGGGCTGTGCGCCTTCATCCTGGCCGGGCTGACGACCGGGCTCCATGTTCCGTTCCCGCTCGCTCCGGTGCTCGCCGTCGTCGCCGCCGGTTCGATCGGTTTCGCAGTGGGGATACCGGCGGTCCGGATCCGCGGTGCGCAGTTGATGGTCGTGTCGCTGGCGTTCGCGGTGGCCATCAACCGCCTCGTCCTGGAGAACCCTCAGATCGCCGGCTTCGACTACACCGTCCACGTTCCCCCGGCGCGTCTGTTCGGTCTCGACCTGGGCGTCTTCGGTCGGGGTCGCTTCCCGGCTCGTGGCGCCGTCGCGATGATCGTGCTCGGCGCGGTGGCCGCTGGTCTCGCCACGTCGAACCTGCGTCGCAGCTCGACGGGACGCCGCTGGCTGGCGGTGCGGGGCAACGAGCGAGCTGCGGCGGCATCGGGCGTCGACGTCGTGCGGAGCAAGCTGCTGGCCAGCGCGGTGGCGATGGGCCTCGCCGGTGCCGGTGGTGTCCTGATCGCCTACCTGACCGAGGCTGTGTCGTACCGCCTCTTCGACACCGACACGGCCTTCGAGCTGCTCGCCCTGGCCTACCTCGCCGGGATCGCCTCGATAGCGGGTGCTTATCTCGCGGGGGCGGCGGCGGCCGGTGGCCTCCTGGAGCACTTCTTCGGGATCGGGGCCGGATCACAGGCTCGGTCACTGCTCTACGGCGTGGCGCTGCTGGTGGTCACCCAACGGAGCCCCGGAGGACTGGTCGAGGCCCTCCGCCGGGCGCGCGAGCTCCTGGAGCGCGGTGGTGCCCTCGTTCTCGCTCGGGCGCCGCGCCGTGCTGCGCCACTGCGAGCCAGCGCGTCGTTGACGACCACCGACGACGGCGGTCCGCCACCGTCCGAAGCCGACCTCGTTCGACCAAGGCCCGAGTACCCTCGGTAGGGTTCGGTCGGGCTCTGGCCAAGGGGGAGCGGTTCGCATGCCCATCAGCACCGTCGTCGACATCATCCGGACCCACGGCGTCGAGCGGGTGGCCGAGCCGGCGCTCGTGCTCGGCGGGACCACCCGGACCTGGGGCGAGCTCTACGAGCGGTCGGGCCGGGTGGCCAACGCGCTCTCCGCCGAGGGTGTGGGCGTCCAGGGGCGCGTCGCCTTCCTCGACAAGAACGGCCTCGAGCACTTCGAGGTGTTCTTCGGCTGTTCCCTCCTCGACGCCGTCTGCGTCGACGTGAACTGGCGCCTGGCCCCGGTCGAGGTCGCCTTCATCGTCAACGACGCCGGGAGCCGGGTCGTGGTCGTCGGCCCGGACTTCGTCCCGGTGGTCGACGCCATCGCCGACCAGCTCCTCCACGTCACCAAGATCGTCGTCATCGGCGGCCACGACAAGTACGAGAGCTACGAGTCCTGGATCGGTCGGCAACCGGCGAGCGATCCCGCCGTGACGTCGTCGGGCGGTGACGTGGCCTTCCAGCTCTACTCGTCGGGCACCACCGGGCGCCCCAAGGGCGTCATGCTCACCAACGACAACTTCTTCTCGCTGCTGCCGTTCACGAGCACCGGCTGGGGGCTCGGGCCGACGTCGGTGAACCTCGTGGCCATGCCCCTGTTCCACATCGGCGGGGGCGGCTGGGCCATGGCCGGCATGTACAACGGCTGCAAGAGCGTCGTCGTGCGCGACCTCGATCCTGCTGCGCTGGTGCGCCTGATCCCCGAGCAGCGCGTCACCCACGCCTTCCTCGTCCCGGCGGTGCTGCAGTTCATGCTCGCCGTTCCCGGAGTGACCGAGGCCGACTTCTCCTGCCTCGAGGTGATCGTCTACGGCGCCTCGCCCATCTCTGAGCAGGTGCTGGCCGACTCCCTGCGCACGTTCGGCTGCCGCTTCTGGCAGGCCTACGGGCTGACCGAGACCACCGGCGCAATCGTGCATCTCGATCCCGCCGACCACGACCCCGACGGGCCAGGCCGGCATCGCCTGCGCTCGGCCGGCCGCCCCGGCCCCGGTGTCGAGCTGCGCATCGTCGACACGTTGACCGGGGCCGATGCGCCGACGGGCGAGGTCGGCGAGATCTGGACCCGGTCGCCCCAGAACATGCTCGGGTACTGGAACCTCGCCGACGAGACAGCCAAGGCCCTGGTGGGCGACGGCTGGTTCCGCACCGGCGATGCGGGGTACGTGGACCCCGAGGGCTACCTCTACATCCACGACCGCGTGAAGGACATGATCGTGTCGGGGGGCGAGAACATCTACCCGGCCGAGGTGGAGAACGCCCTCATGGGCCACCCCGACGTCGCCGACGTCGCGGTGATCGGCGTGCCGAGCGAGCGCTGGGGCGAGACCCCGAAGGCGATGGTGGTGCGCCGGGCCGGCTCAGAGGCGACGGCCGAGGAGATCATCGCCTTCTGCCGGGAGCGCCTCGCCCGCTACAAGTGCCCGACGTCGGTGGACTTCGTCGAGGCGCTGCCCCGCAACCCGAGCGGCAAGATCCTGAAGAAGGACCTGCGCGCGCCGTTCTGGGAAGGTCGAAGCCGAAACGTGAATTAGCAGGTCGGGGCCGGCTCCGTGTGCGCTGACCTGGGACAACGCGGTGATGTGGACGCCTGCCTGATTGCCCGCCAGTGACCCTGGCCGACCGTCGTTGACCGTCGCTGACCGGCAGCGAGTGCCAACGGAGTGCCAACGAGCGCTCGACCCGCTCGCAGCGACCGTTCCCTCGGTTGCTACGCCCTCGGCGGTCGGCGACCCCGATCAGTCGAGTCGTTGGCCGATGCGCAGGACGCAGAGGTAGCAGCGGGTCGCCGTGTCGCCCAACTGCGTTCTGATTCGCTCGGCGATGGCTTCGAGGAGTGGCTCTCGAACAGAGGGGTCGAGTCTCCGGTACGGCGACAGAGTCCTGAGGAGATCGGCGAAGCCGGCCCCGTCGAAATGCTGAACCATCGGATACCAGTGCACGATCGTCGGGCCGAACAAGCCGTCGTGGTCCTCGTTGGGTGGGCCCCATCCCTGACTCGTGGCGCGCACATCGGCTTCGAGGGGTGGATGTCCCCAGTCGGGGTTGCCGGGAGCGAACTGTTCGTGGAGGTCGGCAGTCGCTGCGTAGACCTCGGGCGCGTCCGGCTGGCGGACGACGACGTGGCCGAGCACTGCCATCCGGCCGCCTGGACGTAGCACGTCGTGGGCTCGGCGCCACCCGATGTTTGGATCGATCCAGTGCCACGAGGATGCCGCGACGAGCAGGTCGAAGCGACGATCGTGAGGATCCCACGATTCGAAGGTCGAGGTTTCGATGGCGACGTTCGGGAAGGCGAGGAGGCGTTGGCGGGCGACTTCGGCCAACTCGGCACCGGGCTCGACGGCGGTCACGTTGCACCCGAGTTCGGCGAGGGGTCGCGTCGCCTGCCCGGTTCCGCAGCCGACCTCGAGCACCGCCGACCGCTCGTCGATGCCAGCGACCGCGACGAGATCGGCGAAGAGGTCGGTGGGGTAGGAGGGTCGGACTCGGTCGTAGAGTTCGGGAACCTCGTTGAACACCCTGCGAGGCTTGCGAGAATCGCCGACCGTCATGGTTGTGATTCTGCCTCGACCCGATTGCCCTGTTCGGCTCAGCCAAACCGTGGCTCCAGCCACCCCAACGCGCTGCCGTCCGCGAGGGCGCCCATGGTCGCAAGGCGTGTTACAGTGTCACACGATAGCTGAGGGGCTCGACTGGCGGCCCGAGGACGGTGTGGTTCTCACCCGGGCCGACCTCGAACGGATCTTCATGAACCTTCGTGCGCTCATCGCTGGGACGGGCCAAGCGGATCCCAACCGATCGTTCGCGGTGGACGTCGCGATCGCCATCACGCACGCAATCGAACGCGAGAGTGGAGACGAATGATGGCGAAGCCTAAGGCGATCCAGTGGCTCGAGGAACAGACGGGCCAGACCATCGACTACAGCCCTGAGGTGAACGCCGGCCAGGAACGACACCTCTCGGTGCGCCTCACCGGCGAACTGGCGACCGGTCTCGATGCCATGGCGGCCGAACGTGGCGTCACCGTGTCGCATCTCGTCCGCGAGCTCCTCGCGGAGGCTGTCGGTCAGCGAGCGTCAGTCGCCACGCTCGATGGTCGAGCGCTGGCCGCGCGCCTTGCCGCAGACGTGGCCGAGGTGCGACGCCGACTCGCCGGCTGACGCGCCCGATCTGCCGAGTGGCGTGGTGACCACTTGGTCGAGAATCAACCACGACCTGGTCGACGACGGGTGGACCGACATCTTCCGTGCGATCTCGTCGCCGAAGTTGAGAACCGGCCGCGCACCCGCGAGGAGCGTGACCGCATCGTCGAGCTCACCGACTTCCAGAAGGCATCGCGCAGCAGATCGTGTTGACGCGAGCGTCAGACGACGATCAACTCCAGGGTGGGATCGAGCAGCGAGAGGTCATCAGGATCCGAGGTGACGACACGCTGCGCAGATCGACGGGCGCAGATCACAACGTGCGCGTCAACGACATCGGAGGTACCGCTTCCAGCCAGCAGCCGACCGACGTTCACCGCGTCGACACCATCGAGCGGGACCAGGTCGCTCGTGGGTTGGCGGATCAGCCTGGCAAGACGCGCCTGTCGTTCGGGCCGACGGATCGCCTGAGCCAGCGCCGACGACGGAATGGTCACGCGACTGTTCGTCTCGACCGCACGGGCGAGCAGCACGATGACTCGGCGGCTGTTGCGATCGAGCGCGATCAACCCGCCAGCGTCGAGCGTCACGCCGGACATCACTCGGCCGACCGGCGTCGACGTTTGGGCACCCCGAGCGCGGTGTCGGCCCATGCCCGCTCGTCGGCTGACATCGGTCCACCGGTCTCGTCGAGGGCCTGGGCGAGCATCGCCCCCCAGCCGGCGACATCGTCGAGTGCGACACCGACGGCGTGCTGAACGAAGCCGGACACACTCGCGGCTCGGCCAGTGTTGACGAGGTTGCGGATCCGCTGGACCTGTTCGTCGTCCAAGGTGATCGTGATCTTCCTCGATGCCATACCAGCCACCATACCATCGTCGATCCTGCCGCCCCCCTTGCCGCCCGCCGGGGACCACCCGCGGCGGCCGCTGGAGTCGCCCCTGCCAAGGTCGCCTGGCACCGAGGGGGACTCTCCTCCCATCAACCGGGCTCGAAAGACGAAGCCCTTTGGGAGGTGCCATTGGAGTGCATCGAGATCGCTGTCACCTCGAAGCTCCTGGTCGGGCGGGGTATCGCAGCGTCCTGAAGATCCATCTGCGTTCCCCCTCCTCGGAAGGTCGTACGCGGAACGTCAACGAGCAGCTCGCGAGGCGAGAAGAAGCACTGGACCTGGAGGGCACGACTCGCCGGTCCGGTCGGCGTGCCGCAGCGTGACCCACATCGAGCGGTGCTGATCAGCGGTGGGCGTCGCCTCGCCAGGGGTCACGTTTCAGATCGGGGTCGAATGCTCGCAGGGGCGCTCCTAGGCGACGGCATTCCCCAACGCGTTCTCACGGCGTCGACGAGTTCGACTCGGCAAGCCGGTTCGGGTGCCGGGGGAGGAGGCCGAGGGCGTTCTCTCGCTCGATGAGGCGCCCGTCGTGGTCGTCGGAGTCCTTGTCGGCGGCGAGGCCGGCCACCTGGATCCGGCTGACGGGTTCGGGCGCGAAGGGGACGTGGTTGCCGAGCAGGACGTGGTCGGGTCCGACGAGGTAGCTGCCGTCAGGCGCGGCGGCGCCCCCACCGCTCAGCGATTGAGCAGCACCGGGATGTTGCGAGGGCCTCTCACCTGGCCGTTGGCCCAGGTGGTGCGCTTCAACACGTCGAGCTCGGAGTGGGGAAAGGCGCGTAGCCACTCCTGCAGCGCCACGAGCAGCTCGAGCCGGGCCAGGTTCGAACCGATGCAGCGGTGGATGCCGAGCCCGAACGCGACATGCCGGTTTATGGCACGGTCGATCCGGAACTCCTCGGGGTGGTCGAAGCTCGACGGATCGTGGTTGGCCGCCGGGAACGGGAGCAGCATCTGATCGCCGGCGTGCACCGGACACCCGGCGACCTCGGTGTCCTTGATCACCTTGCGCGCCATGGTGACCGGCGCGTAGTAGCGGAGCACCTCCTCGCTGGCCGTGTGCCAGAGCAGGTCGTCGTCGGCCACCGCCACCAGCCGTGCGACCTGCTCGGGATGCTGGGCGAAGTGCCACAGCCCGGAGCCGATGGCGCTCCAGGTGGTGTCGATGCCGGCGACGATCAGCAGCCGCACGTAGCCGACTTTGAGGGACCAGTCGACGGCTTCGCCGTCGATCTCGGCGTCGGCGATGAGGCTGAGCAGGTCGTCTCGGGGATGCTCGAGACGGTCGGAGAGGATGTCGCCGACGTAGGAGCCCATCTCCTGCATCAACTGGAGCCGCACGGTGTTGTCGCGGGGCGCGAGCTGGAAGTTGCGGAAGATCCAGTCGCGGAACAGGTCGGCGTCGCCCTCGGGGAGCCCGGTCAGAAGGCAGATGCCGTGGACTGGTATGTGCTGGGCGTACTGCTCGGCGGCGTCGGCAACGTCCTGGCCGTCGAGCCGGGCGATGAGCGTTCGACAGAACGTGCGCAGCTCACCTTCCATGCGGTTGATCTGCTTCGGGCTGAAGGAAGGCAGGAGCAGCCGGCGGTGGCCGTGATGCTCCGGCGGGTCCGAGGTGATCGGTGGCGCGGGGGCCCGGGGAGCGTCGGGCCGCGACACGTTCACCCAGATCGACGAGAAGTGCTCCGTGTCGTGGGCCACCTGGGAGACGGCATCCATGGTCACCGGCATGAAGGCGCGGCCGTAGCGTTCGGTGCTGGCGATCGGGCACCGTTCGCGCACCTCGTTCCAGATGGCGATGGCATTGGGTCCCCACTGGTCGTCGAGCCAGTCCCAGTCGTTGACCCAGTCGGTGACCGGGGGCAGCTCGGCCCCCACCGTTCCGTACGCCACCGTCACGCCCCCCTGTCCCGCAGCGGCACGTGTGCCGTTCGGACCGTCTCTGAAAGCGAATTGTAGTCGCGCCGCTCAGCGGTGCCCGACGTGTGCCCCGTCCGGAACCGTCTGCTGGCGAGACGGATGGTATCGGGGTCCGCGGGGGCAGCTGGTATGGCAGAGTCTCACCGACCGACCATCGAAGGGGCGGCAGTGATCCTCCGGTTCGGGGACTGTGAGCTGGACGAGGCGAGGGTGATCGTCTGCCGCAACGGCCGCGAGCTGAAGGTGGAACCGCAGGTGTTCGATGTGCTGCGCTACCTCGTCGCCCACCGAGGACGGGTGGTTCGCAAAGAGGAGCTCCTGGACGAGGTCTGGGGCAGTCGGTTCGTCAGCGAGTCGGCGCTCACCACGCGGATCAAATCGGTGCGGCAGGCGGTGGGCGACGACGGCAGCCGTCAGGAGATCATTCGCACGGTCCATGGCAAGGGCTACGAGTTCGTCGCGGATGTGACCGTCGTGGACGAGGACCGCCGCGCCGAGCGTCGCGGCCCGGCGCAGCTTGCCGCCCCGGGCCTCCCCGTCCCACTCCAGCCGCTCATCGGTCGCGAGACCCTTCTGGATCTCCTGGTCGACACGATCGGGACTCGGCGGCTGATCACCCTGGTCGGCCCCGGGGGTGTCGGCAAGACAGCGGTCGGGTTCGAGCTCGCGCGCCGGGTCTCGGCCCGCTACGGGGACGGTGTGCACGTCGTGGAGCTCGTGACGGTCATCGATCACGACACCGCGGTCGCGGCCATCGCGACGGCGATCGACGTAAACGTCAGGATGCACACGTCGCTCGACGGCGCGATCGTCGATGCTCTACGCCCGAAGCACTGTCTGCTGCTGCTCGACAACTGCGAGCATCTCGTCGAGCCTGTCGCGACGCTGGTCAGCCGGATCCTGCGTGAGGCCCCATCCGTCTCGATCATGGCGACGAGTCGCGAGCGTTTGGCTGTCCCCGGTGAGTATGTCTGGGCGGTCGACCCGTTGTCCCTGGCCGGCGCCGAGGATCTCGAACAGGGCGAGTTGCTGGGCGTCCCTGCCGTGGCACTCTTCGTGGAGCGCGCGAAGGCGGTCGATCCGACCTTCGTGCTCGATGAAGAGACCGCTCCATCGGTCGTCGAGATCTGTCGAAGGCTCGATGGTGTGCCGCTCGCCATCGAGCTCGCTGCGGCGCGTGCGGGCGTCATCGACGTGGCCGAGATCGCCCGACGGCTCGATGAGCGGTTCGGCCTGCTGAAGGCCCTGCGACGCGGGAGCGATCCTCGCCACCGGACCCTGGACGACGCCATCAGCTGGTCGTTCGATCTGATGCCGTCCGACGAGAAGGAGCTGTTCGCGTCGTTGTCCGTGTTCGCCGGGTCGTTCGATCTCCCCTCCGCCGACTCGATGTGCGCGTCTGGCGAATCGCTCGAGCTGGTCACACGACTCGCCGAGCGTTCGATGCTCGCCGTGCGCCGGCCCGCGATCGGCGGCGTGCGCTACGAGATGCTGGAGTCGCTGCGGGAGTATGGCCGCAGGCGCATCGACGTAGATCAGCGGCTACGTCTCTTCACCGCCCACGCGGCACTGTTCGCCTCCATGGCCCGTGAGGTCGAACGTGGGCTCCAGACCTCATCCGAAGCGAAGGCGATGGCACGGGCTGAGGGTTCCTTTGCCGACCTCCGTGCTGCGCAGCGCTTCGCCGTCGACGTCGCCGACATCGACACTGCCTTCCAGCTGATCAGCTCGAGCCGCGAGTTCGCGATGCGCGCCATGCGTTACGAGGTGTTCTTGTGGGCCGATGCGGCCCGGGCCGGCTCGGGTGCACTCGATCATCCGCTGCTTGCGCTGCTCACCGGCATCAGCGCGTACGGCGCCTGGGTTCGAGGTGACTTCGATCTGGCGAAGACGTTGGCGCAGGAGGCGCGTGAGCGTGAGCGCCAGCTCGGCGTCCTCCCCAGCGGCTTGGCCGAAAGGGTCTTGGCCAATGTTCTCTACGTCCTCGATCAGAGCGACGAGGGCAACGCCGAGGCCACCCGCCAGATCGAGCTGGCCGAGGCGTCGGGGAACCCCTCCCGCCAGGTGCACGCCTACTACATGGGGGCCGTGGCCCTCAGCACCGTCAGCCACTACGAGAGGGCGCTGGAGTACGTAGCCCGGGCACGAACCGTCGGTGAGACCACGGGCAGCCTCACCGACCTCGCCTCGAGTGCCGTTGCCGAGGGCTTCGCCACGCGCGGCGACGACGAGGCGGCCCTGGCCGCTTTTGAGAAGGCCGACCGGCTCGCCCGTGCGGCAGGAAACCGGTGGATGAGCGCCTTCGCGCGCACGGAGGCAAGCGGACTGCTCGTCCACCGCGGTGACGTGGAGCTCGGATGTGCAGGGCTCGCCGACATGGTCGACGTCTGGTACCGCGCCGGCGAGTGGTCACAGCAGTGGCACACGCTGTCGCGGTGCGTCATCGCGCTCGATCGGATCGGTCACCCTGAGCTCGCGGCCGAGGTCGTGGGTGCCATCGAAGCGCACGCGCAGCTCGGCGTCGCGCCGATGTCGACGATCCTGCGCAACGTCGCCTTCGAAGTGCGGGATTCGCTGTCGTCGCGTCTCGGCACAGCCCGGGCCGAGGAGCTTCGTGCCGCAGGGGCGGCACGACCGGTCGTGTCCGTGGTCCACCGAACGCGGAACGCCCTCTTGGGTCGCACGCTCACCGATTGACGGTGCGCCTCAACCCGGATGGCCACGGGCGAGGACTTCGAGGTGGGCCCGAAGCGGCCCCATGAGGTCGGCTGCATCCCGGCCGACCCCACCGATCAGGTTCGACCGTCGCCGTCGCATGAAGGGAAGGCCGAGGAAGAACATGCCCGGCAGACGACCGACTCCGCCGTCATGGATCACGCGACGGCGTTGGTCGAAGGCCGCGTCGTCGAGCCAGCCGAACGTGGGCCGATAACCTGTGGCCCAGATCACGGACGAGAAGCGCGCCAGATCGAGTTCGGTGGCGATGGCACCGAGACGAGTCCGGGCAGGACGGTCCGGCGCGTCGATCACCGCAGCGAGATCGTGCTTCTCGGCGAACTCGTCGATGCGGTCGAGGAGACGGTTCTGCTTGAGATCAGCGTTGGCGACGAGGTTCGCGAGGGCCCCGGAGAACTGTGCCGTCGTCCCGTTGATCCTCGCGAGGCGCCCAACGAGCCCCACGCCGAGGCTGGCGACGCTGTTGAGGTCAAGGGTGCTCCTATCGTCGCTCCCGACCAGCTGGACGGACGCGTGCCGGCGGGCCCGGTCGATGTCGTCGACTTCGTCATAGCGTTCGTCGAGCTGGCCGATCACGTCCATCCACCAGTAGATGTCTCGGCCCCGATAGGTGCGCGGCAACCGGATGTGCTCGCCCACCGCCAAGGTCACGGTTCGCCCGCTGCGCTGCAACTCATCCGCGATCTGGAGGCCTGACGCCGAGGCGCCGACGACCAGGACGTCCCCGCCATCGTCGAGCTGCGAAGGCCGCCGGTAGTCGAGCGCGGTGATCTGTCGGATCCGGTCGGGCAAGTCGGCGGCGGGGGCCGGTACCCGCGGTTCGCTGGACGCGCCGGCGGCGACGACGACGCTGTCGCATTGCCATTGCTGGTCGTCGGTCGCGACCGTGAAGCCACGACCGGATCTTCGCATGCTCCGAACCGTCGAACGGGTGCGAACCGGTGCACAGAACCGTTGTCGGTATCGGTCCAGGAAGGCGACGACCTGCGCGCCGGTCATGTACCCGTCGGGATCGTCCGAGTCGAAGCCGTCACCGGGGAGCCGGGTCATCCAATTGGGCGTGAGGAGCCGGAGCGAGTCCCACCGCTCGGTACGCCAGGAGTTGGCCACCTCACCGCGTTCCAGGATGATGTGGTCGATCCCGGCCGCGATGAGGTGGTGGCTCATCGCCAGTCCGGCTTGACCCGCTCCGACGATGACGACGGGTACGTACATCCACGCTCCTCGCTTCCGCTTCGGGAGGGCGGCAGTGGTCAGGCGAGCTCGACCCGGACCGTCGTGGGATTTGTCACGATGTCGAACACCGCCGAGCGCTTTTGGGACTGAGCGACGATCGCTTCGATGTCGGCCCGCGAGGCGTCGGCGTCGATCTGGTACGTCACCTTGATGCCGTCGAAACCGTTGCGAACGTCGCCGTCGATGCCGAGGATGCCCTGGAGATCCATGTCGGCCTCGACCGTCGCCACGACCGAGTGGAGTTGGACGCCGCGGTGCGACGCCACGGTCGCCACGCCGGCGGTGAGGCACGACGCCAGCGCGGCGAGGACGATCTCGGGCGGGGTGGCGCCGTTGTCCTCCGAGGCGAAGATCTCGGGGTGGTCGGCGTCGATCGAGTGCGCCAGACGGTGCGCGTGGTTCTGACCGAGTCCGAAGAAGTCGGTCATCGTGGTCCGGCTGTGCGTCCCCCGGATCCACTCGCAGCTGGCACGCCACTGGAACTTGGCGGCTGCGGGGGCATCGGTGAGCGCCTGACGGGCACCGCGGAGCGCCTCGACGTCCACACCATTGTCGACGGACGGCTTGTCGAGCTGAGTCATCGGAATCCTCCTGGTCGTACGCTGTGCCTGCTGCGTGACGCTCACTCTCGGCGCGCCGCGGCAAGAGTTCTTGGAGGACGGATGGATTTCAGCTGACGGCAATCGTCAGCCGATCTCCACGACCTCTTCAGGACCGGACGCGAGCCGGTCCCGATGATGTGGGCCATGACCACCGAAGAGGTGACTTCAGCAGTGCCGACCGGCCACGACTGGAAGGTCGCCGGCGACGCGTGGGGCCATAGTGCCAACGATTGGTCGTGCCTGTACGAGCACTACTCGCTGGACGTCGTCATCGCTATCTGCGGACGGCTCGGCGTCGGCATTGGGACCAGCCTGGTCGACATCGCCTGCGGCTCGGGTCTTGCTCTCCGGCTGGTCGGCGCGATGGGTGCGTCGGTGGCCGGCATCGATGCGTCCGATGCGTTGCTTGCGATCGCTCGGTCGCGCTCCCCCCACGCCGACCTTCGACTCGGCTCGATGTTCGAGCTCCCGTGGGCTGACGCCTCCTTCGACGCAGCGATGTCGGTCAACGGGGTGTGGGGTGGGTGTCAGGCCGCGCTGGACGAGGCATCTCGCGTGTTGCGCACCGACGGACGGATCGGGATCAGCTTCTGGGGCAACGGGCGCCCGCTCGACCTGCGTGACTGCTTCAAGGTGTTCGCGCGCCATGCGCCTGACGAGCACTTCGGCTCGATGAAGCGGCTCAACGACATCAGCGTTCCCGGCGTCGCAGAGGAGATGCTCGAAGCGAGCGGGTTCAGCGTTGTCGAGCGCGGGAGCCGCACCTCAGTCATCGAATGGCCCGATGCCGATCTCGCGTGGCGGGCGCTGTCGAGCACGGGCCCCGCCGTGCCCGCGCTGCGTCACGCCGGAGCCGAAAAGGTCAGGCGGGCGGTTCTCACCGCCATCGAGCCGTGTCGTGATGACCGCGGGATCTACCGATTCCGCAACGACCATCAGTTCGTCATCGCCACGAAGGTCAGCGGCTGACGGCCTCGGCGGACCCGAACGCGCTCGTCGGCCGGCTCGGTGGGTGGAGCGCCGCCAGCCTCCACACGGCCGGTCGAGTGGAGCGGCCGCGCGCTCGAGGTACGACGGCTCGGCCTTGGCGCCGCTCACGAGAAGTCGGGAGGCCACCCGCGGGCCAGCGCCGCCAGGGGGAGTGCAGGCCGTGCCATCTGGTGCCAGCCCGCCGCGGCCAAGACCCCGGCGGCGAGCGCGAGGGTCACGGGCACGGCGGGCCTCACTGCGCGCCTCACGGCGCGGCCAGTTCGGCCAGGAGGGACGCCTTCAGCTCGGCCGGCGCGTAGCTCGCCTCGATGGAGGTACGGGCGAGCGCCCGCACGGTGTCGACGCCCCACCCGAAGGTGGAGGCGCACAGCGCCCCCGCCGGGCGCCCCGGCCCTGCGAGGTGACCTGATCGGGTCGATCGGAACGGAGCGGGGCGCAGCCGGACGTGGCAGCGGCGGCGCAGTGGCACCAAGTCGGTCGCGAACCGCCGGATCAGGACAGCCGGGCCGCCGTGGACGCGAGCAGGTCGAGCCCGAGGCGCCGGGAGAGCTGCCGGGCGACGAGGTGTCCCTTGACGCTGTTGCCGGCGGCGTCGAGCGGTGGTGAGAACGTGCTCAGGCAGCCCTTGCCGGGCGACACGGTGACGATGCCGCCGCCGATGCCGCTCTTGGCCGGCAGGCCCACGTCGTGCAGCCAGTCGCCGGAGGTCTCGTACAGGCCGGCGGTGATCATGGCGGCCAGGACGAAGTGGCACACGTCGCGGCTCACCACCCGCTCGCCGCTGACGGGGTTGACGCCGCCGTCGGCCAGCGTGGCGCCCATCACGGCGAGGTCGCGCGCCGAGACGGCGACGCAGCTCTGCCGCGTGTACAAGTCGACGGCGACAGCGGCGTCGCAGTAGAGGCGACCCCGATCGGCGAGGAGCCGGGCGAGCTCGCGGTTGCGGTGGTTGGTGACCGAGGCGGAGGCGTACGTGTCCTCGTCGACCGCCAGCTCGTGGCCCGCGAAGCGCGAGAGGCCGCCGATGATGGTGTGCCACTTCTCGTCGGCTGTCTCTCCCGGCGCCAGGCTCGTGGTCGCGATCGCGCCTGGGTTCACCATGGGGTTCGTGCGGCCGTCCGGGCTGCGCTCGACGGCCTCGGTCGCGTTGAACGGCAGCCCGGTGGCGTTGGCCCCGACCAGCCCTCGGGCCTCGTCGGGTCCGATCGCCTCGCACACGAGGGCGTAGACGAAGGGCTTCGCGACGCTCATGATCGTGAACGGCACGTCCGCGTCGCCGGCGGTGACGACCCGCCCATCGACCGTCACCAGGGCCACACCGAACAGGTCCCTCCGGGCGCGGGCGAGGGCGGGGTAGACCCGCGATACCTCACCGTCATCCACACCGCGCACCGCGTGGTAGGCATCGGCCACCAGTCGCCTGACCTCGTCCTCGGGCGGCAGGAGTCCGGTCGAGATGTAGGCGGCCGGTGCACCGCCGCTTCGCGGCCGGTCGTTCACACCGGCGCCCCCGGCCCCCACGGGATGCCGAGCAGGTACCAGGCGACGAAGAACAGCGTCCACACGACGGCCAGAGCCACGAAGAACGGCAGCATGAGGGCGATCACCGTCCCGATCCCCGAGCGCTTGTCGTAGCGTTTGGCGAACACCACGATGAGCGGGAAGTACGCCATGATCGGCGTCACGATGTTCACGGGCGAGTCGCCCACGCGATAGGAGGCCAGCACCGTCTGCGGCGAGATGCCGACGCGCAGGAACAGCGGGATGAAGATGGGCGCGAGCAGGGCCCATTTGGCGATGGCCTGCGGCATGATGATGCCCACCACGAGCGTGATCGCCATCGCGGCGAGCAGCAGCCCCACATTGCCGATGCTCGAGTTCTCGATGAGGTCGCCGAGCTTCACCGCCAGGATCTGCGGGATCTGGGAGTAGTTGAAGTAGGCGATGAACTGGGCGATGAGCAGGAACAGGAAAAGCAGCCCCGCCATCCCGGCCCACGACTTGGTGATGGCGTCGATGACCTCCGTGCTCGTCTTGAGCGTGCCGGTGCCACGTCCGTAGCCCAGACCTGCGGCCAGGAACAGCAGCGCGATGATGACGATGAGGCTGTCCATGAACGGCGAGGTGCCGATGATGCCGCCGGTCGCCGGGTCGCGCAAAGGGGCGCCCGGTGGCAGCGTCAGAGCCAGCACGCCGGCGAGGGCGAGGAGGAAGCCGATGCCGGCCCAGCGCAGACCCCTGGCGTCCTGGGCCTCCGTCACGCCCTCGAAGGTGTCCGGTTGGTCGCGGAGCTCGGCGCCTGACGGCGCGAAGGCCGGGTCGTACGCGCCGAGCCGCGGCTCGACCAACCGCGTGCTCACCAGCGCCAGCAGGATCGTGAGCACGATCGTCGAGCCGATGCCGAAGTACAAGTTGGCGGTGATGTCGATGGACCGGGCCGGCTCCACGAGGTGGATGGCCTCGTTGGTGATCTCGGTGAGCACGGCGTCCGTGGGGGTGATCAGCAGGTTGACGCCGAAGCCTCCGGCCACACCGGCGAAGGCGGCCGCCATGCCCGCCAGCGGATTGCGGCCGACGCTCTTGAACGCCGCGGCGCCGAGCGGGATGAGCACGAGGTAGCCGGCGTCGGAAGCGATGCTCGAGATGACGCCCAGGAGCACGATGATGTAGGTGAGCGTGCCGGGCGACGACGCCGCGACCAGCTTGCGTATCAGCGAGGCGATCAGCCCCGACACCTCCGCGACGCCCACGCCGATCATCACGATGAGGATGATCCCCATCGCCGTGAAGCCCATGAAGTTGCGCACGAACGAGGTGAACAGGAAGCGGATGCCGTCGGCTGACAACAGGCTCTGGACCTCGGCGGTCTCCTTGACCGTCTTGTACGACGAGGCGTCCGCTTGCTCAGCGGGCAAGGTCTCGCCGGGCAGCACCGAGCCGCCGACGCCGACCTGCTCGACGACCTGCGGCGGCGGCTTCACCACCTCGTAGGTCGCGCTCCAACCCGTCCAGGCGAGGATCTGCGAGAGCACGATCAGGCCCGCACAGAGGCCGAGGAAGAGAATGGCGGGGTGCGGAACCTTGTTGCCGACGCGCTCGATGAAGTCGAGGATGCGTTGGAGGACGCCTCCGCTCTTGGCGCCGTCGGCCGGCGCGGTCTCGGCCGTCACCTGGCGCCCAGCGCAGGCGCCAGCCGGCCGAACAGGTCGGCTATGGCCAGTGTGGCCTTCTCGAACTCGTCCAGCAGCACCCGTTCGTTCGGCCCGTGGATGTTGGCGAAGGCGTCGGTCGTGCCGCGGGTGAGCTGCGGCATCAGCTCGCGGACCCGGCGCCGGAGATCGTCCGTTCCTCGTTGATCCGCACCCGAAGCAACGTCGCTCACGTCTGGCCTCCGTCGTCGGCCCGGCCCTTCGTTCGTTCCAGCCGGGATGGCCTGCATCATGACCGAACGGGAACCGGCCGGTAAACACGAACACATCAGAAAGAGTGTGAATTCTGGGAATGCCGCCGGTGGTGATCCGCCGAGGCGTTGTCGGCGTGGGGCAGCCCCCACGAGTGGACCCCGACCGCGTCAGCGATCGGGTACCGCTCCCGCATCTCGTTCCCGATGGCGATGGCATTGGGGTCCCACTGGTCATCGAGCCGGTCCCGGTCGTTGACCCAGTCGCTGACCGGGGGTGGCTCAGCCCCCACCGTTTCGTACGCCACCGTCACGCCCCCTGCCTGCAACAGCACGTGCGCCGCTCGGGCCGCATCCGAAGGCAGGTTGCTCCTCGCGCGGTCCGCGGATCGCTCGACGTGCGCGCGGGGCCGCTCAGCGGCGCTGACGTAGTGTCGCCGGAGGACGACAAGGCACGGCGGAGGTGGCAAGCGGAACGTGAGCGATCTCGTTCGCACGCTGGTGGTCTGCGGCCTGCTGAGCGGCACCCAACCGGTCACCATCATGGGCATGTTGCTCGTGATGAGCGGCGAGGAGGGGGCGCGCAACGGTTGGGCCTTCGTGTTCGGCGCGTTCCTCGGGGAGTCGGCCTTCCTCATCGGCGCGAGCCTCGTCCTCGGCTCCACGGTCACGCCCTCGTCGAGCCCGGCGCTGGTGTTCATCTACCTGCGCATCGCCGTGGGGGTGGTGCTCGTCGTGGCCGGCCTGCGGCTTCGCCGCCCGCCGCGAAAGCCCGAGCCGGAGGTCCCGCGGGCCCTGGCCCGCCTGCAGCAGCTCTCGCCGTTCAAGTCGTTCATCGCGGGCCTGGCCCTCGCCGACTACCAGGGTCCGGTGCTCGGCTCGCTGGCCATCGCTGCTTCGACCACGACGTTGCGCGGCCAACTGCTCTCGATCGCCCTCTACACGCTGCTCGCCACGGGGATCCCCGTGGCGATCCTCGTGGCCACGACTCGGTCCGAGACCGCTCATGAGAAGATGTCGAGTGGGACCGCCTGGGTCATGTTGCACCGCCGCCGGCTCGCCTCGTGGATCGCGATCGTGATCGGCACCTTCGTCGCAGCCGAAGGACTGCTGGCGCGGCTCGCGGTCTGAGGCCGTCGGCCACTCGGGGGCACCTCGAGGGCCGAAGCCGAGAAGGTCCCGGCCCTCGTCATCCCCGAGCGGTTCGTTCGAGGAACTCGGTGACCGCGCGATTGAACTGATCGGGGACTTCGGCGTTCGGGGAGTGACCGGCGTCGAGGCGAACCACCTCGACGAACGTCATGTGGGTCTCGGCGTGCCGGCACGGCTCGTGGAACGCGGTTTCGTGGGCGCCGGCGACGATGAGGGTGGGGACGGTGTTGTCTGCGATGCGCGCCCGCTGCGACGACCGGTGGGCGGTGAAGCGCACGGCGGCGGCGATGGCGGCGGGTTCGAGGAGGCGCTGATCGGCGGCGAGCGCCGCACGCACCTCGGGGACCAGGCGGTGTGAGCGGGCTGGGTTCATCTTGTTGACCGCGAGTCCGTCGCGTCCGTGCTCTTCGATCCGCTGAGCCGCGGTCTCGATGCTCGCGTCGTCACCGACCCGCTCGGCGAGCGCGGAGATGGAGTTCGTCATGACGTGCGAGGTGATCCGGTACGGATGGCCGAGCGCGTAGCGAAGGGTGAGGGTGGCGCCCAGCGACTGCCCGATCAGCGCCCAGCACTCCACGCCGAGCTCGTTGCGCAGCGACTCGAACTGTCGGACGTAGGTATCCGGTCGGTACCACGCGGCGCCCTCGGGCGAGGGCGACCGCCCGTGGCCGAGGAGCTCCACGACCACCGGCGTGGCCACGCTCCGCAACGCCTCGATGTTGGCCAGCCACATGGCCCGCCCGCCCATGAGGCCGTGCACCAGCAGCACCGGTGGCCCCGCCCCGTGGTGGACGTCCACGTGCAGGGCGTGACCGTTCATCGGGTCGGGTACAGCCCGGCGACGGTTGGCCGATCGGCGAGCCGGCCGATCCGGGCGGACAAGTCGCGAGCGCCGGCCTCGCCCAGTGACGGTTCGACGAGGGCCAGGAACTTGGCCTGCAGCTTGGCTTCCTGGACGGTGAGATCATCGGCGGGAACCCCGGAGTCGTGGAACGCGACGTGGTGGCCGGCGTCGGTGGTCAACGTCACGCGGGTCTGGGTGCTCGACAGCGCAGGATCCGTGTCCACCTGCACCTTGCGCAACAGTGACTGCACCCCGCGCTCGCCGATGACCGCGTCGACGAACGTGGCGGGATCCGCCGTGTCGTGCCCGAGCAGAGCGAGGGCCGTGGCGCCCCGCAGGCTGAACTTGCCTTCCAGGCCGGTCCGGGGTTCCGGGATGCCGCAGACGTCGAGGATCGACGGGTTGACCGCCAGGTGCACGGCGCGGACGGCATCGGCCGCGTGCGCGTGCTCAGCCATCAAGGCCGAGGTGGCTTCGATGGCGGCGTGCGTGAGGTAGCAGGCGGCGTGGTACTTGAACAGGGTGGAGCGGATCAGCCAGCGGTCGCCTTGCCGTTCGACCCGATCGGTGTCGAACGATCCGGTCCCGGCCGCTTGGGCGAGGCCTTGGTTCGCCTCGACCGCCGCGGGGTTGGCCGTGAAGCCGCGCGCCGCGAGGCGTGCCGCCAGCAGCCCGCGCTCGGCGGCGTGACCGGCATGGAACGGCTTGGTCATCGTGCCGAAGTTGGCCTTCAGCCCGCTCGACTGCGAGGCCGCCAGCCCCATCGCGTGCCCGAACCGCACGGGGTCCAGACCGAGCAGGTGCGCCGACGCGGCAGCGGCCCCGAACACGCCGATGGTGGACGTCTGGTGCCAGCCCTTCGCGTAGTGCTCGGGGCCGATGCCGGCGCCGAGACGGGCTTCGATCTCGAAGCCGGCGACGAACGCGGCGAGCAGTCGCGCTCCGGACACCCCGAGCTCCTCGGCCAGCGCCCACACCGCCGGGAACATCGGGACGGTGGGGTGACCGCCCATGGTCGTGTGGGTGTCGTCGAAGTCGAGAGCGTGGCCGATGGCGCCGTTCACGAGCGCGGCCTGGAGTGGCGGCAGTGTCTGCGAGCTCCCGAGGACCGTGCAGGCTCCGTGGTAGTCGGCGAACTCGTCGCGCAGGATGGCGGCGAGCGGCTCGCTGGCACCAGCCGTTGCGCAGGCGAACCAGTCGAGGATGCACTGCGACGCCACCGTGATCACCTCCGTCGGGAGGTCGGCGA
>Ga0209048_10001232_pt1 | contig 26429 bp, 24 predicted proteins | sample FrelakmetCRP12CR_FD_187146 | JGI IMG/M metagenome (GOLD analysis project Ga0209048, IMG submission 187146) | Freshwater lake sediment microbial communities from the University of Notre Dame, USA, for methane emissions studies - CRP12 CR (SPAdes)... | ecosystem: Environmental > Aquatic >... | reverse complement strand
GCCTTCCGCGAGCGGTACTACGGCACGGTCGCCGCTCTCTCCGCAGCCGAGCTCGCAGCCGCGATCGACGAGCTCGAGCGGATCGAGTCCATCGCCACGCGCGCCCTCTATTACGCGCACATGACCTTCTCCACGGACATGGCCGACCCCGCCCGCGGCGCGCTCGTCGCCAAGCTCGGCGAGAAGGGCGCCGCGCTCGAGACGACGCTGCTGTTCTTCGGCCTCGAGTGGGCTGCGATCGAGGACGGGCCGGCGGCCGCGCTGCTGCAGGACGCGGCGCTCGACCACTGGCGCCACTGGCTCTCCGCGCAGCGCGTGTTCAGGCCCTACTTGCTGAGCGAGCCGGAGGAGAAGATCCTCACGGCGAAGGCCGTCTCCGGCGTCTCCTCCTGGTCGCGGCTGTACGAGGAGGTGCTCGGAGGCATTCGCGTCACCCTCGACGGGGAGGCCGAGCCGGTCGCCCTCGAGACCGCGATGTCGCGGCTCTACCGGTCCGACCGGGACGTCCGCGCGACCACGGCGAAGGCCGTGACCGAGGCGCTGCAGCCGACGCTGCGCACGCGCACGTTCGTCTTCAACACGGTCCTCGTCGACAAGTCGATCGACGACCGGTTGCGCGGCTACCCGACGTGGATCACGTCTCGCAACCTCCAGAACGAGACGTCGGACGACGCGGTGCAGGCACTGATCGACGCCGCCACCGCCCGCTACGACGTGCCGCAGCGCTACTACCGCCTCAAGGCGAGGCTGCTCGGCCTCGACCGGCTCGAGCACTACGACCGGTTCGCACCGGTCGCCGAGGACGCGTCGAAGACGCCCTGGAGCGAGGCGCGCAGCGTCGTCGTCGACGCGTACCGAAGCTTCTCGGGCGAGGCGGGCGCCGCGGTGGAGCGCTTCTTCGACGACGGCTGGATCGACGCGCCGGTCCGTCCCGACAAGCGGCACGGCGCCTACTGCGCCACGAACGTCCCCGGCGTCCACCCGTACGTGTTCATGAACTACACGGGCGACCGCCGCTCCATCCTCACCCTCGCGCACGAGCTCGGGCACGCGCTGCACGGCTCGCTGGCGCAGCCGCTCGGGCTCTTCAACGCGTCGACGCCGTTGACGACGGCCGAGACGGCGTCGGTGTTCGGCGAGGCGCTCACGTTCAAGCAGCTGCTCGCGACGGAGGACGACCCGAGGGCACGGCTCGACTTGCTCACCGGGCAGCTCGAGGACGCCATCGCGACGACGTTCCGGCAGATCGCGATGAACCGATTCGAGAACCTCGCCCACACCGAGCGGCGCGAGCAGGGCGAGCTCGCGCCCGACCGGCTCGGCGAGCTCTGGCTCGAGTGCCAGACGGCGCTCTTCGGCGACTCGGTCGGCGTCGACGGCTACTCGACGTGGTGGAGCTACATCCCGCACTTCATGGGCACGCCCGGCTACGTGTACGCCTACGCCTACGGCTACCTCTTCGCGCTCGCGATCTTCCGCACCTACCAGCGGGAGGGCGACGCGATCGTGGGGCCTTACCTCGACCTCCTGCGCGCGGGAGGCTCGAAGCCGCCCGAGGAGCTGGCGCGGATGGTCGGGCTCGACCTCACCGACCCGTCCATCTGGGCGAGCGGGATCGAGGCCATGGCCGACGACCTCGACGAGGCGGAGGCGCTCGCGAACGAGATCGGGCTCGGCGGGCCCGCAAACAAAGGGCCGAGGACTGGCGTCTAGCTGATGGGGCGGTTAAGGTCGCCCCATCACCCACCAAGGAGTGTCAATGCGCAGAGTCATGGTCATCGCGCTCTGTCTCGTCGCCGCGCTCGGCATCACGGCGTCGGCGGCCACGGCCGCGACAACGGAAACAGGAGTCACCGCAACCTCGATCACGATCGGTGGCACCTACCCGCTCTCCGGGCCGGCGTCGCTCTACGCGACGATCCCGGTGGCGATGAAGGCGTACTTCTCGTACATCAACGCCCGCAAGGGGCCCGACGGGAAGCGCGGCGTCTACGGGCGCCAGATCGTCTTCAACTACCAGGATGACCAGTACTCGCCGCCGCAGGCGGTCCAGCTCACGCGCGGCCTCGTCGAGCAGACCGGCGTCTTCGCGATCGTCGGCACGCTCGGCACCGAGGTCAACCTCGCGATCCGCCCCTACCTGAACGCGAAGAAGGTGCCGCAGATGCTCGTCGCCACCGGCGCCACGACCTTCGGCGCCGACTGGAAGCAGTACCCGTGGACGACGGGCTGGCAGCCCGCCTACCAGCTCGAGGGCAAGTTCTACGGGCAGGCGATCGCCCACAGCAGCCCGAACGGCAAGATCGGCGTCCTCTACCAGAACGACGCCTACGGCAAGGACTACATCACCGGCCTCAAGACGGGCCTCGGCGCCAAGACGTCGAACATCGTCGACGAGGAGCCGTTCGAGGTCACCGCGACGAGCGTGGCCTCCCAGATCGCGAAGCTGAAGGCGAGCGGCGCCAACATCTTCGTGATCCTGGCGACGCCGGCCAAGACGGTGCAGGCGTACGCGACCGCGGCCGCGCTCAGGTGGTCGCCGGCCGTCATCTACACGAACTCGGTCTCGGCCACCGACACGTTCCTGCTGCTCGCGAAGGCGAACGGCGCCGGCGACCTCGTCAACAGGACGTTCACCGTCCAGTACGCGAAGGACCCGTCGAACCCGAAGTGGGCCAGTGACCCCGGCATGAAGCGCTACCAGCAGGTGATGGCGACGTACTACCCGAAGGGCCGCGTCACGGACGCGCTGAACATGTACGGCGTGGCATCGGCGGAGGCGTTCACGGAGCTGCTCTACGCGGCGGGCAAGAGCCCGACGCGTGCCTCGCTGATGAAGGCGTACCGCACCTGGAACGAGGCCAACCCGTTCCTGCTCCCGGGCGTCAAGCAGCGCACGGGCGCCACGGGACAGTTCCCGATCAAGTGCGAGCAGCTCGTGAAGTTCACGGACGGGACGTTCCAGCCCGTCGCGTCCACCAAGTGCTCCCCCACGGGCACGTAGCGGCGCGCCGCTCGACGTCATCTCGGTGCGAGGGGGCCGGCGGCAGCCGGCCCCCTCGCGAGCCGCGACCGGGAGGGGAGGGGCCTCAGGCGAGGCCCCGGAACCGCGCCCAGTAGGCCTCCATCGTCGTCTTGCGCGTGGCGCGGTGGGCGAGGTCGGACGGGCTCACGTTCACGGCCCGGACGATCCACTCGTCGCCGACGTCGAGCACGTTGACGCACCCCGGCGCCTGCTCGAAGTGGCCGAGGAACAGGCGCTGCCCGGTGAGGGCGTAGGAGAGGATGGCGCGGTTGACGGCGCCGTGCAGCACGAGCAGCACCGTGTCCCAGCTCGGGTCCGCGAGGAGCCGCTCGAGCGCGGGGAGGACCCGGTCGAACAGCTCGCCGATCGTCTCGCCGCCGAGAAACCGCTTGTCGTTTTGGACGATCCCGCGGAAGGCGTGCACGAACGCCTCCTCGAGCTCGTCCGGGGGGATCGTGGAGAGGCGGTCGCCGCGGAGCTCCTGCAGGTCCGGCCATACCTCGATCTCCCGGCCCGGCGCCACGATCGCCGCGGTCTCCATCGTCCGGGGCAGCCCGCTCGCGACCACGCGGTCGAACACGATCCCGTCGAGCAGCTCGCGCGCGACGCCGGCCTGGGCGCGGCCCTCGTCCGTCAGGGAGACCGGCTGCGGTAGCACCGGCCGGCCCTCGTCGTCGAAGTACGAGACGGCCCCGTGGCGCATCAGGTAGATCCGGCGGCGCATCCCCGTCCGGCCTCCGCTCAGCCGACGAGCTCGGCGAGCGCCTGCAGCGCCTCCGGCTGGCGTGCCTGCAGGACGAGCGTCGTGACGCCGCTCTCGCGCCAGGCGGCGAGGCGGTCGGCGATGCGCGCCCGATCTCCGACGAGCGCGATCTCGTCGACGAGCGCGTCCGGCACGGCGGCCGCGGCCTCGCCCTTGCGGCCGGCCAGGTAGGCGTCCTGGATCACCGCGGCCTCCGCCTCGAAGCCGTAGCGCTGCGCGAGGCTCGTGTAGAAGTTCTTCCCGCGCGCGCCCATCCCGCCCACGTAGAGCGCGATCATCGGCTTCAGGAAGTCGCGGCAGGCCTGCACGTCGTCGGCCATCACCACGGGCACGAGCGGGGCGAGATCCCACCCCTGCGGCCGGCCGCCGCGGCGGGCGAACCCCTCCTCGAGGGCAGGCCCGTGGACCGAGGGCGCGCGCTCGGGCGAGAAGAAGATGGGCAGCCAGCCGTCCGCGATCTCGGCGGTGAGCGCCACGTTCTTCGGGCCGATCGCGGCGAGGTAGATCGGCACCTCGGCCCTCGCCGGGTGGACGATGATCTTCAGGGGCTTCCCGAGGCCGGTCGCCTGCGGGCCCGTGTACGGGATGTCGTAGTGCTCGCCGTGGTGCTCGAGCGGCGCGTCGCGCCGCAGGATCGTGCGCACGATCTCCACGTACTCGCGCGTGCGGGTGAGCGGCTTGCCCCAGGGCTGGCCGTGCCAGCCCTCGGCGACCTGCGGCCCGGACGTGCCGAGCCCGAGCAGCACCCGGCCGCCCGAGAGGATATCGAGCGTCGCCACCGTCGTCGCGGTCGCCGCCGGGGAGCGTGCGGGCATCTGCATGATCGCGCTGCCGACGGCGACCCGAGCGGTCGTGGCGGCGATCCAGGCCATTGGCGTGACGGCGTCGGTGCCGTAGGCTTCGGAGGTCCAGACGGAGTGGAACCCCAGCCGGTCGGCCTCCTGCGCGAGCGCGACGCCGCCGACGGGGTCGTCGTACCCGAGTTGAAGGCCGAGGCGCACGTGCACGATCCTACGTCACTTTTCCCCTCCGCCTACCTGGAGCGGCGGGCGGCCTACCGCGAGTTCATGGAGCGGCACGTGCTGCCGGCCGAGCGGCTGCTCGACCGGGAGGACGACAGCGCGCTCGAGCTGATCGCCGGGCTGCAGGAGAAGGCGCGGGCGACGGGGCTGTGGGCGCCGCACCTGCCGCCCGAGGCGGGCGGGACGGGCGACGGGTTCCTCTACTACGCGTGCCTGAACGAGGAGATCGGCCGCTCCCACTGGGCGCAGCTCGTGTTCGGCTGCCAGGCGCCGGACGCGGGGAACGCAGAGATCCTGCACCAGTTCGGCACCGCCGAGCAGAAGCAGCGGTTCCTGGAGCCGCTCGTGGCGGGCCGGGCGCGCTCGTTCTTCTCGATGACGGAGCCGGAGGTGGCGGGGTCGGACCCGACGCTCTTGCGCACCCGGGCGGTCGTGGAGGGCGAGCAGTGGGTGATCGACGGGCACAAGTGGTTCTCGAGCGGCGCCGAGGGGGCCGACTTCGGCGTCGTCTTCGTGATCAGCGACCCGGACGAGATGCCGCACCGGCGGGGCACGATGATCCTCGTGCCGGCCGACGCGGCGGGTGTGACGGTGGAGCGGCCGACCGTCGTGATGGGCCACGGCGGCCGCGCCTGGAACACCCACTGCGAGGTGCGCTACCAGGGCGTGCGGGTGCCGGTCGGCAACACGCTCGGGGGCCGCGGGGAGGCGTTCCTCCTCGCCCAGAAGCGGCTCGGGCCGGGCCGCATCCACCACGTCATGCGCTGGCTCGGCCAGATGCAGCGCGCCTTCGACCTGATGTGCTCCTACGCGCTCGAGCGGGAGGCCTTTGGGGGGCCGCTGGCGGAGAAGCAGACGGTGCAGAACTGGATCGCCGACTCCGCCGCCGGGATCCAGGCCTGCCGGCTCCTCACGATCGACGCGGCCGGCAAGATCGACCAGGGCTCCGAGGCGCGGGTCGAGGTCTCCTTGCTCAAGTTCTACGCCGCCCGTGTCCTCAACGACGTGATCGACCGCGCCATCCAGACACACGGCGCCCGCGGCCTCACCGACGCCACCCCGCTCGCCCAGATGGCCGTGCACGCCCGCGCCGGCCGCATCTACGACGGCCCCGACGAGGTCCACCGGATGGTCGTCGCCCGCCGGATCCTGAAGAGCTACGCCGCCGGCGAGCGGTGGCAGTTCGAGTAGGGAGCCGGCCCGGGGTCAGGCTCGTGCCCGGCCCGGGCCCCCGCAGGCGCGCCGCGCGATCAGCTCGATCTCGATCCGGGCGCCGAGGGGGAGGCCGGCGACGGCGACCGTGGTGCGCGCCGGGTAGGGCTCCGTGAACCGGCCCGCGTAGACCTCGTTCAGCGCGGCGAAGTCGTCCATCGAGGTGAGATACACGTTGACCTTGACGACGTCGTCGAGCGTCAGGCCGGCGGCGGCGAGCACGGCGGCGAGATTGTCGAAGCACTGCTGCGCCTGGCCCGCGAGGCCCGACGCGACGAGCGCCCCGGTGGCCGGGTCGATCGGCGTCTGACCCGAGAGGAAGACGTCGTCGCCCGCCTCGACGGCCTGCGAGTACGGCCCGACGGCGCGGGGAGCGTCCTCGCTCGAGAACGTGTGGCGGGTCACGGCGAGAGCGTGGGTGGAGAGACCGAGGCGCCGTCGCCCGTGCGCGCCCCGGGGACGGACGCGAAGCGGAAGTCGACCGGTGGCCGGCCGGGCTGCACCGCCCAGGCGTGCCCGGTCAGGCCGGAGGAGAGCGCGAGCCAGACCGCCTCGGCGGCGTCCGCGGCGCCGAGCAGCGGGAAGCGCGCCGCCTCCAGGGCCTCGCGCGCGGGCTGCGTGATCATCGGCGTGTCGGCGATGCCGGGGCAGATCGCGTTGATCGAGATGCCCCGGCGCGCGAGGGCCGGCGCGACGCTCCGGACGAACCCGACGACGGCGTGTTTCGTGGCGGCGTAGACGGGGTCGTCGGGCATCGCGGTGAGGCCGGCCAGGGAGGCGGTGACGGCGATCCTGCCGCCGTCCGGCATCACCCTGGCCAGGCGGCGCACCCCGAGCACGACGCCGTCGACGTTGACCGCCATGGCGCGGTGGTACCTCTCCGGGTCGATCTGCGCGGGGTCGGGCCCGCCGCCGAGCACACCCGCGTTCAGGCACGCGACGTCGACCGGGTCGACGCTCTCCCACTGGCGCAGGTCCGTGACGTCGAACCCCGTCGTCAGGTCGAGCACGTCGACGGTGAGCCCCTCGGCGCGGAGGCGGGAGACGATGGCGGCGCCGAGTCCGGACGCCCCACCGGTGACGAGGGCCCTCACCGGGTCAGCACCACCTTGGCCGTCGAGCGCCGCGACTCGACGAGCGCGTGCGCCTCGGCCGCCGCCTCCAGGGGGAACGTCGCGCCGACGAGCGGGTGGAGGAGCCCTTCACCCCAGAGCCGGAGCAGCTCGAGCGCCGACTCGCGCACGAGGCCGCCCGCCCGCTGCATCAGCCGACCGAGGTAGAAGCCCTGCACGCCGACGTTGCGCCCGACGAGGAGGGCCGGATCGAGCGGCGGCCACGGGCCGCCGGCGAACCCGATCGCGAGCACCACCCCGAGCGGCTCGAGCAGACCGACCGAGTCGGCGAACAGCTGCCCGCCGACGGGGTCGAAGACGACGTCGACCGGCTCGATCTCGGCTATCCGGTCGTAGGTGACGGCCTGGCTCGCTCCGAGGGAACTTGGGAGCTCGAGCTTCGCCTCCGAGCCCGCTGTGGCGACGACCTCGGCACCCAGGTATCGGGCGACGACGACGGCCGCGCTCCCGACGCCTCCCGCCGCCGCGTGCACGAGAACGCGCGAGCCGACGCCCACGACGGCCTGCCGCGTGAGCGGGATCCAGGCGGTCAGGTAGGCCGTCAGGAACGAGGCGCCCTCCTCGAACGAGGCGCCCTCGGGGAGGTCGAAGGCCCAGTTCCCGTCCAGCACCGCCTGCTCCGCGTACCCGCCGCCGCCCGTGCCGAGGAGGCCGAGGACGCGGCGGCCGTCCGCCGTCGTGCCCGCGACCTCGACGCCCGGCACCCACGGCAGCGTCGGCATCTGCGGGTAGCGGCCGCGGCGGACGAGCACCTCGAGGAAGTTGATCGCGGACGCCCTGACGTCGACGAGCACCTCGCCCGCCGCCGCCGCCGGCGCGGGCCGGTCGCGGAGGACGAGCTGCTCGGGGCCGCCGGTCGCCTCCAGCACGACCGCCCGCATCAGCGGCCCGTGAACACGGGCGCGCGCTTCTCGACGAAGGCCGCGACGCCCTCCCTGCCGTCGTCGCTGACGAGGCAGCGGCGGAAGCCGTCGGCCTCGCGGCGCAGGGCCTCCTCGAGCGGGAGGTCGCGGGTCGTCCGCGCGAGCTCGCGGAGCACGGCGACGGCGTGCGGCGACTGGGCCGCGAACCCGGCGGCGAGCTCGCGCGCGGCGGCCACGAGCTCGTCGCGCGGAACGACCTTCTCGACGAGGCCCCACGCGTAGGCCGTCTGCGCGTCGATGAACTCGCCGCCGAGGTTGAGGAGGTTCGCGCGGCCGGGGCCGACGAGCCGCGGCAGCCGCTGCGTGCCGCCGCCGCCCGGGATCAGCCCGAGCTTGATCTCCGGCTGCCCGAGCCTCGCGTCGTCGGAGCAGATGCGGACGTCGCAGCACATCGCGAGCTCGAGCCCGCCGCCGAGGCAGTAGCCCTTGATCGCGGCCACGAACGGCTTCCGCGCGGCGTCCATCCGGTGGCCGACGCTGTGAAGGCCCCGGGCCGCGCCGCCCTCCTGGCCGCCCGACTCCTGCAGTGCCGGGAACTCCTTGATGTCGGCGCCTGCGACGAACGCCTTCTCGCCGGCGCCGAGCAGGACGATCGCCCGTGTCCCGTCGTCGCCGTCGAGCCGGTCGATCTCGGCCTCGAGCTCCGCGAGAAGCGGCGCCGAGAGCTGGTTCAGGGGCGGGTTGTCGATCGTGACGAGCGCGACGGCGCCGTCATGCTCGGTTGTGACGAAGGTTCCCAACGTTCCTCCTCGAGGGGCGACGGTAACGGTGCTCCGGCCTACGCGAACTGCTCGCGCAACGCCGTCTTGCGGAACTTGCCGACGGCGGTCTTCGGGATCTCGTCGAGCACCTCGAAGCGCTCGGGCAGCCACCACTTGGCGAAGTGCGGCGCCAGGAACGCGCGGAGCTCGTCGGGCGTGGCGGACGCGCCCTCGCGGAAGACGACCACGGCCAGCGGGCGCTCCGACCACTTCTCGTCCGGCACGGCGATCACGGCGGCTTCGAGCACGGCCGGGTGGCCCATCAGCGCGTTCTCGAGCGCGACGGTGGAGATCCACTCGCCGCCCGACTTGACGAGGTCCTTGGAGCGATCCTGGATCTCCACGTAGCCGTCGGGGTGGATCGTGACGATGTCACCCGTCTTGAACCAGCCGTCGTCCGTCCAGCGGTCGCCGCTCTCGGGTGCGTCGTAGTACGCGGACGAGATCGACGGGCCCCGCACCTCGAGCTCGCCCATCGAGGCCCCGTCCCAGGGGACGAGCCCCTCGCCGCCGCGGGCGCGGATCTCGACGAACGGGATCGGCGGCCCCTGCATGGCGCGCTTGCGGTAGGCCTCCTCCCGTGGGAGCCCGGTCTCCTGGCCGGGGGCGCCGGAGATCGTCCCGATCGGGCTCATCTCCGTCATGCCCCAGCCGTGGGTGATGTGGAGGCCGTGCCGGTCGCCGAAGGCCGCGATCATGGCCCGCGGCGGCGCCGCGCCCCCGACCGTCATCGTTCGCATCGCCGACAGGTCCCAGCCGCCCGGGTTGGCGTCGAGGGCCTGCAGGATCCCGAGCCAGATCGTCGGCACGCCGGCGCTGACGCTCACCTTTTCGCTCTCGAAGTCCTCGAGCAGCGAGATCGGATCGAGGTGAGGGCCGGGGTAGACGTGCTTGACGCCCGCGAGGATCGACGAGAAGGGGAAGCACCAGGCGTTCGCGTGGAACATCGGCACGACCGGCAGGCAGACGTCGTCGCAATTCAGCCCGAGCAGGCCGATCACGGTGAGTGCGTGAACCGCGATCGCGCGGTGGGAGTAGACGACACCCTTCGGCTGGCCCGTGGTGCCGCTCGTGTAACACATGGCCGCAGCCGCGCGCTCGTCGACGTCGCGGTCGACCCACGCGTCGGCGTCCTGGGTCGCGAGGAGCTCCTCGAAGTCGATCGCCCCGTCCGGGGTCGGCCCGGCCCCGATCGCGATCACGTGCTCGAAGCCGACCCGGTCCTTGAACGCCTCGACGAGCGGCCACACCGTCTTGTCTGCGATCAGGACGCGATCGCCTGCGTGGCGTGCGATGTAGGTGAGATCGTCGGGGTGCAGCCGGAGGTTCAGGGTGTGCGTGACGAGCCCGCCGGCCGGGGCGCCGATGTAGGTCTCGAGGTGCTCGTGGTGGTTCCAGGCGAACGTGCCGACGCGGTCGCCGTCGACCAGGCCGAGCTCGTTGCGGAGCGCGAGCGCGAGCTGCTTCGTGCGGCGCGTGAAATCCGCGTACGTGTAGCGGTGCCAGCTCCGGTCCGCCAGCCGGCTCACGATCTCCCTGTCGCCGTACAGCTGCTCGCCGCGGCGCAGGATCGCGGGGACGTTGAGCTGGTAGTCCATCATCAACCCGTCCATCAGGCTCCTCCTCCGAGCAGGTGATCGGCGACTTCGGCCCGGAGCTGGGCGGTCGACGCCTCCCATGCCTGGATCCAGAGCGCCCGCTTGTAGAGCCGGTGGAGGACGTGCTCCCAGGTGAAGCCGATCCCGCCGTGCACCTGGATCGAGCGCTCGCACGCCGCCACCGCCGCGTCCGCGCAGAGGGACTTCGCGGCGGCGGCCGCGAGCGCGCCGCGCTCGTCGTCCTCCGTGATGCACCAGGCGGCGAAGAGCGCGAGCGACCGGCCCAGCTCGAGCTCCATCAGCGTCGTCGCGAGGGGATGGGAGATCGCCTGGTAGGTGCCGATCGGCTTGCCGAACTGGACACGCTCCTTGGCGTAGCCGACCGCCAGCTCGAGCGCGCGCGCGCCGACGCCACAGGCCTCGAGCGACAGCGCCGCGAGCGAGCGGGCGCGCAGCTGCGGCAGCACCGCGGAGCTCGAGAGCACGCGCCCGAACGCGCCGCCGGAGACGACGCCGAGCGGCCGCGTCGTGTCGTTCGTCTGCAGCACCTCGCGGGCGGCTCCCTCGAGCTCCCAGATCGAGTCGCCGCCCGGCACGGCGATCCGCGTGACGGAGTCGAGGTCGGGCAGCAGCGGGCCGGTCGCGAGCGCCCAGCTCGCCTCGCCCCGCGCGACCTCGCCCTGCAGGTCGGGCGGGAGCGCGGGCAGGACGACCGCGACGGTCGACCAGTACGGGGCGTGCGTCAGGGCACGTCCCAGCTCCTCGAACAGGATCGCCTCCTCGAGGAAGCCGAGGCCGGCGCCGCCGTGCTCCTCCGCGACGGAGACCCCCGTCCAGCCCAGCTCGGCCAGCTCCCGCCACGTCGGCTCGGGGTGGGTCGAGAGGAACGCGCGCGCCTGGGCGCGCAGCGCGTCCTGCTCGGCCGTGAACGCGAAGTCCATCAGCGCGACCTCGGGAGCCCGAGCACGCGCTCGGCGATGATGTTGCGCAGGACCTCGGAGGTGCCCGCCTCGATCGTGTTGCCGCGGCTCCTGAGCTGCAGGTGCTGCCAGTAGCCGCCGTAGGGCGCGTTCTCGGCGAGCAGCTGTGCGTCGGAGCCGAGCAGCTCCAGCCCGAGCTTCGTCACGCGTTGCGCCGCCTCCGACCACTGCTGCTTCAGGATCGACCCCTCGGGGCCAGGGATCCCGGTCTTCATCAGCGCCGACAGCGACCGGTACGCGGTGTACCGGTGGGCCTGGAGCTCGATCCACTCCCGTGCGATCGCGTCACGCTGCACGGGCGAGGCCCCGCGGTCGCGCGCCAGCTCGATCAGCTTCCGCACCATCACCTCGAGCGCGGCGACGAGCGCGAACCCGAGCGTGCCCCGCTCGTGGAGCAGGGTCGTCATCGCCACCTGCCAGCCGCCGCCGATGTCGCCGAGGACGTTGTCGACCGACACCCGCACCCCGGAGAAGAAGATCTCGTTGAACTCGGCCTCCCCGGTGAGCTGGCGCAGCGGCCGCACCTCGACCCCCGGTGCCGCCATGTCGACGATCAGGTAGGTGAGGCCCGCGTGCCGCTCCGACCCCGGGTCGCTGCGCGTGAGCAGGAGGCACCAGTCGGCGATGTGCGCGTAGGACGACCACACCTTCTGGCCGTCGACCACGAAGTGGCCGTCCTCGAGCCGCGCGCTCGTGCGCACGGCGGACAGGTCAGAGCCCGCGTCCGGCTCCGAGAAGCCCTGGCACCAGATCTCGTGCGCGGAGAGGAGCGGCTGCAGGTAGCGGGCCTTCTGCGCCTCGGTGCCGCACGCGATGATCGTGGGGCCTGCCATCCCGAGCCCGATCACGCCGAGGTGCTGCGGCGCCTCGGCCCGCGCCAGCTCCTCGAGGAAGATGGCCTGGTAGCTGTAGGGCTTGCCGCCGCCGCCGTACTCCTTCGGCCAGGTCAGGCCGACGTAGCCCGCCTCGTAGAGCGCCCGGCTCCAGTCGCGCACGGCGTCGTCGGAGAACCGGCCCGCCCCGCCGCGGTGACCGCGCAGCGCCTCCGGCAGGCTCGTCTCGAGCCAGGCGCAGAGCCCGTCGCGGAAGAGCGCCTCGTCGGGGGTGTCTCGGAGGTCCACGTGGTGATCCTACGGGTTGGTGGGAGCGGGGGGTAGGCGTCGCGGAGCCCCGGATCCACGCGGGTCGGACAGCGGGTATGTCGGCTGCCTCGGCCGCCGCGGCCACCGCCTGGGAGGAGCAACGCCCAACCCGGAAGTCACGGTCCCCGGGCCGCCCGGGCAACGCTCGCGAGCCCCGGCGGAGCGACCGGCGGCCCGACGTTCGCGGTCATCGGAGCCGGCCGCCCGCGCTCGGGCTGCCGCCGGCTCGGCGTGTCGTCGCCCGCACCTTCGCGCGACAGCAGGTGACGGCGGCGCCGCAGCCGCGCTCGCCGCCGCGATCGGCTCTCTTCGGCGCGCCTCCCCCGTCCCGCCGGCGCCGCAGACAAGGGGCCTGCGGCGTAGTAGCCTCACCCGCGCAGTGGGCACCTTGCTGTCTGTCCGGGACATCACGCTTCGCTTCGGGGGCATCGTCGCGCTCGACCGCGTGTCCTTCGACGTCGAGCCGGGTCAGATCTCGGGCCTGATCGGCCCGAACGGCGCCGGCAAGACGACCGCCTTCAACGTGATCACGCGCCTCTACACCCCGGACGAGGGCGACCTGGAGCTCGACGGCACCTCCCTGCTGCGGACCCCGGCGCACGGCGTCGTCGGGCGCGGCATCGCGCGCACGTTCCAGAACATCAACCTCTTCACGTCGATGTCGGTGCTCGAGAACGTCCTCGTCGGGTCGCACACGCTCGGCCGCGGCGTGCGGGAGTCGGATGCGCTCGCCACGCTCGACTACGTGGGTCTCGCAAGCAGGGCGCGGCAGCCCGCGGCGGCGCTGCCGTACGGCATCCAGAAGCGGGTCGAGATCGCGCGTGCCCTCGCCGCGAAGCCGCGCCTGCTCCTGCTCGACGAGCCGGCCGGCGGCCTCAACCACGAGGAGGTGACAGAGCTCGGTGACTTCATCCTGCGGCTCCGCGAGGACCACGACCTCACGATCCTGCTCGTCGAGCACCACATGAGCCTCGTCATGCGCGTCTCCGACCACGTCAACGTCCTCAGCTTCGGCCGCCGGATCGCAGGCGGCTCGCCGGACGAGGTGCGGGCCAGCCCCGACGTGATCGAGGCCTACCTCGGGAGCGACGAGGCGTGACCGGCCTGCTCGAGCTGCGCCACGTGGAGGCCAGCTACGGCCCCGTGCAGGCGCTGCGCGGGATCTCGCTGTCGGTGCCGGAGGGATCGGTGGTCGCCGTCCTCGGGGCCAACGGCGCCGGCAAGACCACGACCCTCCGCGCGGTCTCGGGCACGGTGCGCCGGAGCGGCGAGGTCCGCCTCGACGGGAAGCCGCTGCGCGGCGGCCCCGAGTCGGCCGCGAAGGCCGGCATCGCCCACGTGCCCGAGGGTCGCGGCACGTTCACCGATCTCTCCGTGCTCGAGAACCTCCGGCTCGGCGCGTACACCCGGCGCGATCGCTCCGTGAAGGCCGACGTCGACACGATGACCCGCTACTTCCCCTGGCTTCGCGAGCGCGGCGACCAGCGGGCGGGCACGCTGTCGGGGGGCGAGCAGCAGATGCTCGCCCTCGCCCGGGCGCTGATGGGGCGGCCGCGCCTGCTGATGCTCGACGAGCCCTCGCTCGGCCTCGCGCCGCTGATCGTCCGCGAGATCTTCCGCATCGTGCGCGAGCTGAACGAGAAGGAGGGGCTGACCGTGCTCGTCGTGGAGCAGGACGCCCGCATCGCGCTCAACGCGGCGGCGTCCGCGTACGTGCTCGAGGTGGGCAGGGTGGCGGTGTCGGGGTCGAGCGCCGAGCTGCGCGACGACGAAGCCGTGCGGCGGAGCTACCTCGGGTACTGATGGCGGAGTTCTGGCAACAGGTCGTGTCGGGCCTCGCCGCCGGGGGCGTCTACGGCGCCCTGGCGCTCGCGCTCGTGCTGATCCACCGGGCCACGGGAGTGATCAACTTCGCGCAGGGCGAGATGGCGACCTTCTCGACGTACGTCCTCTGGACGCTGACCACGAATCACGGCCTCTCGTACTGGCCCGCCTTCGCGATCATGCTGGTCGTGTCGTTCGCGGGCGGGGTCGGCATCCACCAGGCCGTGATCCGGCCTGTGGAGCGGGGCTCGCAGGTCCGCGTCGTGATCATCACGATCGGGCTCCTGCTGCTGTTGAACGGCCTCATGACCTGGATCTGGTCGGGCGAGGTCAAGGCCGTGCAGAGCCCCTTCCCGGGCGGGACCTTCGACCTCGGCGGCGTCGCGATCGCCTACGCGGACATCGGCACGATCGCCGTCTGCCTCGGCGCCGTCGCCGTCCTCTGGCTGTTCTTCCAGTTCACGAAGGTGGGGCTCGCGCTGCGCGCGTCCGCCGTGAACCCGGCCGAAGCGCGCCTCGTCGGCGTCCGGGTGACGTGGATGCTCGGGCTGGGCTGGGGGCTCGCGGCGACGCTCGGGGCGATCGCGGGCGTGCTGACCGCGCCGAGCACGTTCCTCGACCCGAACATGATGCAGGCCGTGCTCATCTACGCCTTCGCCGCGGCCGTGCTCGGTGGGATCGACTCGCCGATGGGGGCGGTCGTGGGCGGCCTGCTGCTCGGCGTCGGCCTCAACCTGCTCGGGACGTACGCCTCCTTCGTCGGCTCCGAGCTCCGGCTGCCAGCCGCGCTCCTCGTCATCCTCGTCGTGCTGCTGCTGCGGCCCGCGGGCCTCTTCGGGAGGCAACAGGTGAAGAAGGTCTGATGAGCCGCTCCACCCTCCGCACCCTGCTCGTCTTCGTCGCCCTCACGGCGGTCGTGATGGTGCTGCCCGCGTTCGTGAGCGACTTCCGGGCGCAGCAGCTCTCGTACGTCGGCATCTACCTGGTGGCCCTGATCGGGCTCGACGTGCTCGCGGGCTACACGGGCCAGATCTCGCTTGGGCACGGCGCCTTCATGGCGATCGGGGGCTACACGACGGCGCTGCTGATGACGGACCACGGCATCAAGGACATCGCCACGATCCCGGCCGCGATCGTCGTCGCCGGCCTCGCGGGGCTCCTGTTCGGCTTTCCCGCCGCCCGCCTCTCGGGCCTCTACCTGGCGCTCGCGACCTTCGGCATCGCGGTCGCAACGCCCGCGCTGATCAAGCGGTTCGAGGGCTTCACGGGAGGAGGGACGGGAATCAACCTCTTCGGCCGGCCGGAGCTGACCGCGTCGCTGACGCCGGTCCGCGCCCTCGGCGTGGAGCTGAACTTCGACGTCTGGCTGTACTACCTCGCCTGGTCGATCGCGCTCGTCGGCTACGTGATCGCCTGGCTGCTCCTGCGCGGGCGCACGGGACGCTCGCTCCGTGCGGTGCGCGACAGCGAGACCGCCGCCGTCTCGTCGGGGATCAGCCTCACGCGCGCGAAGGTGCTCGCCTTCGGCATCAGCGCCGCCTACGCGGGTGCGGCGGGCGCGCTGTTCGCGATCGCGACGACCTACGTCAATCCCGACACGTTCCCCGTGGAGCTGTCGATCTTCCTGCTCGTGGGCGTCGTCGTCGGCGGGCTCGGATCGCTGACAGGCCTCGTCGCCGGAGCGATCTTCATCCAGTTCATGCCGCTGTGGGCGCAGAGCGTCTCGAAGTCCCCCGGGGCGCCCGCGGTCGTCTACGGCGCCGTCCTGATCCTCGTCGTCCTGGCGCTTCCGCTCGGTGCCGCCGGCCTTCTTGCCCGCGTGGCGGAGCTCGTGCGCCGCGGGCGAGACTTTCAGAAGCCCTAACACTCGGGGGCTACCATCGGGCCACGACCGCGCCCCGGTCGGCACTGCCTGAAGGAGACCCCGACAATGCACCGGAAGCTGACGCTCGCTGTTGTCGCGCTCGCCGCCTCGCTGGCGATCGGTGTCACGGCCGCGATCGCGGGCACGGCGCGCAGCGGCGACGACCCGGGCATCACGTCGAAAACGATCCTCCTCGGCGGCACCGGGCCCCTGACGGGCGCGGCGGCGTCGTCCGCGGCGGCGGCGCTGAAGGGCGCGGACGCCTACCTCAGGTACGTGAACGGGCGCGGCGGCGTCAACGGCCGCACGATCGCCTACCGGGTACTCGACGACGCCTCCGACCCGGTCGCGACGGTGCAGCTGACGAAGCAGCTCGTCGAGCAGGACAAGGTCTTCGCCCTGTTCAACACGGTCGGCACCGAGAACAGCATCGCCGTGCGGCCGTACCTCAACACGATGAAGGTCCCCCAGTTGTTCGTCGCCTCCGGCGCGACGACCTTCGGGCGCGACTACGCGCAGTACCCGTACACGATCGGCTTCCAGCCGAGCTATCGCGCCGAGGGCTGGGTCTACGGGGAGTACCTCGCGCACACCGCCGCAGGCACGCAGATCGCCGTCCTGTTCGAGAACGACGACTACGGCAAGGACCTGCTCGGCGGGCTCAAGCTCGGACTGCAGCGCTCGAAGGCGAAGGTCATCGCCGCGGAACCGTACGCGGCCGCCACGACGACCGACGTCTCGGCGCAGATCGCGAAGCTGAAGGCGTCCGGTGCCGATACGCTCGCGATCTTCGCGACGCCCGCGTTCGCGATCCAGGCCTACGGCGTCGCGCGCAAGCTCGGCTGGAGGCCGAAGCACGTGGTCGGCAACTCGGCGGCTGCGTCCCCGACGACCATGGCCGCGGCGTCCGACGGCGGCAAGAACAAGCTCGTCGACGGCACGATCTCGACGGTGTTCGTGAAGGATCCGAACGATCCGCAGTGGTCCAAGGACCCGGGGATGAGCCTCTACCGGAAGATCCTGAGCCGCTACGCGCCGGCCGCGAACGCCCGCGACCCGATGCTCGTCTACGGGATGGCCGCGGCCTGGACGGCGGTCGAGGCGATCCGCCGCGTCGGCCCCAGGCTGACGCGGGATGCGCTCCAGAAGGAGCTCGACACGTTCACCGCGACCGGCAACCCGTTCCTGCTCCCGGGCATCGCGGTGAGGACCGCCGGCAGCGACCACTTCCCCTTGGAGCAGATGCTGCTCCAGCGCTGGCAGAACGGCGCGTGGAAGTCGTTCGGCGGGCTGTGGGCCTACCGTACGACGTAGGCCGTCTGCCCGCCACCGGGAGGCACGGCTCAGGGGGCGGGAACGCTCGCCCAGACCGAGAAGCAACGACAGCGTCGCCCGGGCGACCACGGAGGACGGCCACCAACCTCGACGGGTTCCGTTGCTCGTCCACGAGAGGCGGTGCGGCGACCGGCGGGTCGGTCCTCGGCGGTGCAGCCTCTCGGCAATCGCCGTCGCCGCGAGACGCCTCGCGCCCGCCGGTACGACGGCGCCCCGGTCGTCGGTCGAACGTGTCGAGCCAGAAGCGGGCGCTGCCGACACGGCGCGTGAAGCACGCCTCGTCGCTCGCCTGCACGTATGCGCCGAAGCGCCAGATCGCGCAGGCGCGGTTCGGCCGGCCGCTCCAGCTGCAGCGACACCCGGACACCGTGGTCGCGACGACCGCGGACGGCAGCCGACCCCCGACGAGTTTCGCTGCGACGGACACGCGTAGGCCCTCCGCGGCACCCGCTTCTTCGTCGCCCTGGTAGGCTGCCGCCTTCATGAGCCGGGCTCGGTCGATCAGGTGGGGCGTCGCCGTGGTGACCGTCATGGCCGTCTGGGCGACCGTGACCGGGGTTGCCGTTGCACGGTCGACGGACGTCTGCAAGACGGTTGCCCCCAACGCCGCGGCCGTGAAGAAAGCGCTCGGCGCGGGCAGCTTCGCGCCGATCTCGTACCCCGGCCCGCCGGCGTACTGCGGCGTGGGTGGAGCCGGGGCGACCTCCGCCCGCATCTACCTGTACCCGAAGGGCTCTGCGACGAGCGCTGTCGCCGGACTGGGACTGATGTTCGGGCAGCGGGCGCCGAAGAAGCAGAGCCTGACCGGGCTCGGCCGGGGCGCCACGCTCGAGTACGTCCCCGGCGACACGGTGGTCGCCTACTTCACGGCCGGGCCGCACTTCATCCTGATCACCGGTAGCGGCGCCAGGAACGCACAGGTCGTCGCTCTCGCGCACGCGGTCCACGCCAAGCTCGGCTGAGCGCTCCGCGCGAACGCAGCCGCGGGCGGCCGTCAGGCCAGAACGACGCCTCCCCTCATGTGTCTGTCCCGCGCCCTGGCGCACGCGAAGGCGCGCGCCAGGGCGCGGGGCCTCCGGGGCCGGGATGTCGCCCTGTTTGCAGATCGCCCGCACGGGCCCGGGCCCGAGCTCAACGCGCCGGGGCAGGGTCGTCGCCCGGGTTCCGTCGGAGCTTCGCCATGTCGTGTGGCTGGCGCCCTCACCGACACGCCTCGCGCCGTGCCGGGCACGGTGACGCTCGAGGTCACGAAGCTTCAACCGGGCAGGGTCAGATCGAGTGGCTCGCTCTGGCCCGCAGCCTGATGCGGGTCGCTCTCATCCGGGGTGAGCATCAGACGCCGCGCATCGATCACGTTCGCGCGGGCCTCGCCGCGGGTACGTCCCTGACTCAACGCACCCGGTACGTCACGGCGCTTCCGAAAGAGGTGGGGCACCGCCGCGCGCGGCCGGCTTGACTTGCCGCCGCGAAGCGCTCTAGTGTCTCCCCGATGAGCGTCGCCGGCATTCTCGGCGAGTCCTGGGGGCTCTACACGAAGTTCTTCAGCCGGTTCTTCGCGATAGCGGTCATCGTCTACCTGATCGTCAACCTCCTCAACGCGCTCGTCGCGACGCTGTTCGGGCACGGCGTGGGCATCTCGCTCCTGCTCGCGCTGACCGCGATGGTGGTCTCCCTCGTCGGCACGTTCTGGCTGCAGGGCGCGCTCGTCTTCGCAGTCGACGACGTGCGCGACGGCAAGGTCGATACCACGGTCGGGCAGGTGTTCGAGAGGGTCCGCCCGCACCTCGGGACCCTGATCCTCGCCGGAATACTCGCCGCTTTGGGAGTCGCAGTCGGTCTGGTGCTGTTCATCGTTCCCGGCCTGATCCTCTTGACCTGGTGGTGCCTGATCGTGCCGGTCATCGTCCTCGAGGGGAAGCATGTGGGCGAGTCGTTCTCGCGCTCGCGCGAGCTCGTGTGCGGCCATGCGTGGACCGTGTTCGGCGTTGTCGTGGTCACGGCGCTCCTGACCGCGATTGCCTCGGGGATCATCCAGTCGATCTTCTCGTTCCTCGGCTCGTTCCTCCGCTACTGGATCGGGGGCGCGATCGCGAGCGCGGTCGTCGGCCCCTTCTTCGCCGTCGCGCTGACACTCATGTACTTCAAACTTCGGGGACTCGGCGAGGGCGCGGGCGCTCCCGCGGCTCCGGTCGAGCCCCCGACGTCGCCTGGAGCGCCGCACCGTTAGCTCGTCCACTTCACGAGCTGCAGCGATCGCACGCCGAGCCCGGGTGGGTACGCGAGAACGCCACGACACGTGGCTCGTCGACGCGCTCGACGACGTGCTCGGCGAATCCTGAACCGTCCCCGCCCTGGGGCGAGGCGCCCGGGTGACGGTGAGACTGGGCAGGCGGGGCTGCTCCCTCGTCCCCGCCGTTTGGCCGGTCTACCGATCGGCGGTCTCCAGATCGAGACGCAGGGTCGCGCTTTCGGTTGCATACTGGCTGTGCCCTTCCCACTCGGCGGGGCACTATCGAAGCGTGGGAGAGGAGATACGGATGGACGAAATCGGACCCGTCGACTACGCGGTGATCGCGTTTCCGGGCAACCAGTTCCAGGGCGAGATCGTTCCTGCCCTCAATGATCTCGTTGAGGCCGGGACCGTGCGGATCATCGACGCGGCGTTCGTCGGCAAGGACGAGACCGGCCAGGTCTTCACGTTGGAGATCACGGAGCTGGCTGCGGACATTCAGGCGGCGCTTGGCGCCATGAACATCGATGTGCAGGGACTCCTGAACGACGACGATCTCCTGTCCGTCGGGGAGCAGCTCGAGCTGAACTCGTCTGCCGCGCTCCTGGTCTGGGAGAACGTGTGGGCGACCCGGGTTGCCCAGGCGCTGCGCGATGCGGGCGGGATCCTCGTCGCGTTCGACCGCATCCCCCACGATGTTGTCCAGGAAGCCCGCGAAGCGGTGCTGGAAGCAGCACAAGCCTAAGAAAGGGAGGAAGCAAATGCCTAGACGACGAAGAGGACCAGGGCTCCTCGGAACCGCGGTGATCGTGGGCGGCGCAGCCCACATGGGCGCAAAGAGCGCCCAGAAGGGGCAGCAGGAAGCCGCCCAGAACCAACAGATGGCTGAGCTCCAGGCCCAGCAAGCAGCACCGCCGCCAGTTGCTGCGCCCGCCGCCCCCGACGATGCCGCCGAGATCCAGAAGTTCGCGGCGCTGAAGGATCAGGGGCTGATCACGGAGGAGGAGTTCGCCGCGAAGAAGAAGGCGATTCTCGGCATCTAGCCCCCCGCGAACCCAGACGCTGGCCGGCCGCACCTCCGGGAGCGGCCGGCCGGCGCACCTTCCGCCCTCCTTTCCGCGTGTACGGGTCGAGGCTCGATCCGCTCGGCTCCGTCAGCGCATCCCCTTGACTTCTGTCCGGGGACATCCGTGAACTGGCGCAGGCCGGGGAGATCGGGCCTGGGGAGGGGTATCCGAGCGGCACCCGCGCCTCGTCGAGCGTCGTCCTCGCCTACCCTTGGCAGGTGCGCCGCATCTCTCTCAGCGCCGGCACGCACGACCAGCGTCACGCCGTCACGACCCAGGTCCTGGATGCGCTCGGACGTGTGGGCGTGGTCGAGGATGCGAGGCAGCATTCGAACAAGGAGATCGCGATCCGGTTCTCGCTCGCGCCCGGAGGGATGCCGGCGTTGCGCACCGCACTCGCGGAGTTGCCCCTGCGCCTTTCCGAGGCAAGCACTGCGGAGCTCGCGTCCCCGTCCGAGGAGGAAGCGGCGACCGGCTGGCTCGTGATCACGTTCGTGCACGGAGAGCCCGACCTGCGGATCGCCGCTCCGGCGGTGCCCGGCTGATCGAGCAGGCCCGGGGGGTGCCGAGTCGGACGGCCGGCGGAGGCACGACCACCAAGGAATGGAGGCACGACCACCAAGGAATTCAGCGTTCCGGACCCCGGGCGGCTGAACCGACGGCGGCCCCGACCCGCGACGTGCTCGGGTGACCGAATTCCCGTGGCGCACGGCGCAGGACTCCACCGCGGCGCGCCGGCGTGACAGCCGGGAGCCAGGCGGGCGGCGCCGGGCACCGAGACCGTCGCATCGGTGACGGTGACCACGGAGGCGTGCATAGCCACGGCCGTCGCCCCTCCGTCACACGCGCGCCGCGCCGCCTGCGGCCTCCCCGGGCACGAACGCCTCGCTGAACTGGCTCGTGTAGAGCGCGTGGTAGGCGCCGCGGCGGCCGAGCAGCTCACGGTGGCTCCCCTGCTCCACGATCCGCCCGTGCTCCATCACGATGATCGTGTCCGCCTCTCGGATGGTTGAGAGGCGGTGGGCGATCACGAAGCTCGTGCGCCCTTGGCGCAGGCGCTTCATCGCGTCCTGGACGTATACCTCCGTCCGGGTGTCCACGTTGCTCGTCGCCTCGTCCAGGATGAGGATGCTCGGGTCGGCGACGAACGCGCGCGCGATCGTGAGGAGCTGCTTCTGCCCCGAGGAGAGGTTCGATGCGTCCTCGTCGAGGAGCGTGTCGTAACCGTCGGGCAGCGTTCGCACGAAGTGGTCGACGTGCGCCGCCCTCGCGGCGGTGATCACCTCGTCGTCGCCTGCGCCGTCTCGCCCGTAGGCGATGTTGTCGCGGATGGAGCCGGCGAACAGCCACGTCTCCTGCAGGACCATCCCGTACGCGCGGCGTACCGCGTCTCGGGTGAGGTCGCGGTAGTCGGAGCCGTCGAGCTGGATCCGGCCCCGGTCGATCTCGTAGAAGCGAACGAGCAGGTTGACGATCGTCGTCTTGCCGGCGCCGGTCGGCCCGACGATCGCAACGGTCTCGCCCGGGGCGACGTCGAGGCTGAAGTCCTCGATCAGCGGCTCGTCGGGCTCGTAGCGGAAGCACACGTGCTCGAGCGTCACGCGGCCGGCGCCCGCGCCCTGCGGTGCCCGCACGGGCGCCGACGCCCTTTCCGGTGCTTCCTCCGGCTCGTCGAGGAGCTCGAACACCCGCTCCGCCGACGCGAGCCCGGACTGGAGCATGTTCATCTGGGAGGCGATCTGCGTGATCGGCATCGTGAACTGGCGCGAGTACTGGATGAAGGCCTGAACGTCGCCGAGCGGCAGCGACCCCGAGGCGACGAGGTAGCCGCCGAGCACGGCGATGGCGACGTAGTTGAGGTTCGAGAGGAACTGCATCACCGGCTGGATCGCGCCCGAGAGGAACTGCGCCCGGAAGCTCGCCTCGTAGAGGGCCGCGTTCTGCCGCTCGAACTCTTCGACGGTCGTGCCGCGCCTGCCGTAGACCTGCACGAGCGTGTGCCCCGTGTGGGTCTCCTCGACGAGCGCGTTGAGCGTCCCGGTGCGGTCCCACTGGGCCGCGAACTGGACCTGCGACCGGCGGGCGACGAGGAAAGTGACGCCCATCGCGAGCGGGATGATCGCGAGCGAGACGACGGCGAGGAGCGGCGAGATCCAGAACATCATCGCCAGCACGCCGACGATCGTGAGCACCGACGTGAGCAGCTGGCTGAGGCCCTGCTGGAGCGTCGTGCTGAGGTTGTCGATGTCGTTCGTGACCCGGCTGAGGACGTCACCGTGGGGGTGGCTGTCGAAGTACCGCAGGGGCAGCCGCGCGAGCTTCTCCTCGACGTCGCGACGCAGCCCGAACATCGTCCGCTGCGTGATCCCGGCCATCACGAACCCCTGCCCGAAGCTGAACGCGGCGGCGAGCACGTACACGAGCGCGGCGAGGCCGAGCGTCCGGCCGAACGCGGCAAGGTCGACGCCGACGCCCGGCACGACGTTCATGCCCGACACCAGGTTCGCGAGGTGTCCGTGGCCGTTCGCACGCAGGGACGCGACGGCCTGCTGCTTCGTGGGCCCGGCCGGAAGCTGCTTCCCGATCACGCCCTCGAAGAGGATGTTCGTGGCGTTGCCGAGGATCCTCGGCCCGGAGACCATGAAGCCGACCGAGGCAATGCCCGCCGAGAGGGCGAGCACGAGGCCGGCCCGCTCGGGACGGAGCCGGGCGAGCAGCCGTCGCAGCGTGCCGCGGAAGTCCTTGCTCCGCTCGAGGGGCCGGCCGCCGTGCATGTCGGCCCGCCCTCGCCCGGGCGCCATCATGCGGCGGCCTGCTCTCCGAGCTGCGAGACGACGATCTCGCGGTAGGGCGCACACGTGGTCATCAGCTCGCCGTGCCGCCCGCTGCCGACGACGCGGCCCTCGTCGAGCACGACGATCCGGTCGGCCTGCATGATCGTGCTCACCCGTTGCGCGACGATCACGACGGTCGCGTCGCCGGTCTCGCGTCTGATCGCGGCCCGAACGCGGGCGTCGGTCGAGGCGTCGAGCGCCGAGAAGCAGTCGTCGAAGAGGTAGAGACGGGGGCGCCGGACGAGCGCGCGGGCGATCGCGAGTCGTTGGCGCTGACCGCCGGAGACGTTGGTTCCGCCCTGGTCGATCGCGGCGTCGAGCTGCCCCGGCATCGCCTCGACGAAGTCGCGCGCCTGGGCGACCTCGAGCGCGTGCCAGAGCTCCGCGTCCGTCGCCTCGGGCCGGCCGAGGCGCAGGTTGCTCGAGACGGTGCCGCTGAAGAGGTACGACGCCTGCGGAACGACTCCGATCCCGCTCCAGAGCTCCTCGAGGGCCTGCTCGCGGACGTCGACGCCGTTGACGAGGACGCGGCCGCCGGTGGGATCGAAGAACCGCGGGATCAGGTCGAGCAACGTCGTCTTGCCGCTGCCGGTGCCGCCGATGACGGCACTCGTCTCGCCGGGCCGGAACGAGAAGGTGAGGGCGTGCAGGACGGGCTCGTCGCTTCCCGGGTAGCCGAACGTCACGCCCTCGAACCGCACCACACCCGTCACCGCGTCCGGCCGGACCGGCCGCGGCGGGTCGCCCACGGACGGCTGCGCGTCGAGCACCTGCTGGATCCGCTCGCTGCTCGCCACGGCGCGCGGCAGCAGGATCACCGTCATCACGGCCATCATCACGGCGATCAGGATCTGCGCGATGTAGGTGAGGAACGCGGTCAGGTTGCCGATCGGCATCGACCCGCTCATGACGAGGTGGCCGCCGAACCAGATCACGGCGACGCTCGACAGGTTCAGGATCACCATCACGGCCGGGAACACGGCGGCGAAGATCTGGTTCACGCGGAGCGCGGTCGCGGTCAGGTCGGCGTTCGCCCCGTCGAACCGTGCAGCCTCGGAGGGCACGCGCACGAACGCGCGGATCACGCGCACGCCCGTGATCTGCTCGCGCAGCACCTGGTTGATCCGGTCGAGCCGCACCTGCATCAGCCGGAACCGCGGGACGACGGCGACCAGGACGACGACGACGACCGCGCCCATCAGCGGCACCGAGACGACGAGCAAGAGCGACAGGGCCGCGCTCTCCCGGATCGCCATCACGATCCCGCCGAAGCACATGATCGGGGCGATCACCATCAACGTGAGCGCCACCTGCACGAACAGCTGGATCTGCTGGATGTCGTTCGTGTTCCGCGTGATCAGGGACGGCGTGCCGAAGCGGTTCATCTCGCGCGCCGAGAACACCTGCACCCGCCCGAACACCGCGGCGCGGATGTCGGCGCCCGAGCCCATCGCCACGCGGGACGCCCAGTAGACGCCCACGACCGAGAGGACGCCCACGACGAGCGTGATCGCGAGCATCACGCTGCCGACCTTCCAGATGTAGTGGAGGTTGCCCGTGAGGACGCCGTTGTTGATGATGTCGGCGTTCAGCGTCGGGAGATACAGGTTCGCGGCGCTCTGCGCGACGAGGAGGACGACGACGAGCGCGACGGCCCGGGCGTAGGGCCGCAGGAACCGCCGCAGCAGCGCGATCAACATCGCGGCCTGCGATGTGAGACCGGCCCCGAGAGCCGCACTGCCGCGAACCGCATCGACTCAAGGCTATCCGTCACTGACGCTGGCCTCGTCGGGTGCCACCCGCCCCGCGCCGCGCTGGGCAAGGTGACGCTCGAGGTCTCGAGGCTTCAATCGGCCAGGATCGGGTCGAGTGGGTCGGGGCCGCCGCGGTCTTGCCGTGCCCTCCCGTCTCAATCTGGCTGCGAACCGCGGCCGAGCCCGTCCCTACCGGGTCGATCTGTCAGCATCACGGTGTCAGGACGACAGCAACCGACGAAAAGGGAAGGAGCCGCAATGGCGACGAGGCCCCCCGAGTCGCCCATCCTCGATCTCCTCACCACCATGAACCGGGCGGGATCGAGGCATCGACCCTTGATGCCCAGTCGCTCGTGCTGGTGCGGATGGCCGCTCTCGTAGCGGTAGACGCGCCGCCCGTCTCCTACCTGCTGAACCTCCAGATGGCCGGCGACGTGAACGTCGACGCCGCTCACGTCGAGGGAATGCTTGCCGCGATCGCGCCGATCGTGGGCTCCGCCCGCGTCGCGTCCGCGGCCAGCAAGATGGTTCGCGCGCTCGGGCTCGAGCTCAGCCTCGCGGAGCTCGACCAGGTCTCCTGAGCCTCGCGTGCCGCAGCGCCACCCCTCCCGTGCGCTCGGAGGGGCGGCGCTGCGAATCCCGGCGCACTCCCCCACGAGACGCTCAGGCCTCATGGGCCGGCACCATGCCGCCCGCCCGCTTATCTATCTGTCTCTCGGATGACGGTGCCCGCACCGGCGCCTGAGCATGTTCCGTCCGTCCGTCCGTCCGGCTACTGCGCGATCTCCCAGATGTGCCCGCCGGGGTCTCGGAAGCTCGCGGTGCGGATGCCCCAGGGCCTGTCGATCGGGCCGTTGAGCAGTTCGACGCCCCGTTCTCTCAGGCGCTCGCACGTCGCGTCGACGTCGACGACGCCGAGTGTGAGCTGAAAGCGGGCGCCGGCGGCGGGTGCTGCTACCGGG